>JAEIGA010010858.1_pt1 | contig 13808 bp, 9 predicted proteins | sample 9270691 | NCBI WGS metagenome assembly JAEIGA01 (sample SAMN17057246, study PRJNA624740) | gut metagenome | biome: biome; isolation source: fecal sample | host: Bos grunniens | place: China: Xizang | collected 2019 | reverse complement strand
GGTATTCCTCAACCAAATGAACGTATTTAATATGTACGGCGCGGACGCACCCGATATCAATATTTACACCATCGGTTATTATTTATACACCAAGATTTTAGGGGCGACGAACACGGAATATCCTTATTATTCTGCATTTGGTCTTGTGTTGACGTTTATCACAGTACCGATTGCGTTTGGGGCGAAATACCTGCTCGATAAATTCGGGCCGAGCGTGGAATAAGGGGGTTGTTATGGAAAAGAAAAAACATAAAATACGTTTCAACCTCGTTGCGGTTATCGGATTTGCAATCCTCATTATCTATTGCTTTTGCTTGTTAAGTCCTATCTTTTGGGGGGTTTTGACTTCCCTTAAAAACATAGACGATTTCCGAAACAACGTTTTAGGCTTTCCAAGCAAGGAATACGGCCTCGCATTCAGCAATTATCCTTACGTTTTAAGGCTGTTTGAAGCGGACGCAGTGTACAATGGCATTGCCTTTAAGGCGGATCTCGGCGATATGCTGTACAATACGTTGATTTACGTTGTCGGCTCTGCCTTTATGTCCACGATAGTGCCCTGTTTGATGGCTTACGTCGTGGCGAAATTCCCTTTCAAATTGAGCAAGGTGATTTATTCTATCGTGCTTATCACGATGATCGTCCCCATAGTCGGCTCTTACCCGTCGGAAATCGTTATGCTTAAAAATTTAAGGCTGTTCAACACGATGTACGGCGCACTCATACAAAAGGCGAATTTCCTCGGCATGTACTTCCTTGTATTCCATGCAAGCTTTGCAAGACTTTCCGGGGATTACGCGGAAGCGGCGTATTTGGACGGTGCAAATGAATTTGTCGTTATGACGAGGATAATTCTTCCGCTTGTTAAAAATATCTTCTTTACGGTATTCCTTATCAAGTTTATCGAATATTGGAACGATTATCAAACGCCGCACCTTTATTTCCCGGGATATCCTACGATTGCGTACGGTTCTTTTTATATGTCTAAACAATATATAAACGGATTAGAAACCGTGCCCCTTCGTATGACGAGCTGTATCATTGTAGTTATTCCCATTTTAGTATTGTTTATAATTTTCTCGGAACGCCTTATGTCCAACATATCCATGGGCGGCTTGAAGGAGTAATTTATGAAGAAAAATAAAAAAATTGGCATTATAGCGACGCTTGCATTTGCTTGCGGTATGTTCGTAGCGGGTGGAATTGGTTTTGCTACGGTGAACCAAACGGTGCACGCGGCGACGGTGGAAAATCTTTATATTTTGGACGAATACGAAGTTGGTAAGGTGTTTACTATCCCCCAAGGCACAATCCGTGTAGGGGAAAAGATGGTGGACAGCGAATACGGCTATCTCGTATTCCCTAGCGGTAAGGCGACGGATAAATCGCCCGTAACCTTAGACGAGGAAGGTATATACGAGCTCGTTTACACCGCCACAGTGGACGGACAAAAGGTAAAGGCGACGGCGAACTTCGTCGTAGCCAAACAAATTTACAAGGTGGAAAATAAGGATTCGTCCGTGTATTTCGGCAGCGATCCCGCTTTGCCCGCTTTGGAAGGCATCGTTTTAAATATTGTCAACCAAGACGAATTTATCTACGATGAAATTATCGACCTTTCCGACAATACGGCGAACGACGCTTTGGTGAAATTTGCCATGGCACCCGCGACAGTCGGAAATCCGGACGTAACGGAATTGGTTATTCGTTTCACCGATATCTACGACGAAAATAATTACGTGAACATTCACGTGAAAAACGTCGCAAGCTATGGGGACTGGGCACTCCGTCAATCCTACATTTGTATCGGTGCGGCCAACCAAAAGCCGGGCGGTTGGGAAAGAGCGCCTCACGGCAGCACCTTCCATTCCAACAATGTGTACGGTTTCCCCGTTTATTTTTCGATGACGGGCGTTCCCAGCAATGGGACGTTGGGCTATGACATATTGACGCTTTCCTTCGACGCGGAAGAAAAAGCGGTTTACGCAGACAACCCTATTTACGGAGATGGCGGCTTTATGATTGCCGACCTTGACGATTCGGATACCTTCTTAAATACTTGGACGGGCTTCACAACGGGCGAAGTACGGATGAGCGTGTACGGTGTGGATTACAAAGTCCAAAGCATGAACGCCATCATTACGGAAATCGACGGTGAAGTGCCCAAAAAATCCGTTACGACGGACATGGCACCCGTCATTGAGGTACAAGGCGTTGACGGCGAAAATTATCCCTACGCTTTGGTTGGCAAGGAATATAGAATTTTCGACGTGCGGGCGTTTGACGCGCACGATGGCGAAAAGGACGCTACCGTAAACGTATATTATAATTACGGCAAGGAAAATCAAACGGTGTGCAGTGTGGTGGACGGCAAGTTTATCCCCAAACGCACGGGTGTATATACAATAGTATATACCGCAAAGGACAACACGGGCAACCAAACGGAAAAAGTATTGCACGTAGAGGCATTTGACCACGACGGACTTTCTATGCAGGTTACGGGTGCGGTGTCTAAAGGCTATACGGGCAAGGAAGTGACGTTGTTTGAGGAAATTCTTTGTGAAAACGCGTCGGGGGAACTCACCTATCTCGTTACCGTAAACGGTGAGGAAATTTCGCCGAGGCAAGGCGTGTATTCCTTTATTCCTTTAAGCGATGGCGATTATGAAGTGACGGTAAAGGCGTCGGATTACATCAAGGAAGAGACGTTCACCTTTACGTATAAGGCGATTCGCAATTACGCACCGCAAATTTTCGCCGACGTGCAATTGCCGAAATATTTCATTCAAGGCGAAGAAATCAAAATTCCACAAATTGTGGGTTATGATTTTTCAAGCGGCAGTGCGAAACAACAAACTACGGAAATTTTCGTAAAGGAAAACGGCGGGGCGGAAAAGGCGCTTGAAGGCAATACGTACACCCCGACGGAAGTGGGCAGCGTAGAAGTCATTTACCGCTTGAACGTCGGCGGGAAAATTAGCGAAAAATCGCAAACGGTCAACGTCGTATCCGTGTTTGAGGACGAAGACTTACATATGGAAAAATATTTCCAAAAGGTAAGCGGCGACGTGGAAGTGACCACGGGCGACAACTATATTTCCCTCCTTGCAAACGAGGATTCTGCGGTGGAATTTATCAACCGCGTGCAGGTAAGGGATTTCTACATGACCTTTGTTGTGGGCGAAGGGCGTAGTAAATTCAACAAAATCAATATTTACTTCACCGACGTTGCGGATGCGACAAAGCAAGTGAAATTTACGTATATCAAAACTGCGGAGGGCGCATCTTTTGCGGTGAACGACGGAAAACCGTTGGTGGTTGACGCATCGTTTACAAACAACAGCAAGAACTTTATGCTCACATACGCAAACGGACGTGTGTACGGCAGTGCGTTGATGTATAGCGACGTGAAGAATTGCCTCGACGGCAGTGCGTTTACGGGCTTTACAAGCGATTTTGCATACCTCACCATTGAAATGGAAGGGGTTTCCGGCGAGAGTGAGATTTGCCTTAAAAACTTGAACAGACAAAGCTTAAACAACGCAGACAAGGATAGATTTAGCCCCCAAATTTTGACGAATGCGGTGAGCGGTGACAGAGCGTTAAACGAGGAAATTCGTTTAGACAGCGCTTTGGCGGCGGACGTATTGAGCAATAATTGGGAATTTACAATGAAGGTAACGGCACCCGACGGAAAGAGCGCAGTAGCAAAGAACGGCGTGGTGTTGAACGGCGTAGACAACGATCCTAACAGCGCTTACGATTTGGTATTGTCTAGCTATGGTGAATACGTTATTGAATACTATGCAAAGGATAGATTCGGCAAAGAGAGACCTTTGGTATTCTACGTAACCGTAAAGGATAACGTTGCGCCCGAAGTGACGTTGGGCTCGGCGTCGAAGACGGCGAAGGTCGGTGCAACGGTTACCGTGGCAAACGTAACCATTACGGACAACGTAAGCACGCAATTTACGACGTATATTTGCGTAGAAGCGCCCGGCAGTCAAATACTTACGGTTAAGAACAACAAATTTGTCGCGGACAAAGCGGGCGAATACGTAGTTCGCTATATGGTATGGGACGAAGCAGGAAATTACACGTTTAAATCTTACGTCGTAACGGTGAAATAAAGGAGGCTGGTAAAATGAAAAAGAAAATTACATCTATTTTATTGGCTTTGATGGTGCTTGGTTCTTTGCCTGCATGTAACAGCGCTTCCACGAACGACGGCAATAGTGCGAGTGAATCGACGCAAGACGGTTTGCCTGTTGTTGCGAACGAATACATCGTTAAGAATGCGGCAAGCGATTACGAGGTTTTATACCCCGCAAACGCACTGCCGTTGGAATTGGTTGCTGTAAACGAATTTGTCGCTTTCTTTAAAGAAGCAACGCAAATTGCGCTTCGTATGGTCAGCGACGATAAGATGGAAGAGGACGGAAAGTATATTTCTATCGGCTATACCAAGCTTTTATCCGACGCGGGTTATACGTACAGCACGGAAGAGTTGAAAACGGACGGCTTTAAAATTAAGACGTTAGACGACGACGTATTGATTTTCGGCGCAAGCGATTACGGCTCTTTGTACGGCGCGTATGAAACGCTCGGCTACCTTTTCAATTTCGAGTATTTCTACAACGATTGTTACAGCTTGAACAAGGGTGTTACCAATTTGAGCTTGTATGATTTCGACGTAGTCGAAGTCCCCGACATTGAGTATAGAGCGACGGGCTACGGCTCTCTTTCCAACAATAATATGGACTGCTACCGCTTGCGGATGCGTCCTTATCCCGATTTCTTTATTCCCATCAACGGTATTGTATTCCACAACTCGTTGAGCTACGTTCAAAGCAGTCCCGATTATAATCCTGCTTATTGGTTGGCAACCTCGGGCGATCAGCTTTGCTACACGGCGGGCGGAAACGAGCAAGAGCTTGAAAAAATGTTAAACGCGTCTTTCGAGACGTTGAAAACGCATTTGATTAAGATGCCCGATAGAAAGGTTGTAACCTTCACGATTGAAGATAATCCCAACTTCTGTGCTTGCGATGCTTGCCAAGAGATTATCTCGCAATACAACGGTGCAAACTCGTCGGTTGTTATTATGTTCTTGAACAAGCTCAACGCAAAGGTGCGCGCATGGTTCCAGGAAGACGAGGGTAAGCCTTACGCAAGAGATTTGGACATCGTATTCTTCGCTTATAATGCAACGACGGACGCGCCCGTAGTATTCAACGAACAAAAGCAAATATACGAGGGTATCAACGGCTTGAAGCTTGATGAGGGTGTTTCGGTTATGTACGCACCCATCGCCGCAGACTTCACGGGCAGCTTGAAGGAAGGCATCAACGTACAATATTACAAAACCGCACAGCAGTGGAGCGATATTACGCGCAACATGTATTTGTGGATTTACAGCACGAACTTCAGTTACTATCTCGCGCCCTATGATTCCTTTGACGGTATCGCCGACAATTATTTGGCGGCTAAGGAAGTCAAGACGAGATGGATTTTCGACCAAGCACAATGGAACGAATATGGTTTTAGCACGGGTTGGTCGAACTTGAAATCGTATATCAACGCCAAGCTTGCTTGGGATGCGGATGCGGACATAGACGGACTCATCAACGATTTCTTCAAAACGTATTTCGGCCCTGCGGAAGCGGAAATGAAGGAAATCTTTGCACAGTTGAGAGTGTTGAGCGAATACAACAAAGAAAATCAAGCCTTGGGCGGGTTGAGATCGATTTACCAAGACGTCATGCAAGAAAAATTCTGGCCTAAGAATTTGCTTTCGTCGTGGCTTGAACTTTATGATAAAGCGCTTGCGAAAATCGAACCCTTAAAGGAAACCAACCCCGTGGTTTATAGAAGATATTATAAGCATATTGCGGGTGAAAGACTTTCCGTTTATTATCTGTTCATTTCGTTGTATTCGTACAACACGGATGAAACGGTGATTAAGAGTTATCAAACGCAATTCAAGACGGACGCCGAATTTTGCGGCGTAACACTGTCGGCGGAAAGTACATCGGCAATCATCGACGCGCTGTTCAAACAGTGGGGATTTTAATTAAGGTTCTAAGAGGTGCGGGGGAGCTCCCCCGTATCCCCTAAAAATAAAATGATAAGGAGAACAAAAACATGAAGAAAGTAAAACTACTTGCAATCTTGGCTTGCTTGGTTATGGGTTTTTCGGTAAGCGCCGCGGCTTGCGGTTCTAACGGAAACGACAACTCGAACAACACGGCAAGTGAACAGCCCTCGGATACCGGCTCGATTGGCGGAACGGATTCGTCGGACACTGGTTCGGTTACGCCCGAAACCTATTCCGTAACCTTCGTTGCGGACGGCGAAACGGTAGAAACCTGCTATTATACCGCAGAAACGCCCGAAATTGTAGAGCCCGCTGTTCCCGAAAAAGCTGGTTATACTGCTGCTTGGGAAGCTTACGAGCTTACTTCGGGCAACATTACGGTAAACGCTGTTTACACGGCAATCGAATACACGGTTACCTTCGTTGGCCTTGAAGGCGTTGAACCTATCACGTTCACCGTAGAAACGATGGCGGACGTAAAATTCCCCGAACTTACGCAAGAAGACGGTTATGATATCCGTTGGGATAAGACGGAAGCTGACTTGACGCTTGGCGATTTGACGGTTAACTACGTAAAAGAAATTAAGACGTACACGGTTACCTTCGTTGGTGTTGAGGGTATTGATCCTATCACCTATACGGCAACGGAAAAGGAAAGCGTTGTATTCCCCGCAGCTCCCGCAGTAGAAGGCTATACGGTTTCTTGGGATAAGTCGGAAGCGGATTTGACGCTTGCAGATTTGACGGTTACTTATGTGAAAGTAGCAATCGAATACACGATTACGTTCGAAGGCGTTGAAGGCGTTGCACCTATCACGTTCACCGTAGAAACGTTGGGCGAATTGGTTATCCCCGACGCTCCCGCAGAAGACGGCTACGTTACCGGTTGGGATAAGTCTATTGCAGACGTTGATTTGGCGGACGTAACCTTCACCTACTTCAAGATGACCGAAAAAGAATATTACAGCCGTGATATTCAAGGTCAAGCAATGGCATCGGTTATTAAACCCGTTTGGGAAGGCAACGAAGTTGTTTGGGACGAAACGGAAAATGCATACCACTTAATCAACAACTGCACAGATGAAGACGACAAGAGAGGCTTCATGATCGACGCGGCTTACCTTGAAAAAGTTGTTGCAATCGGCGCAAAGACGATTTCCTTCAGCTTTAAGGTTGACGACGTGAACGCAGGTTCTACGATTTATCGCGGTGCATTCCCGAATTGGTGGGGCACTCCTAACGTGGATTTCTGGCAATATGGCAGCAACGCGGATTATGCGCACGTAAGCCTTGATTTGACGCAGCTTAAGAAGAACGAAGACGGTTCCTTGAAGTCCATATTCTTGCTTTCCACTTCTTGCGGTATGTACCTTAAGAACATTCAAGTTTGGGCACCTGATTACAACAACGTTACGACGAAAGATATCGAAAAAGGCTTCATGACCAATTATACGTATAACTACGTAGATTGGGACGAAACGGAAGGCGCTTGGTTATTCAAGAACGTTAGCCCGAACGGCGACAACTCCCGTGCATTCTTGATGGATCAAGAATTCTACAATGTAGTGAAGTCGGTTGCTTCCAAGCTTGTTTTCAAAGTGAAATTCGTTGGCGATGGATATGCTGATGGCGCAGACAATTCGTTGTACGTAAGCTTCGCTTCGCAAAGCGTAACCAACTGGGATAACTGGTGGGGCCCTCATACTGCAGTATATTATGAGAATAACACGGCCTACAAAGAAATCAGCCTTGATTTCCACGCAGACGCAGATAGAAGCTTGTTCTTCCTTTGCGCAAGCGGTAGCTTCTACATTAAAGATATCAAAATTCTTCCCAAGACGGAAACCCTTCTGCACGAATATGTTTTAGACGGCGTAAACAACGGCCCTACGGACGTTAAAGCAACCGGTCTTGGCGCATTCGCACCTTCCAACTATGAAATTGTTAACAACGCGCCCGAAGGCGTTGACGGCAATGCGGTTAAACTTTCCAACGTTGGTTTGTATCAAGCAGGCGCAGTTGCGTTCAACGACGGCTATGCAGGCGAAATCACCGAAGATACGTATATCAAAATTAGAATTTACACGCAAGATACCGAAAGTACTTCTTGGCAAATGTGGATGTATCATACCGATTATGCTGGCCACGGTGGCGAAGGCGCAATCGATCAAGTGAATATCCTTACGAACGGTTGGGTTGACGTTAAGGTTAAGGCTGCTCCTTATCTTAAAGACGGCAAATTGACTGGTTTCCAATTCGGGTTCTTTGGTTTCTCCGAAGGTCCTCTTGAGGCTTTCTACGTAGATTCCATTACGCTTGTAAACAATACGGCTATTTCTGTAATCAAATAATTAAAACAAAAATGGTCCGTATTGAGCGGAGTGTACATTCCGCCATAGCGATTAGTGTATAACAAAAATATGGGTTGTCGCAAGAGGGCGATTCGTTCTCTTGCGATGGCCTAAAAAATAAAAAAGGACTGTGTTTTATGAAAAGACGGTTTTTAATCGGTTTAATGACAATCTGCTCTCTTTGTGTTGGCTTTGCCGCTTGCGACGGGGCGAAGAACGAGGAAAAGGAAAATCGTTATGTGATAGACGGCGTAACGGATATCGCACTTTCGGTAGAGCAGACAGAATGTGACTTTTTAAAAGGTATTGTCGGTTGGGCAGGGGAAACGCTTAAAGACGTAGAAGTGGACGCTTCTTCCGTGCAATTTGGTAAGGTCGGCGAATACGAAATCACGTATAGCTTGGAAGACGTAACGCAAACGGCTACGGTAAGAGTGTATGGTGCACCCGAAATTCTCGGCGAGGCTAAATACGAGGCGCATTATGAAGCCAACCTCGACGCCTTTGCCGGACTTGTCGGCAAGGATAGCTTTGGCGCGGAGCTTGAAATTACCACCAACCATGAATTTGAAAGAGACGCCTTTGGGCGAATTATCTACGGTGATCACTTCTTCCGTTACTACGTAACGGATGTAGCGGGCAACACGTCGTATTTTGATAGAACCTACACGGTGAAAGCGCCTGTGGGCTATGAATTCAGCGACGTTGTCGTCACCAAGGAAAATTACAAGGCTGCTATAAATATTGGGGACAAAGTTATCCAAAACATAATGTACAACGGTGAGATTGTTCCCGCAGGGTTGTACAAAATAGAGGATGGCATATTAGACGTAACCAAGCTTGCTATTGAGCTTGGCAAAGGTCAACACGTTTGCGAATTGTCTTTTGAAGGCGGGTACGTAGACGTCGTGATTGATATGCAACTCACCGCGCAACAATATTACGCAAGAGAAATTAAAGGCGAGGAAATGGTAAATATTTTCCACGTTTACGAAGGCGGCGCTGCGGCGAACAACCACGTTGTTTGGGATGAGCAAGAACAAGCGTACCATTTCGTAAATAACGTGAGAGAGCAATATGACGGACGCGGTTTCTATATCGACGCGGAATATTTCAACGCCTTAATTAAGAAGGGTAAAGCGCAAAGCATGACCTTCGAAATGAAGTTTGAAGAGCAAAATGATAACAGTGTTCAGTTTTACCAAGGCTTTATCCCCAATTGGTGGGATAATTCGTGGGTGAAGATGCAGGCAAAGAACTTTAAGGAAGGATATCAAACAGTAACGATAGATTTTAGTAAGTCGGATTTGATTGACGGCCAATACAAGACGGTGTTCTTGCTTGCAACCGTAAGCGGTTTCTACATTAAAAATATCCGTGTGCAATATGATGTTGATTACGTGGCTACCAAAGTTTACGATATGGACGGCGTGAATAATTCGTTCGGGGACATTTCCCTTACGGAAGCGTATTCTATCGCAAGCAACCGCTATTCCGTTGTTGATAGCAATACAAGCGGCGTGCCCAGCGGTATCGAAGGCAGTGCTTACAAAATTAATGCGGCGGCAATTCCCTTGTATGCAGGCAACAAAATTAGCGTTGCGGAAGGTGTTACGGTGGAAGAGCAAGACGCACTGATTTCTATTCGTCTTTATATTAAGGCAAGCAGTAATGCTACGGCGGAATGGTTCTTGTACAATCCCACTTGCACGGATAGAGCGGGCTATGGATATTTAGACGACGTAAAAGGCATTAAAACGAACGAGTGGGTTGAGGTTAGAGTGCCCGCCAAAGACTATTTGGTGGACGGAAAATTCGTCGGTTTACAGTTTGTAAATTGTACGTCTGGCCTTTCGGAAATCTACGTGGATAGCATTTCGATTTTGAACGCGGAAAAAGGAGAATGATAAAATGAAAAAGTTTTTAATTTTTCTTGCAGCTTTAAGCATGGCGCTTATGCTGTGCGGGTGCGGCGCGGCGCAATCGAATACGAACGACAGACCGCAAGAGGACGCGCAAGCCATCTCTTTCACCGAAGATAACGTATCGTTGGAGATTTACGAGAGCGTGGCGCTTGTCCTTCAAAATGCAGAGGGTAAGACGTTGACTTGGAGTTCTGCAAATCCCGAAAGATTGACCGTGGACGAAAATGGCGTTGTGTTTGCAAAGATGGCGGGTACGGTAACCGTTTACGTAAGCGACGGGGAAAAGGAAACGTCTTGTACGGTAACGATTGTCAACAGCGGCTATATTCCTTTGTTGAATATCGACCTTCCCGAAACGGTGCAAATTTTCAAAGGGGACACCTTGGTGTTGGCGCCTTACGTAACGTACAATGCAGTAAAATATACCAATGCGGAATTTAATTACACTGCGACGGGTAGCGTATCCGTTTCGGAAACGGGTGAAATCACGGCAAATTCCGTAGGCACGGGCGTTGTAAGCATTACGGCGACGTGGAACGGGGTTCAGTGGGAAACCTTGCGGATGGACATTCAAGTAAACGTAATTGAATAAAAAGATAAAAACAAACTCTCCGCGTGCGACAAGCAGGCGGAGAGTTTTTATAAACAAAAGAGGGGGCAGGTACGCGTTGAAAATAATTCAACTCGCACCTGCCCCTATGATTTGTTTTAACAAACAAGCAGATATTTATAAATTGAACGCTTATTCAAATATAATTTTTTCGCCGATATACGCTACGATGATGTCTTCGGTAACAAGCTCTTTATTGGCGATAAAGATATCCACGTACTTATCGTAATCCGTTTGGATTTTTGTTAAATCCGCGCTGTCAATCGTGACGGAAACGGTGATACTATTTGCCTTTTTCACGTCTTCCGTAAGTGTTTCAAAGTTTTCTTCTTGTACAAAGAACATGGGTACTTGTACAGCGTGTTTGGTGTAGGTTTCCGCGCTTGCATCATAGGAATAGAAGTATTGTGTACGGAATTCGATATCAAATTTTCGCGAGAACATTTTTCCGCCGACGCCGCCAACCTTCACGTTTTTCCAAGCCGTAGCAGAGCCGTTTACGTAAAAAGCAGCGTTTTCTGCGTCGGTTGCTTCTTGATAACGAATGCTGTTAATACCGTTGATTTGGTCAAGGTTAAACCAAAGCGTATTGTAAACAATGCTTGACAGCGTTTCACGGATTTCATAGCCAAGCATTTTGCCCGTTTTCACGTCGTAAATTTCGTCGATGTAGCCTGTCGCGCCCATGAATGCGTCTGCTTTGTTGCCGATTGTGGATACGTAATCTTCCGTGATATAGAAGTCTGCCGCGCTATGCGTGCCCACCCCTTCGTAAGAGAGGTGTTCGTAGATATGCCCTGCACAATTTCCGTCTTCATCACGCGAAATAGAGAAGAAAGCACGTCTTACGCCCAAATATTTAATGGCAAATTCGTAGCCGTTTTCCGTAAGCTTGTACGTTAAAGCGTTGGGCTCGCCGATTTGTACGCGCACTTGCTTATCTTCGCTTTCGATATCCATAGACAACCAAATTTGTACGGTTTGTGTGCCAAGCAAAGGAATTTCTGCCGTGTAATCGAGGACGTATGCAATCGTTTCGCCGTCGAAGTCGATGGTCACGGAGTAAATACCACTCGCAAAATTATGGTGCGCCGTGTCGCTTGGATTGCTGTCCATATAATTATTGAAAACGGTGATAGAGGAAGAGGTTAACGTTTCGACAACCGTCAACGTATTAAAGAAGACGGTGGATTGATGTAAATTGTCAAGCACCATATTCCATTGTTCGCCATAACCGCCGGAAAGCATATTCGCAACGCTTATGTTGGAAGAGTAATCGGGGATGTCGTTGGAGTTGATAAGGTTTGCGCTGTACGTACCCGTCATCGTTTCGGGGATAAAGCTCATGGGATTTAACTCGTAATCGGACAAAAGCTTTTCCAAAAAAGCACCGATGTCGATTTTTTCATTCCATTTCGCATAATAGACTGCATTGCCCGTTACCGTCAAGGGGAGTTGTACGGCGGTTTCTAAATTTTCATCTTCACACCAACTCACAAATCTATATCCGTCCAGCTTGGGGGTGGGGAGCTCGTCCAACACCGTGCCGTATTCTAACGTTACGCTATCCAACGTTTCATTTTCGGATACGTAGGTAATCGTATAAGTTTGTTTTACTTGCGAAACCTTTGCGTAATAGGTCGCGTTTTCGGTCGCCGCGGGAATAGCGGAAAGCAAATCGCCGTCTTGCTCGTCACTCCAACCAAGGACGGTGTAATCCCATTCCGCCGTGTCCGTTTTCTCGTAGGAATAAGAGGGAGTTTTGCCTTCTTCAATTTCCGCAGTAGTCAATACGTTCCCGTTCTCATCTTTCCAAGTAATTTCATAGGTTTTACCCGAATTGGACGTGGAATCACTTGCGGAATTGGACGTGGACGCGCCGTTGGAATTTGTTGGAGTATCGTTTGCACCTCCGCACGCGGCAAGTGCCACTGTAGCGGCAAGGCTTGCGAGTAATAAAATTAAAAATTTCTTTTTCATTTAAAACCTCCTTATTTGGTTGTAATATTATTATACAAGAAGATTTCTTCTCGGTCAAGTATTTCAAGAAGATTTCTTCTATAATAATAATATGAAGATTGGTGAAAAAATCAAAGAATTGCGTTTAGAGCATGGAATTTCACAAGCTGTACTCGCAAAAAATATCGGGGTGAGCCAAAAGGCGGTGGATTATTGGGAACGAGGTGTGAACGAGCCTAAGGCGAGCTACATTATCGCGCTTGTCCATTTTTTTGGCGCGTCCTTCGACGAATTTTTTTTCGAAGTGGATTGATGAATGCACGAATATTTGGCGCGTTTTAGCCCTTGATGGGGTTAAAATGCGCTATTTTTATGTCGTTTCTACTATCTTTGGTGTGTGGGCGTGGTTGGTGCGAGGTCTGTTGCATAAAAGGCGCGGAAAAATGCCAAACTGTAACGAGAAAAAAAGCTTTTTCTGTTCGGCGTAAAAATTCCCGTGAAAATTGCGTAAAATGGTAAAATTTTTCAAAAAAACTGTTTACATTCGTTTTTTTTTGTGTTATAATACTATTTGGTGGAGAAAGTGCTTTTTTGCTTTCACACCAAAGTGAATAAAGGGCGCAAGATCGCGCTTTGTTCCGTTTCATTAAAAAATAATTATTTCATAAGGAGATATATCATGACCAACAACAAGAAAGTTCTTCAATTCGTTGCAGACGTTGAAGCTTTTGCTCAGCCCGACAAAGTCGTTTGGATCGACGGCAGCGACGCGCAAAGAGACGCGTTACGCGAAGAAGCTTGCGCTACGGGCGAAATCATCAAACTCAACCAAGAAAAACTTCCCGGCTGTTATTATCACAGAACGG
>JAEIGA010010857.1_pt1 | contig 13809 bp, 13 predicted proteins | sample 9270691 | NCBI WGS metagenome assembly JAEIGA01 (sample SAMN17057246, study PRJNA624740) | gut metagenome | biome: biome; isolation source: fecal sample | host: Bos grunniens | place: China: Xizang | collected 2019 | reverse complement strand
ATCTTCGTGTAGATTCAAACCGCCAAGTTTGGAATTAGAAGATAAAATTTCAATAACACCTTTTGATAGATTGCTCTATCAGTTTTTTATGTAATCGGAGGCTGTCTCTACAACCTCATTATTATTTGATTGCTGCAAATTTAATAAAAAATTCCCTATCAGCAATTATCTCACTGCGATAACTTCGATTTCGACGAGAACTTGTTTTGGAAGTTCTTTAACAGCTACGGCTGAGCGTGCAGGGAATGGGGCAGTGAAGTTTTCGGCATATACCTTGTTCATATCAGCAAAAAGGCTCATGTCGGCAAGGAACACTGTCGTTTTTACCACATTGTCCATTGTTAAGCCTGCTTCAGCAAGGATTGCTTTGATATTAGCCATTGATTGTGCAGCTTGTGCTTCGATTCCTTCAGGGATTTCGCCTGTAGAAGGGTTTACAGGGATTTGACCAGAGATAAATACGAATGAACCTGTGACGATTGCTTGGCTATAAGGGCCGATTGCTCCGGGTGCATTGGTTGTTGCGATAACTTTTTTCATTGTAAAATAGTTTTTAATTGTTATTTAATTTAATGTCAATATCTTTCAATAGAGTTGATTGTGCTTCGGAGTTGAAACGAGTGATAATTTCGTCAACAGAGGAGTTGATATTTTTGAATTTTGTGTCAAAATTAGGAATAAATCCCGATTCGCCATGTTGATTTAGTTTGTTGAGGACATACGCAATTGACAATTTATTTATGTCGCTTGATGGTTGGTAACATGGTGTGTCTTCGGAGTTGTCTTTAATAACACGCACAATAAGGTTGGCATCGATTAATCGTTCGATAATATCGATGGCAATGCGTGGTGGGAAATCATATTTTTCGGTCAACTCATCAAGTGTAACGGCGTCTTCTTCATTGGCAAAATGTTTTGTTATAACACACATTATTGCTAATGTGATTTTAGTGCGATAATCATCAGATATAATATTGATTTTATCAGAGAAATTAAAACGATAAATGCTTTGTGAAGAATAGCATATAGCAATGCCCGATAGAATAATCACCCATGTGAATTGTAACCATATTAAAAGGAGTGGGAGCAAAGAGAAGCTACCATAAATGGCATTGTATTTTGATACATACATTTGTCCCGAAACAAAAACCCATTGAAGAATCAAGAATCCCGTTCCGGTAAAAATTCCGGCAATAAGGGCGTTTTTGAATTTTACGTTGGTGTTGGGTATTAACATAAACATGGTAGCAAAGAACAACCATGTAAATATATATGAGGCACACTTTAATAATATTGAGATTATGGGCGACATAAACTCAAAAGCAAAAAGATTTTGTAGTGTGGAGGTCATAAATAATGATAACCCACTTGAGCAAATCATCAATACCGGCAAAATAAGTAACATAGCAGTGTAGTCAGTGATTTTGCGCCATATACTACGCCCATGTTTAATGCCCCAAATGGAGTTGAATGCACTTTCGATATTTCCCATGAGAGAAATTAAAGTCCATAACAACATCACAATGCCTATCCCCACAAATATGCCTTGTGATGATTGTGCAAGGTATGCATCAACAAATCCAACTACTGTGTCTAACGCTTCTTTTTGAGCCGGAATATAATTAAAAAGTTGAGTTTCAATGAGATTGTGGAATCCAAAACCACGACCAATGGCAAAAAGAATGGCGAGAGCCGGCACAAGTGCCAATATGGTGTGGTAGGTTAGTGCTGCTGCCTGTGATTGAAGGTTGGCGTTGAGAAATGACTTTACTGAAAGATTAAGAGTTTTTGTTAATCTAATGTACCAATTGTCGCGAGTATCGCTCCACACATTACTCCATGCATATTCCCACAAAGAGATTGCTTTGTTTGTTATTTTGGTAATAAAATCCATGATTGCCATATATTTTATACAAATGTAAAAAGAATATGTTGATTTTTTATGCTAAAAATCGGAGAAACAATGGAAAAAAATGCTGATGGATATTTTTTTTGAAAAAAGTTGCTTAAAAATTTGCGTGGTATTAAAAATGTCCTTACCTTTGCACCCGTAATCGAAACAAACATCGATTAGGAGAGATGGCAGAGTGGTCGATTGCGGCGGTCTTGAAAACCGTTGAGGGTAACACCTCCGGGGGTTCGAATCCCTCTCTCTCCGCAAAGGAAGCTTTTTAGCTTCCTTTTTTTGTATAACCAAAAGAAAGAAATATGGATAAGGTATCGGAAAACCCTTTCAAAAACCGAGAACGCACACAATCACTATTGTTGGTCGTGGTTGCTCTATTTGTGACACTATATCTTGTGTCGAATATTATGGCTGTAAAGGTCATAGGTTTATTTAATCTATTTTATTTTGATGCCGGAACAATAACATTCCCATTCGCGTATATGCTTGGTGATGTGTTGACTGAAATTTGGGGGTATCGCACTGCTCGCAAGGTTATTCTCATGACGTTTGTGTGTAATGTGATATTAGTGTTGTGTACCCAAATAGGAGTGTGGCTACCATCGGTTGATTACCTTGACCCTACGGCATCGGCATATAATCATATATTTAATTATGTGCCTCGCATTGTGATTGGTTCGCTCGTAGGTTTTTTGTGTGGTGAATTGTCAAATGCTTGGCTCATGGAGCGTATAAAGCGATGGACAAACGGTCGTCGCCTATGGGTGCGAACCATTGGTAGCTCGATGGTGGCATACGTTTTTGATACATTGCCATTTGTGCTAATTGCTTTTCTTGGAGTGGTTTCCACTCATGATTTGATATATATGTTGGTGTTTCAATATGTTTTAAAATTATTGATAGAAGCGGTATTTGGAACGCCTATGGCATACGTGGCAATTTCATATCTTCGTAAGAACGTATTGAAATAGCAGTTCATGGAGAGATACGCTATAATTCACCAAAGGTTTCCACGCGAGTTTGTGCTACTGCAAGGCACGGGGTGTAGATGGGGAAAATGTACGTTTTGCGACTATTACACCGACGTAAGCGATAATCCTTTTGAGGTAAACAAAGAGGTGCTTGTGCAAGTAACAGGTCAATATGGTGTGCTCGATGTAATAAATTCAGGTTCGGGGATAGAACTTGACGATGCGACAATAGCGATGATAAAACAGGTTGTGGAGCAGAAGAATATCCACACTATATGGTTCGAGATGCACTACATGTATCGCAATCATCTTGAACGATTCGCACAAATGTTTTCGCCAACAAAGATAAAGTTTCGTTGTGGTATTGAAACGTTTGATGTCAATTTGCGTGAACATTGGAAAAAAGGAGTAGCTCGTGAAGTGAAAGCGACTGATGTTGCTCAATATTTTCAAGGAGTGTGCTTGCTATGTGGAACAAAAGGTGAGTCGCAAGAGCATATATTAAATGATATAGGATTAGCAAAGGAATATTTTGAATATATAAGTGTAAATCTGTTTAATGAAAATTCTACTGCAGTAGAACATGATGAACAATTGCAAAAGTGGTTTATTGAGGAGGTATATCCTCAAATCAAGGATGACTCCCAAATAGAAGTGTTGATAAGTAACACCGATTTAGGGGTTGGCTAGCTGTTTTGATACATGTTGTTTTGACAAGAAGAATTAAAAGATATATATTTGTAATTCCAATTTTCAAGAGATAATTATGTTAGAATTAAAAAAAAATATATTGATATCGCTTTTTTGTTTTGTGATTGTGTCTTGTGGACAATCAAACAAAAATTATGAAGCTATAATTGTTGATACCGCTAAATATATAGAAGTTGAAGATAATTTGATTCCCGATACCGCGTCGTCGCTTATCGAGGCAGAACCGATTGACTCTGTTAAGCCGTATAATTTCAAAACAACCGATGAGGCGTTAGGATATATGAGAAAGTCAATCCATGCCGATAAATATTCCGAAGGGATATTACCTCAAATGGCTGAAGATTGTTTGCCATATGCAAGTAAATTGCTCAATAGTCCATACGACAGATTTATTGTTGTGGATAAACATCGCATGAGAGTGATTTTGTTTGATAAATATGGTCGTGAAGAGAAAAATTATAGAATGGCATGTGCCAAAAATTATGGCTCAAAGCATCAAAAAGCTGATTCTCGCACGCCCGAAGGTTTCTTCTCGGCACAAGGTGTGTATGATAGCACTGATTGGTTGTTTAGGGACGACGATGGGAAAGTCAGTCCCAAGAAAGGTCAATTTGGACCAAGATTTATTCGTTTGAAAACTCCTGTTACATCACAAATTGGTATTCATGGCACATGTGCTCCGTGGTCGATTGGTGCTCGTTGCAGTCATGGTTGTATTCGCATCAAGAATGAACATATTTTAGAGTTAATTGAGTATGTTGAAGTGGGTATGCCTATTATAGTTAGTCCTAGTTTGAAAGACACAAAGATTAATATAGCAGAGGGGTATGATATTCCATGGATCAGCACTAATGGTAAGCCTATATATAAATATGAGTATGTCGATACCATTAAGCAAGATTCAATTATCGATACCTTGAAAATTGATTCGGTTGTAGATGTGAAAGTCTTTAATATTGATAGTGTGAAAGCAAATGACACTACCCATGCCGATACAATCAATTTGCAACAAAATATGGGGAAAACGGATACTATAAAGTAAAAAAGCATAGCGCAGACTATAAGCCGGGTTATGTCGCTGTGGTACTATCCTAAGAGGAGATGCCACAGCGTTTCGTCATTTATCTGAACGATATGTCGCCACATCGCTTGAAACGTGCGTTTCAGCACTCTACCCCCCGACAATGGACGAGCAGCCCTTAAATGCCGGTATACTTGAGCTTGCAACCCATAAGATGTGCGGCACACAATATCACTATTGTGCCCGGTGGGCTTTTACCCCACCTTTTCACCCTTACCCCTATGTAGAGGCGGTTATTTTCTGTCACATTACTCTACCGTTACCGATAGCTTCCCGTTAAGAAATATGGTGCTCTGTGTTGCCCGGACTTTCCTCACACCCCTCATACGTGGGTGAGCGACGAAACGTCCACGCTTGCTTTTGTGTTGCAAAGATAGTGCAAGCCGAGATTAATAGCAAATTAAGCTTGCTTAAATTTGCATTGCCGATATGCAGCCTATCTTGGGTGAAAACTTTTACTTAAAGACTTTAAGGACCTTAAAGACTCTAAAGTCAACTTTGCCGTGCGGCAAAGCAACTCTCAATGCATCAGTTTATTGCTTATTTATTCTGTCAAAAAAAAGAGAATACAAGAGCGGAATTTTGATAGCAGTAGTGTTGCGAGGCTAATTTTTGCACAGATTTTTTTTTGCAAATTTGAACTATTGAAAGATGCCGAAAATAGGTCTTGTAGCAAATTACAATGTATAATTGATTTTGTGGACTATATTTATTAACTTTGCTCATGAATAAAATCGGTTGAGGAAGAGAAATCTTTCATGATGATAAGAAATATGACGGAACTTACAAATAATCTTCGTAAGATGGTGGCTTCGCTTGGCAATGCACGCAATCGCCGAGAGGAGGGTTGTTTTGTTGCCGAAGGAACAAAATGTGTAATTGACTCATGGCATGCTTTTGATTGTCGTTATCTGTTTGCGACATCGGCATGGATTGAACAACATTCCAAAGAGTTGCCGGGGGCTAATCCTATTGTGGTAAAACGTGTAGATATGGAGCGTATGAGCCAATTATCTACTCCTTCACAAGTGCTTGCTGTGTATGAAATGCCTCAAGCGAAATTTGACGAATCGTCGTTGGCGACAAATCTTGTGATTGCTCTTGACCGAGTGCAAGACCCGGGAAATTTAGGCACAATTATGCGTATTGCCGATTGGTTTGGCATTACTGATATAGTTTGTTCGCCCGACACGGTTGATGTGTATAACCCTAAAGTGGTGCAAGCTACTATGGGTGCAATTTCGCGAGTAAAGGTGCATTATCTCGACCTTATTGATTTAATAAAACGGAATCCCGACATTCCTGTATATGGCACATTCCTAGACGGAAGAAATATATATGAAACGTCACTCACCCCTCATGGCATAGTGATGATGGGAAATGAGGGGCAAGGAATCTCTGACCAAGTGGGAAATCTCATAAAACGCAGATTGTTTATCCCATCATACCCTCAAGAACGACCAACGTCGGAGTCGCTAAATGTGGGAATGGCAACGGCAATTACGATAGCAGAGTTTCGCCGTCGCATATAACTAAGAATATAAAGCACAATCAATATACCTATGGCAAAAGTAAAAACAATGTGGTATTGCACATCATGTGGTGCTGATTCTCCCAAATGGGAGGGTCGTTGCCCATCGTGTGGCGAATGGGGTACGATGGTTGAAGAAAAAGTGAGTGCCAAACAAAGTAAAGGCTCAAAGTCAACACGTGTGGCAAAAAGTACTCCACAAAAGGTATCAGAAATCAAGGCGATGAACGAACCACGCATACACATGCCAAGTGAAGAACTTAATCGTGTGCTTGGTGGTGGACTTGTTGCGGGCTCGCTTGTATTGATAGGTGGAGAGCCAGGGATAGGAAAATCGACACTTGTGCTACAAAACATCTTGTCAATCAAGTCAAAAACTATTCTATATGTATCGGGAGAGGAGAGTGCGACACAACTTAAATTACGTGCCGATCGCATAGGCCGCAAAAGCGACAACTGTTATATTGTGTGTGAAACGTCGCTCGAAAATATCTTTGACCATATAGAGGAAATACAACCACAAATATTGATAGTTGACTCAATACAGACGATTGCTACCGATGCGATTGAATCGTCGGCTGGGAGTGTGAGCCAGGTGCGTGAATGTTCGGCACAACTATTAAAATATGCCAAAGAGAGTGGGGTGCCGGTGCTTCTCATTGGTCATATAAATAAAGAGGGTAGTATTGCAGGTCCTAAAGTGCTTGAGCATATTGTTGATGCCGTGTTGCAGTTTGAGGGCGATCGTCAATATATGTATCGCATACTTCGTTCAATAAAGAATCGTTTTGGTAGCACATCTGAGTTGGGAATATACGAAATGTGTCAACGAGGATTGCGAGAAGTAACTAATCCATCAGAGATGCTTTTGTCGCATAGCGATGAGGAATTGTCGGGAGTTGCCATTGGTGTAACACTCGAAGGCATTCGCCCATTCTTGATTGAAGCACAAGCATTGGTTAGCACTGCAGCATACGGTACACCTCAACGCTCGGTAACAGGGTTTGACTCAAAACGCATGAATATGTTACTTGCAGTACTTGAAAAGCGAGTAGGTTTCAAACTCGTGCAAAAAGATGTGTTCTTAAATATTGCAGGTGGATTAAAAGTAAATGACCCTGCACTTGATTTGGCAGTTATTTGTGCTATACTTTCGTCGAATGTTGATATGGCAATTCCTAAAGGAGTATGTATGTCGGGCGAAGTGGGGTTGTCGGGCGAAATCCGTCCTATCACACGCATCGAACAACGCATCATGGAAGCAGAAAAGCTTGGAATGAAAACTATTATCATTCCTCGCAACAACCTTAAAGGCATCGACACCTCTCGCCTCAAAATCAAAATAGTAGAGGTGGCTAAAGTCGAAGAAGCATTCAGAATGTTGTTTGCATAATGTAATAATAAAGCGAGTTGAACTCGCTTTATTTTTTTTGAGAAAAAAGTGAAAGGATTTAGAATGTTGTGCGTCTAATGTGTAGAAACATTTAATAAAACTGCAATGGATAATGTAGAAATTGAATTTACCAGAATGATTGAGAAACAGAAGAAAACAATCTATACTGTTTGTTATTTCTTTTCAAAGGATTCTGATGAAGTAAACGACTTATTTCAAGAAGTACTTATTAATTTATGGAATGGGTATAAATCATTTCGAGGAGAAAGTGAGATTAAAACATGGATTTGGCGAGTAAGTCTTAATACATGCAATACACAAGAACGTAAGAAGAAACGACGAGTACAAACTGTCCCTCTAACAATGGATGTCAATTTGTATAATGACACTGATGTAAAAAGTAAACAGATTCAGATGCTTTATAATAGAATAAATCGTTTAGATGTCTTTGATAGAGCGATAATCTTATTGTGGCTTGAAAATATGAGTTATCAAGATATTGCAAATGTTATGGGATTAACGGTTGCTAATATTACAACACGTTTATTTCGCATTAAAGAACAATTAAAATCTATGTCTAACAACTAAAATCTACACATTATGGCACAAGTAATAGAAATGGAAGAATTGCAAGAACTAAAAGAACAATTCAACCTCATCTCTGAAAAATTAGAAAAACAAAAGATTATAAATGAAACGCTGATAAAAGAGTCGATGACAAAAAAAATATCTTATGTAGAAAAAGTTCAAAAATGGTATTTTATAGCTGCGATATTGGTTAGCCCGTTGGTGTTGGCGTTCTTATTGTTATATAAGGCTCACTGGGCAGTTATTTTGTTTGTGTTTGTAGCATTAGGCCTTGAAGCGTATTTGCATTATCGAACTTTTCGCACTTTAAATCCAGAAGGACTTATGGATTTAGGATTAGTTGATGCGATGGAACGAGTCTCACGATTTAAGAAGTATTATAATATTGTGACATGGGTGATGGCTATTCCGGCTTTTTCAATATTTATATTGTTTATTGGCTTAATAACCAATTATACGTTCCATTTCGGCACATTGATATATTATGGGGTGTTTGTCTTAGCGGCAATGATATGGGAATTTGTAAGAAAAAGAAAACTGTTTGCTCGTCTTGATGAGGTGCTTAAGCAAATCAAAGAATTAAGAGAAAATTGATGTTATATCGTAGATATAAACAAGAAACAGCCGAGATTACTCGGCTGTTTCTTCTTATTTATGTAGAGTAGATTATTTCACTCTTGCAAGGATTAGTGCTGATGTTGGGGCTACTGTCATTTTGCCGCCTTTGGTTGTTCCCATGCCATCGGCTTTGAGTTTGCCATCTTGTGCAATGATAATCCATTCGCCTCTTTTGATTTTTATTTCTTGAGCTTCGATAGATCCATTAAACACAAGTTTGATTTCTTTCCACTCGTCGCCATTAGCATTGTCTTTGATAGAATAAGAAAGAAGGTTGTCACCCTTAACATCATCAAAAACGATGTGTTTGGCAATATCTTCAGCTGTAGTCATGCGGAATGCAGGGTGAGCTTTGCGAAGTTTGGTTAATTCGCAGTAGTAGTTGAATTGCTCTGCATTTTTGTTTTTCAATGACCAATCGATAGCATTAACCGAGTCAGGGCGATTGTATGTGTTGTGAATGCCTTTTTTGTTACGGAACACTTCTTCACCGGCAAACATGAATGGTGTACCTTGTGAAGTGAATACGATAGTTTGAGCCAATCGAGCTGCACGCATCTTTTCTTCTTTGCTTGCACCTTTCATCGATACATTTAGCTTGTCGGTGAGGCTATAGTCGTCGTGGCAAGATACGTAGTTGATGATTTGTGTAGGAGCAGTAGCGTAAGCAAATTTAGAGTTATTACCTTTTGAGTAGTCAACTTGTGGGTGTGCTGTAGAAGCAACGATACCAATTTTAACGGTTTCTTTGTTGCCGGGAGCATTTGTTGCAAAACCTTTGTTTTCACCATTGCTATAGTGTCCTTTTACTGCATCACGGAGGTCGTCGCTAAACACTGCAATACCTTCCATTTTAGCAACATTTTCTTTTAATGCACGGCGTTCAACGGGTAGAGGAGTGTCGCCACATGTCCAACCTTCGCCATATATAAAGATGTGTGGATTTACTTGTTTAAGTGTTTTTGCAACTTCGTTCATGGTTTCGGTGTCGTGAATAGCCATAAGGTCGAAACGGAAACCATCAATGTGGTATTCTTCAGCCCAATATTTAACTGAATTTACGATGTAGTTACGCATTTGTTGGCGTTCAGATGCAGTTTCGTTTCCACAACCCGATGCATCGCTATAACTACCATCTTGACGGTGACGATAGTAGTATCCGGGTGCAGTCAATGAGAAGTTTGAATCATCATTATTGGCAGTGTGGTTATATACAACGTCCATAATTACACCTATACCTGCATCGTGAAGAGCTTTAATCATTTGCTTCATTTCAATGATGCGAGTTGCAGGGTTTGATGGATTAGTTGAGTATGAACCTTCGGGTGCGTTATAGTTATAAGGGTCATATCCCCAGTTATATACGTTTGAAGGAAGTTGTGTTTCATCGACACTGTTGTAGTCGTAAGATGGGAGAATGTGAATATGGGTAATGCCCAATTCTTTTAAGTGGTCAATACCTGTTTTGTCGCCAAGGAGTGAACGAGTGCCTTGTTCGGTAAGAGCAAGGAATTTCCCCTTATTAGTAATGCCCGATGATGGGTGGATTGAGAAGTCGCGGTGGTGCATTTCGTAAATGATAACATCGGTGATATTTTTTACTTCCGGACCTTTGTCATTTTCCCAACCTACAGGATTTGTTGTTGCAAAATCAATAATCGCGGCACGACGACCATTTACACCTACTGCTTTAGCCCACACGCCGGGAGTTTCATCTAACCATTTGTTGTTGAATTTAATGCGGAAAGTATAGAACTTGCTATAAAGTTGTTCGGGTACTGATGCACGCCAAGTGCCATTGTCGCCTTTTTGCATTTCAAGGGTTGCAGTTGCAGCCGAATTGCGGTCGGTGTTATAAATCAACACTTGTGCAGCTTGTGCTTGAGGTGACCACAAAGTGAAATGTGTACCTTGGTTATCTACTTTTAGTTCGAGATCTTCGCCATTATAAGCGGGAAAAGAAGCATATGCGGTTTCCATGTCTTTTACATTGGCATTTGCCGAAACACCACATAGCAATGCTGCCGAAATCATTGTTCCGGTGCAGAGTTTAATGAGGTTGATTTTCATTTAATTGATTATTTTTAAGTATGATAATAATTCTATACAAATTATTTTACAATCACAGTCTTTGACCAATAATTGCATTTCACGATATAGTATCCTCGTGGTAATTCAACGGTGGTTGAACCTTGAGAAATGGTAATGGTCTTAATTATTTGTCCGGTAATAGAATAGATGTAGAAGTTTACAACTTCATCGTCATTAACTGTTAATGTAATATGGCCAACTGATGCACTGACAGAGGGCTGTTGCGACGAAATTACAGCGATTTCGTTTGGAGCTGGAAAGGCGTAAGCAACCGATGTGCCAATGCTCATCAGTCCAATGAAAAAAGCCAAAGTTATATTTCTTAGTTTCTTCATGATTTTATGGTTTAAGCCTTTACTACTACAAAGTAATACAATTAAATTATAAAATCCAAATATTTCAAGGAGAATTAAAGAGAATTATTGAATATTTATGAGTTTTTAGAGTGAAAGTGGCATTCTTAGCGTTCTTGTGGCTATTGTGCGAAAAAATTATTAATTTTGCCTAATATCTAATTAAAGTATGTAATATGGTAACGTTTCCTAATGCAAAGATTAATATAGGCCTTGATATAGTTTCTCGTCGAGAAGATGGCTATCATAATATAGAATCTATTATGGTTCCTGTGCCATGGCGTGATATACTTGAAATAGTGCCGGCACAAGGCGATGAATCAACACTGACAATCACAGGGAGGGAGGTTAATTGCCCAATAGAGAAAAATCTTGTAATGAAGGCTTTTAGAGCTATGCAACAAAATTATAGTGTGCCTAATGCTGATATATATTTGCATAAAGTGATTCCCGATGGAGCCGGATTGGGAGGAGGTAGTGCCGATGCGGCATTTACAATAATAGCTGTTAATGAATTGTTCAGTCTAAATGCAAGCAAAGAAGATTTAGCTAAAATTGCTGCGACGATAGGAGCTGATTGCCCTTTTTTCATATATAACACCCCAATGCTCGCAACCGGAATAGGAACTGAGTTTAGTGATGTAGAATTGGATTTATCGGGATATAAAATTTTGATAGTTAAACCGCATGTTAGCGTTCCAACGGCACAAGCTTATGCAGGGGTTACACCTCAATTGCCCGAAAAGTCATTGAAAGAATTAATAACAACACCACATTGCCAATGGCAAGGGGTGATTAAAAATGATTTTGAAAAGAGCATATTTCCGTTACATCCAATCGTTGCCGATATAAAGCAACAAATAATAGATATGGGAGCAATATATGCATCAATGTCGGGTTCAGGGTCGGCAGTATATGGGATTTTCAAGAATGACATTTTGTCAGAAGTTAAGCTCTCGATATTTGAGCAATATGACATGTTTGTTGGGGATTTGTAGATTTTGTTGAGAAAACAGGTTTTGGCAACATTTTTGTTATTATGGTTGTTGATTAATTAATAGAATAAAAACAACCATTATAATGAGCGAAAAGAACGAATCACAAGTAGAGGAAACTTTGAAAGAAGAGAATGATATTGTGCCAGAGGTGGAAGAGGGCGAAGTCTCAAATGAAGAACCAAGTGAAGAACCTCTTGACGAAGTAGAGCAATTGAAACTTCAATTAGAAGAATCTAAAAAAGAATATATGTTTTTGATGGCTGAGTTTGATAATTTCAGAAAACGCACCATTAAAGAAAAAGCTGATATAATTCGCAACGCAACCGAACGAGCAATGAAAGATTTGCTTCCTGTTGTCGATGATTTTGAACGTGGACTTGCTGCAATGGCAGAAACAACAGATGCTGAATCAGTAAAAGAGGGTATGAATCTTATTTATAATAAGTTTGTGAAATATCTTGAGCAAAATGGAGTCAAAGCAATTGAAAGTACAGGAGCTGATTTTGATACAGAATTGCACGAAGCAATAGCAATGATTCCTGTAGCTGATGAATCGCAAAAGGGCAAGGTTATCGATACGATAATGAAAGGCTATACAATTAATGACAAAGTGATGCGTCATTCAAAAGTTGCTGTTGCTCAATAATTGAAATTTTATTAAACACACCATTCCGATGGAAAAGAGAGATTATTATGAAGTCCTTGGCGTCGCGAAAAATGCCACCGACGATGAGATAAAAAAAGCATATCGCAAACTTGCGATTAAATATCACCCTGATAAGAACCCCGACGATAAAGACGCCGAGGAAAAATTCAAGGAGGCTGCTGAGGCATACGATGTGTTGAGTAATGCCGACAAACGTGCACGTTATGACCAATTTGGACATGCCGGAGCTCAAGGTGCAGGTGGTTTTGGAGGCTTCGGTGGTTTTGGAGGAGGAATGTCGATGGAAGATATTTTCTCTCAATTTGGAGATATTTTTGGAGGCCATTTTGGAGGCTTTGGAGGAGCTGCCGGTGGTCGTACTCGTCGCCAACGCCGTGGTAGCGATTTACGCATTAAAGTGTCGCTTACACTTGAAGAAATTGCAAAAGGAGTATCGAAAACACTTAAAATTCCTACACTCGTTAGTTGTGAACATTGTAATGGAACAGGTGCGAAGAACGGAACAGCAATTAATACGTGTTCAACCTGTAATGGATCGGGGACTGTAATCACTCAACAACAAACGATATTTGGCACTATGCAATCAACTGCCACATGCCCAAATTGTGAAGGAAGTGGTAAAACTATCACTGAAAAATGTGATAAATGTCATGGAGAAGGTGTTGAGCGTAAGGAACAAACGGTTTCTATAAATATTCCTGCCGGAGTTGCCGATGGTATGACATTAAGCGTAAAAGGCAAAGGTAATGCTGCTCGCAGAGGTGGTGTGAGTGGAGATTTGCTTGTTCTTGTCGAAGAGATAAAACACCCCGAATTGATTAGAGAAGATAGCGATGTGATATACAACCTAATGCTTGATGTTGTAACAGCAACATTGGGTGGTTCGGTAGAGGTGCCAACT
>JAEIGA010010856.1_pt1 | contig 13810 bp, 11 predicted proteins | sample 9270691 | NCBI WGS metagenome assembly JAEIGA01 (sample SAMN17057246, study PRJNA624740) | gut metagenome | biome: biome; isolation source: fecal sample | host: Bos grunniens | place: China: Xizang | collected 2019 | reverse complement strand
TCTTTATGACTTAAACCCCTGAACAGCTCTTTGAACGAGAAAAGCTGGCCAGAGGTATCTGCTACTGCTGTCGAGTCAACTGTGTTGTAGGTCTGGCTGAAAGCCTCTTCCTTGAACTGAGCGTTACTCTTGACAGAGAAACCTGTCATGCAGATGATAAGGATTGTTATATATTTTATAAGCCTTTTGTACATATCAGAATTTAGATTCTTCAAGTGCCTTCAGGAAATTTCTGACTTCTTCGTCGGAATTGAAATGGATTGTCATCGATCCCTTTCCTGATTCAGCGCGTTTGAGGCTTATACTGTTTTCAAAATATTTGCCTACGATTTCAAGTACTTTGAAATATTCGTCCGGAAGGTCATTGCCCTGATCCTGGACTTCCTTCTTCGGCTCGAGAAGCTTCTTGATCTTGTCTTCGAGCTGTCTTACCGACAGGTCTTCCTTGATGACAAGGTCACAGAGATATTCCTGCATCTTGTAGTCTTCTACTCCAAGCAGAACTTTTGCATGTCCTACGCTGAGGAGGCCGACCTTGATGTCGTGCTGGATCTTTGCAGGAAGCTTCAGAAGTCTTATATAATTGGTAACTGATGCTCTCTTCTTTCCGACTCTTACCGCCATCTGCTCCTGTGTGAGGTGGCATTCTTCAATAAGTCTCTGGTAGCTAAGCGCAACTTCGATAGGGTCGAGGTTCTCTCTCTGAATGTTCTCGACGATCGCCATTTCCAGCATACCCTGATCGTTCGTATCACGGATATATGCAGGAATCATGTCCATTCCGGCATTCTGGCATGCCCTGAATCGACGCTCTCCGCTGATGATCTGGTATCTTCCGTCACCTTTTCTGCGGACTGTGATCGGCTGTATGAGGCCTAATGTGCGGATTGACTCCGCAAGTTCCTCGAGGGCTTCCTGGTCAAATGACATACGAGGCTGAAACGGGTTCGGCTCGATCATGTCGACAGGTATCCTCAAGATGTCAGATGTATCCTGAGGCTGGTCGTTTCTGACCACCTCTTTATTTACATATCCGACAGGTTTTCTTATCTGGCTAAGATCCGCATCTCCTCCAAGAAGAGCTCCAAGACCTTTGCCAAGTCCTCTTTGCTGTTTGCTCATTGTCTTTTCTCGTTAATTGCCAGATTCGTTTCTTTCGAGCACTTCCTTGGCAAGGTTCAGATAGTTGGTAGTACCGTTGCAGATCACATCGTAAAGAATGATAGGCTTACCGTGTGAAGGTGCTTCGCTCAATCTGATGTTTCTCTGGATGATGGTGTTGAATACCATTGTTCCGAAATGCTCTCTGAGCTCTCCCAGTACCTGATTGTGAACTTTTGTCCTTCCATCGAACATTGTCACTACAAAACCCTCGATGGTGAGTGACGGATTCGGCTTGCCCTGCACGAGTCTGATGGTCTGAAGAAGCTTACCGAGACCTTCAAGTGCGAAGAACTCCGGCTGCACCGGTATTATTACCGAGTCTGCAGCAGTCAGACAGTTTACAGTTATCAGACCGAGTGACGGAGAACAGTCTATTACTATATAGTCATAATCGCTCTTGATCTTGTCAAGGGCATTCTTCAGTACTGATTCTCTTGATTCGTCCTCGAGCATCTCGATTTCCGCTCCGACCAGATTGATGTGTGACGGAATCATATGAAGGTTGGCGATTTCGGTCTGGATAAGTGTGTCCCTGACGTCGATCGTGCCGATCATCACTTCATAAAGAGTCCTCTTTTCGTCGTTGTCCGGAGAAAAATTAAGGCCGGATGTCGTGTTGGCCTGTGGATCGGCGTCTATGATAAGAACCTTCTTCTCCAATACGGCAAGTGATGCAGCAAGGTTGATTGCTGTCGTTGTCTTGCCGACTCCGCCTTTCTGATTTGCTATTGCAATGATTTTTCCCATTTTCAACTATTTTTCGGACTTATTTTGTGCAAAAATACAAAATAAATTTCATTCTTCGACTTTATTCACTACATTTGTTGATAATTTGTTCCTCTGTGGGATAGAGCGTAGATAGTAAATGATTATCAATCATGGCTAAAACTGATAAAAGTCAAATTTGGTTCGCTGTAGTTAATGTTTTTGCAGCCTCTAAAAACTCAGAAGGGCGCTGGACAAAGGCAGAAACACTTCTTAGAGAATATGGTGTGGAGTATCATAGTACCCGCACTGGAAAAGCAGGTAATGCAAGAGAGCACACCTTCGATGCGTGTATGGCCGGTTACAGGCGATTCATTGCAGTAGGTGGTGATGGCACTGTACATGATGTACTCAATGGAATTGCCGAGTATGTCGAGTGGAATCAGTCTGCGGGAAATGATATTTCCATTTCTGATTTCGTCCTTTCTGTAATACCTGTCGGATCCGGTAACGACTGGATCAAGTCTTTGGGCATACCTTGCAGGATAAAGGATGCGGTAGCAGCAATTGCACGAGGTCATATAGATAAGCAGGACCTTGTCAGAGCGGATATTCTCGATCCGATGGCTCTTCCTGAGGAAGTTGCACTTTCAAGTTCCTATATGGTGAACATCGGTGGCGTCGGCATTGACGGAAAGGTCTGCAAGCATGTCAATGAGATGAAGGAGCAGGGTAGAGCCGGTAAGTGGCTTTATATTGTATCGCTCTTATACGTTCTCAAGGAAAGAAGATCTTCAAGAATCAAGGTTTATTGTGATGACAACCTTGTATTCGACGGCCCTTACTACTCGCTCGCATTCGGTAACGGAAAATTCTCGGGAGGCGGTATGAGACAGACTCCTGATGCAGTCCTCGATGACGGTCTGTTGGATGTTACAGTGATTCCTGAGGTTAAACCTAGCGTAATTTTGAGGCAGATGCATAAGCTTTATACAAAGCGATTCCTCAAGATCCCTCAGATTACTCATGCCAAAGGCAAGGAAATTCTGGTAGTACCTGTAGATAAATATAGGGAACAGCTTCTTGAAGTTGATGGTGAGGTTGTAGGTAATGCACCAGTGAAGTTTGTGGTGCTTGACACGCAGCTCAATGTTATAAAGAAATAACGATAAAGGATATTATGCCGGATCAACGTCGATTGTGATGTGACCGGCATATTTTTCTTTGGTCTCGAATCCGGCGGTCAGATTTCTGATCGCCTTTTTATATGTATATAGATTGCGGTCCTTCTTCAGGCTGATTCTTATATGTCTTATATAATTGTCTGCCTTCTTGTCCGGATTTGGCGTATATGGTCCTGTAACTCCCGGTACAGCGGCGCTGAGTACCTTGGCTAAGCCGGTACTCATCCTTTGTGCACGATCTTCGAATCGGTCTTTGATGGTCAATGTCACAATCCTGGAGAACGGCGGGAATCCGAAATCCCTGCGTTCGTCCATAAGTTCCATGCAGTATTCTCCTGCCTTGTTGCATAAGAGGCGCTGATAGAGAGGATGCTGAGGCTGTGATGTCTGGATTATGAACAATCCTTTCCTTTCACGTCTTCCGCATCTTCCACGCAGCTGTTCGAGCAGCTGGATTGCCTTTTCGTCTGCCCTGAAATCCTGTAGCGCCAGCATTGTATCTGCCGCGATGATGACAACGAGGCTGAGATTGCTGAAATCGAAACCCTTGGAAATGATCTGCGTTCCTATGAGAATATCTATTTCACCATTGCTGAAGTCCTGAATGGTCTTTACCTCGTACGTCTTGTTCTGAGCTGTGTCGCTGTCCAGACGGGCGATTCTGGCATTAGGGAAAAGGGCTGCGGCTTCTTCTTCTATCTTTTGGGTACCTGCACCAAGCAGCATCAGTTCGCCGTTGCATGCTCCGCATCTGTCTGATGCCGGACCATGCCATCCGCAATGGTGGCACATAAGTCTTCCTGAGGCGCATCCCGAAGGACGATGAAGGCTCAGGCTCACATTGCAATGAGGACATTTGACCAATTCTCCGCAATCCCTGCATTGGATGGCGGGGGAGTATGCTCTTCTTGAACGAAGGATCAGAATCTGCTCTCCAGCATTCAAGGTCTTTTCTATCTGTTGTATCAACTTTATTGAAAAGTTGCCTCTCATGCCGCGTTTGAGCCTTTCTGCCTTGGTATCAATGATCTCTATTTCTGCTCCGTCTGCGCCATGGAAGCGCTCTTCGAGACGGACATATCCGAATTTTCCGGCCTTTGTATTATATAAGGACTCAAGCGACGGTGTCGCCGATCCGAGGATTACGTCTGCATTATGGATTTTCGCAAGCATCAGCGCAGTATCTCTTCCGTTGTATCTTGGAGCTGGCGCATCCTGCTTATATGAGTTGTCATGCTCCTCGTCTATTATTATAAGACCGAGATCATGATGCGGCAGGAACAGAGAAGATCTTGTTCCAAGTATGACGTAGTTGTGTCCGTGCTCTTTGTCAGCTGATTTGCGGATGTTCTCGGCAACTTCGCGTTTTTCAGCAGCTGTCTTTGATGAGTGGAAAATCATGAGGCTCTCTCCGAAATATCCGAAGAGTCTTTCCTCAAGCTGTCGGCTGAGCGCTATTTCCGGAACGAGATACAGTACGTTCCTGCCATTTTCAATGGCTCTTTGTGCGAGTCGTGTGTATATTTCTGTCTTGCCTGATCCTGTCACGCCATGCAGGAGAACAGGCTTGTCGTCCTGAAATGAAAGCAGGGCTTCATCGTATGCGGCCTTCTGCGCATCTGTCAGGTCAGGGGCTTTTTCTGAATATGCTCCACCAATGATGCTGTTGGCCTCGTATTTCAAGTCTGCGAGCTCTTTCTGAGCCTGCGCTATTTCCTGCTGTATAGCATTCGCCTGCTCCTGATAAAGCTGTCTGGTGGCCTCTTTGCGGGCGTTTTCGATCTGTGCGGTCTTTTTCTCCAGGCGGGCTTTCAACTTTTTGATTTTCGCAGCCTTGGCTTCCCTCAGCCTTTCAATCCTTTCCTTTGCACGCCTGTCCGATTTAGCCTTGGTCACCTCAAGCTGCAGTTTGCCGGTAGGGTATGCAGCCTTGTATACCTCACCTACGGTACATAGATAATAGTCGGCGACCTGTCTCCAGAAATCGATTTCCTCCGGGAAGATCTTGTCCATGTCCCTCTCGATGCTCTTGATGGTATGGATCTTCCTTATATCTGTCTCAGGAGTTATATCCGTGTCGCTGACAACGCCGATATAATCCTTTCCTGCAAAAGTGACCTTGACCCTGTCGCCCTTCACAATTCCATGAGTGTCCATATCAGTATTGCCCTCGTCCTGTGGAAGCGAGTAGCATGGTTCCCACTCAAGCTTGAGCGGGAGTATTACTGATATGTATCTGATCTCTCTCATAAGACTGCGAATATACGAAAAATGTATCTTCTTGCCCATAAAAACTCTTTTTTAGCAGAAAAATGAAAAAAAGTGAAAGAAAAATTTGCAGGTAAAGAAAAAATGTCTACCTTTGCAATCCCAAACGAAAAGAATGGGTCTAAAAACAAAAACTGGTGCCATAGCTCAGTTGGTAGAGCAAAGGACTGAAAATCCTTGTGTCCCTGGTTCGATTCCCGGTGGCACCACTGAAAAACCTCAATAGAAGCAATTCTGTTGAGGTTTTTTCGTGTCTTACCCTTTCAGTTTTGGATAATAACCTTAACTTTGTGTAAAACTAAAACTGATTATCATGAGAAGAATCTTATTGGCAGTCATGAGTGTTCTGTTCGCGACTGCTGCGTGCTATGAAATGAGTGCGGAAGTATGCATGTCTCCTCTGTTTACAGACAATATGGTCCTGCAGCAGAAGACGGATGCACCTATATGGGGAACCGCTACACCTGGTTCTCAGGTGGAAGTGATGACATCATGGAACAAGCGTGTCTATAAAGCCAACGTTGACGAGGCCGGAAAGTGGATGGTCAAGGTCGCTACTCCAAAAGCGGGAGGTCCGTATACCATCGGTGTCAAGGAGCAGGGTGGTGAGACAAAGAAGATCGAAAATGTACTTATCGGTGAAGTGTGGCTTTGCTCAGGACAGTCCAATATGGAGATGCCGGTCAAGGGCTGGGGAAAGGTCAATAACTTCGAGCAGGAGCTCAAGAATGCAGCCAAGTATCCGAAAATCCGATTCCTTGAGGTAAAGAGGGAAGTGAGTCCTGTCCATAATGATGATTTCGTTGCAGATTATGACGGATGGGTGGAATGCTCACCTAAGACTCTTGAGGAATTTTCTGCTGTTGCATATTTCTTTGGTAGAACAATCCATCTTGAGGAGAATGTTCCTGTAGGACTTATCAATACATCTTGGGGCGGTACATATATCGAGCCGTGGATGAGTGCTGAAGCGCTTCAGGATTACCCTGAATTCACCAATGAACTGGCAAACGTTGCCGGCTGGTCTCTTGATAAGGAAGAGCGCAAAAGGGCTGCTGCAGACGATTCATGGACCAGACTTTACAATGCGTTCAATCAGTACTTTTTCGAGCAGGAAAAAGGATTTGCACTGCCGTTTTATGATGATTCCGATTGGGATGAAATCAGACTTCCGGGCATTCTTGAGACAGTATATCCTGGTCTTGACGGACATATCCTTGTAAGAAAGGAGTTTGTTCTGCCGCAGGAATGGGTAGGCAAGCCTTTGAAGATGTATATTTCTGCTGTGGATGACAATGACAAGACATATTTCAACGGCACACTCATCGGTGAGGATGAAGGCTGGACAGTGGAAAGAAACTATGATATTCCTGCAGAGCTTGTGACCGATACAAAGGTCATGATCGCGATGAGGATTGTTGATACTGCAGATACCGGTGGAATTGATGTCGATGACGATTCGTTCTATCTTGTAGGACCTGATGGACAGAAATTCCCGCTTGTAGGTACTTGGAAGGTTAAGAAGCATGCTGATTTTGCAGCACTTCCTACCAAGCCGGCAAACATGAAGGAGGAGCGTCATTGCTGCACTGTTCTTTATAATGCAATGCTGAGACCGCTTGTCCCTTATGCGATTAAAGGTGCTATCTGGTATCAGGGCTGCTCTAATGTCAGCAGAGCATATCGCTATCGTGATCTTATGACAGGCATGATCGAGGGTTGGAGAAATGACTGGGGTTATGAGTTCCCGTTCTATATTACCCAGTTGTCGAATTATCTTCAGTATCAGACCGATCCGGAGGAGTCTGCATGGGCTGAACTTCGTGAGTCTCAGGATGTTGCATCGAGAGTCACTTCAAATGCCGGTATGGCTGTGACAATCGACATAGGTGATGCTGTCGATATCCATCCTAAGAATAAGCAGGAGGTGGGACGTCGCCTTGCTCTTCAGGCTCTCAACAAGACTTATGGAAAGTCTGTAATATGTTCAGGCCCTGTGTATGAGGGATATGAGGTAGAAGGAAATGTGATAAGGATCCGTTTCTCATCTGTTGGGAAGGGACTTGTAGCCAAGGGTGGCAAACTTGAAGGATTTACAATCGCAGGAGCTGACCGTAAGTTCCATTGGGCAGAAGCCAAGATCGTAGGAGATTGCGTGGAGGTCACATGCAAGGATGTGGAAAGACCGCTTGCTGTACGTTATGCATGGGCAAACAATCCTGTCATCAGCCTCTTCAACTCAGAAGGACTTCCTGCAGGACCGTTCAGAACAGACGACTGGCCGCCAGTTACATTGTATAATACTGCATTCCTATAATAGAAAAAGGGTCGCAAGATTGCGGCCCTTTTTTGTATTCTGTGTGTTTTCAATACTTAGTCGATGAACTTCACTTTACCTGCATCGCGTGGCTTAGCTTCAGGCGACTCATCCGGATATCCCAGGCCGATGCAGATTATCGGTGTATAGCCTTCGCTGAATCCGAGTCTGTCCATAGCCTGAGGCGAGTTCATGAGAAAACGTACCGGGCTGCCCAGACATACCGAACCTACGCCAAGCGACCAGGCAGAAAGCATGATGTTTTCTGAAAGCAGACCGCAGTCAATAGCGGAGAAGTCGTACGCTGGATCGTTGGCGACAAAGACCATTGTAGGAGCTCCTCTGAAGCATCCTTCAATCATTTCAGGTTTTACATCAGGATTGGCAGCTTTCATGTATTCCTTGATTTCTGCCATCACTTCAGGCTTGTCTACCACGCGGACCTCCCATGACTGCCTGTTCATTCCGTTAGGGGCATTGATACCGCACATCAGGATCGTATCCATGGTTGCTCTTGATACAGGCTCTGCCTTATATTTGCGTATGCTTCGGCGGGCCATTATGTTTTCTATAACTGGATTTCCTTCTTTCATGACTGTTTCCTCCGATCTGTTGTTACCGCATGATATGCATGACAATAAAATAGTTCCTGCAAGTATAAAAGAACTTAGTCTCATAGGCTTCTTATTTTGTATGAATGAATAATGTTATGTCTTCCTTTTCAAGTCGTACCTTCAGCCATTGCTCAATTCTGTCTGCAGCGTCTGCATTGAATGTGCTGTCAGCCTGTATGACTGCAAACATCGCAGGTGTCTGCTTGAGTGAATCTGTCTGGATTTCAGCACCTTGAGTGAGGGTGATGCTCTTGATTCCAGGATGTACGCTGGTCAGCTCGCGGGTTATCTTGATATATGGTATATCTGTGCCTTTAGCTGCCTTCAGTTCCTCTTCAAGTCTCTTGATGGTCTCCTCTCTGTTGGAGATTTCTGTGTCCATCTTGTCATAGATGCCTTTGACCAGTTCTATGTGGTTGCTGCTGTCATTTGAACTGTGGTCATTGATAAGTACCTGCTCTGCCTTCAGTTCAAATTCCTCTGCGGCCTGGTATATAGCAGCTTTCGTGTTCTCGTTGAGGGCATCTCCGGTGAAGAAGAGCTCGATGGTAGATCCGTCAGTATGGTCTATCTTATAATCGTATATGATGCTCTTACCGTAGGCTTTGTTGTGCTCTACAAATGCTGTTGCATTTGCCTCAAAGTTATTCTGCTTGATCAGGGTCACAGCAGACCAGATGCTCGGGATAATGAATATGAGGATGAGGATGGAGCTGATTCTTTTGGTCTTTCTTCCGGTTGCCTGATCATCGTATTCTGTCTGTCTGAACTTGAAGTACTTGACACTCACATATGTTGCGAGCATGATGAAGAGACAGTTGATGAAGAACAGGTATAATGCTCCGAAGAAATACCCAAGATGACCTCCTGCGAGTCCATATCCTGCCGTGCATAACGGTGGCATCAAAGCAGTGGCAATCGCAACTCCTGAGAATACTGTGCCTTTTTCCTTACGACACTGCTCGACGATTCCTGCAAATCCACCGAACAGGGCAATCAGGACGTCGTAGATTGTCGGATTTGTCCTGGCGAGAAGTTCCGTAGGATTGTTGAGGCTCAACGGGGTTATGAGGAAATATAGGAATGATGCTGCAAGGCTGATTGTAACCATCACAAGAAGGTTCTTGCCGGACGATTTCAACAGCTTGACGTCATTTACGCCAAGGCCAAGTCCAAGACCGAAAATCGGACCCATCAGCGGAGATATGAGCATGGCTCCGATGACCACCGGAATGGAATTTACATTGAGGCCGACAGAGGCGATAATCGTCGCAATGGCAAGAATCCACGCGTTAGGTCCGCGGAAGTAGATATTGCTTCTGATGTTTTTCTCTGCAGCTTCTGTGTCAATGTATCCGCTAAGGTTTACTGTAGCCTTAGCCAGCATTCTGATATCTTTGAAAATACCCATTTTGTTCAAATAATTTAAATCGCAAATTAGCAAAAATTCACATGAAAGACAAATCAATTCATTATAACGGGCTTTGCCAAGCATCTTTTGTATATATTTGTATAAAACTTTGATATTTATGGTAAAAAGCGTTCTGTGTGCAGGTGGCGACCCGATGGGTGCGGCAATATATGACTTCCATAGGAATGGGACAGCAGATGTTCTGAAGGTGTATTCATCTGATTTTGATGATGATGAGATACCTGTGGCAGATCTGTTCAGGGAATATGAAGATATGCCTTATATCGAACGTGTGGCTCTGGATATGGCTGAAGGAAGGGTACTTGATGTCGGAGCCGGAAGCGGTTGCCATAGTCTGGCATTGGCTCAGGCCGGGAAGGAATCTGTTGCTATCGATATATCTCCTTTGTCTGTCGAGGTGATGCGAGAAAGGGGAGTGGACGCCCGTCTTGTCAATCTGTATGATGAATCATTCACAGAAAAGTTCGATACAATCCTGATGCTGATGAACGGTACCGGCATCATCGGAACACTTGAGAATATGGAAACATTCTTCTCGCGTGTCCGTCAGCTTATGAATCCGGGTGGATGCGTACTGATAGACTCGAGTGATCTCAGATATCTGTTTGAGGAGGAAGATGGTAGCCTGATGATAGACCTTGCGGACGATTATTATGGTCTTGTGGATTATCAGATGCAGTATAAGGATGTGCTTGGAGAGCCGTTTGACTGGCTTTACGTGGATTTTGATACACTGGCCTATTATGCTGAAGAAAATGGCTTCAAGGCGGAAATGGTGGCCAATGGAGAGCATTATGACTATCTTGCGAGATTGACGCTGGAGGCTTAAAAGATTGCAGCCGGTCCTTCACATGAAAGAAGGACCGGCTGCCTTATTATAGAATCCAATACCCGCTCTAAGCATTCTGCTTGTCATAGCTTGCTATGTACCTGTCAAATTTTTCATTATATATGTCGCCGATGGTAATCATCATCGCCGTATCATAGCAGTCTCCGAAATCCGGGTCAAATGTTGTTCCGAATGTCTTCATTGTCTCCGATAGTCCGATATATGAATGAATCAGAGGTGGGATTGTATCGTCATGTGATTTGACGAAGTTGTTAAGAATCTGATAGTTTTCCTTATATGTCGCGCCGGTAAACATTTCCTTGAACATTTCTGCCTCTTCCGGTGTACATGTTTCAGGGTTCTTTGAAGTCAGAAGTCCTTTTCTGTCACCGAAACTCATGTCAAGGTAATATATCATAGCCTTACGGCTGATTTCCGGACTTGAGCTGTAAATTGTCACCTTGCCTGTAAGATATTTTACCGAAGGATCGGTAGCTACCAGACCTCCGATTCCATCCCACAGGTTGTCGAGGGCGAAGAGAGCCTTTCTACCTGCCTGAGCAGACTGGTATTTCGGCTGTACGAACGCTCTTGCCATCTCTATGCAGTACGGGAAATATTCGTCTATGAACTCCTGTGAGAAGTCGAACAGATGCTCAGTATTCACGTATGGCTGGCCGTTTTCATGGAATGAGGCCATTGACCATCTTGTGAATCGGTATCCGCCAATGATTTCGTCAGCTTCAGGATTCCATACTACAAGCTGGAAGCACGCCTTGTCCTCCAGATCGAAATGATCCAGGTCGCAGTCCTTTCCGCTGCCTCCTCCGACCGCTCTGAATGATACTTCTCTCAGACGTCCGATTTCTCTCAGCACGTTAGGCGCATTTTCATTATTGACAACGTATATTTCGTTGTTTCCTCTATTTGTATTGCGAAGGAATGTCTTTTCGTTGAGTTCGCTTTTCAGAAGCTGTACGTCAACAGGGTCAATGATAGGAATCATAGTCTTGTCTGTTTACATGTTTGCCGGACATCCGTTGTCCTTCGATAAGGCTTCTACCTTGTCTTTGACATCTGCTGCCCACTCCAGGTCAGTCTTTGTCTTGTCAAATGTAGCGTACGGTATAGGCTCTCCAAAGGTTATCACGAATTCTTCTCCTGCTTTGTTGAACAACTCATCTACCAGAAAGAGCATTGCAATGTTGATCTTCAGTCCCAATGTTCTGCTCAGCCAGCTGAAAAACTGATATTTTGCTGAGTTATATCCCGATGTATGTACTGGAACAACATCTCTTTCATATTTCTTTGCCTGGGTGATGAACATTTTCTTCCAAGGCATTTCTGTAATCTTTCCGTCAATCTTTCTTGCGCAAAGGCCGGCAGGGAATACAAGTACCTGCTCGTCTGAACGGAACATTTCTGCAATCTTTTCACTTATATCTCGTCCCTGACTTGAACTCTGTACCCTCACAGGTGTGAAGAATTCCGCAAGGGGCTTCATGTTTGTGAGAAGCTTGTTTGCCGGCACCTTGAATCCGCCTCCATAAATCTTCCTGAAAACAGAACCGATTATGAGCGCTTCAGGTCCGCCAAGCGGATGATTGCATGCAAAAATGTATTTCTTTCCCTTGCATATGTTCTCCTCGCCGCGGATTCTGTATCTGATGCCGATGTAGTTGAGAGCTTCATCAAAGAATCCGGCTCCCTTATAATGTTCGGCCTTCAGAATGCAGTCGTTGATCTGGTCCTGATGGATGCGTCTTTTGAGATACCATTTGACGATTCCTGGCATTTTCCTGCTCAGTTCAGGTCCAAGCATCTCATTTACATCCAGCAGATAATCATTTCTGTTTGATGACATATGTCTTTCTTATTTTTAGGTAGAAAAGGAATCCGATAGCTATCCATACAATAAGCACAACACGGCTTTGGAATGTAAGGTATCCCGGCATTCCTGGGATTATGAGCAGAGAAAGGAAGAACAGTGAGAAAATGCATCCTGCAATTCCGATCCATACCTCAGACTTGTGTCCATGCTTTTTCGCGATGATTGCAGCTGACGCTGTTGTGTATGCAAATACAATCGCCGCTCCGACACTTGTCATGTCTACAATCCATAGCAGCACCTCGCGTCCGAACCAAGGAGCAAACAGGCTTGCTGCCATTGTGAAAAGTATAGCGTGTTTAGGAGTTCCGTACTTCTCTGATATCTGTCCGAACCATTTAGGAAGGCTGCCCTCATTTGCCATGGCGTACATGAGTCTTGAGGTTGAGATGTAAAATGCGTTCATTCCTGATACGACCGCACAGAACATTGCTATTCCAAGTATGGTAAGACCTGTAAGTCCGAGAGTGTTTCTTACGACATGACCTGTCGGCCAGTTATGTCTGTCAGCCAACAGCTCCTGCCAAGGCTTCAGACCTACAGCTGTGACTGAGCATATTGCGATATAAAGGATCGCTGCGACAAGAATCGCAGAAATCATGATTCCTGTTGATTTCTTATGGCTGAAATTATATTCTTCTGCACTTTGCGGGATACAGTCGAAGCCGATAAATGCCCATGGAGCCATCGCTACGATGCTGAATACGCCAGTCCACCATTTTCTTCCATCAGGGAGTCCAGGTGCGAGGTTAGACCAGTCAGAAGAGCACATTACGAGGAATGTCACAATGAATATGCATCCTATCAGAATAAGTGAGATGGCTGTCTGAAGCCATGCAGCCTGCTTGATGCCTCGGATATTGACAATTGCCATGATCACTATCGCAGCCGATGCCAGTATGACTTCGCCGGCGTAGACGTCCCAACCTGCTATCTGATACAGTAGTCCGTGTTGAACAATTCCAGGGAAAAGGTAACGGCTGATCAGTGCCAATGCTGTGGCATTCAATGGAATAAGGCTCCAATATGCCAGGATCATACCCCATCCGCAGACGAATGCGTTTCTTTTTCCAATAGCTTCCTTGGTATATACGAATTCACCTCCGCTGACAGGGAAGTGGTTGATGAGGTATCCGTAACTTAGCGCAATGACGATGATGAGCAGGGCTCCGATCAGCATTCCGACCATCGTTCCGAGAGGGCCTGCTTTTGGAAGGAATGCGCTTCCTGGCAACACAAAGCATCCCCAGCCGATAATGGCTCCGAGCGCAAGTCCCCATACGTCAATAGGACGCATGGCTTTCTTGAATTTGCCTTTATTCTTAGACATAGTTTTAGGTTTTAGTAGCAGTTTGAAGCAACTAAGGTACGAATAGTTTTCTAAATTCTATCTTTTAGACAATATTTTT
>JAEIGA010010855.1_pt1 | contig 13810 bp, 12 predicted proteins | sample 9270691 | NCBI WGS metagenome assembly JAEIGA01 (sample SAMN17057246, study PRJNA624740) | gut metagenome | biome: biome; isolation source: fecal sample | host: Bos grunniens | place: China: Xizang | collected 2019 | reverse complement strand
TAATTGTAATTGTTAGTGCTAAATATTGAATGTTGCATTTTTCATTGTTATAATGAAAAATAGTGTATTGTGTCGACTTACAGGAGTGAAGAGAATGAATAATGAAGAACGATTAAAAAGACAATCCAAGATTCGTAACTTTTCCATCATTGCTCATATAGACCATGGTAAATCAACTTTAGCTGACCGTATTTTAGAAAAAACGAATGCCTTAGCGCAACGCGAAATGAAGGCACAGCTGCTTGATTCTATGGATCTAGAAAGAGAACGTGGAATTACAATTAAACTGAATTCAGTTCAATTGAAGTATAAAGCAAAAGATGGAGAAGAGTATATTTTCCATTTGATTGATACGCCAGGACACGTCGATTTCACATATGAGGTATCACGTAGTTTGGCTGCTTGTGAAGGTGCTGTATTAGTAGTTGATGCTGCGCAAGGTATTGAAGCGCAAACGTTAGCAAACGTTTATTTAGCTTTGGACAACAATTTGGAAATCATACCTGTTATTAATAAAATTGATTTGCCAAGTGCTGATCCAGAACGTGTTCGTAATGAAATTGAAGAAGTAATTGGCTTAGATGCTTCTGAAGCGGTACTGGCTTCAGCTAAAGCAGGTATCGGTATCGAAGAAATTTTAGAGCAGGTTGTAGAACTTGTTCCGCCGCCACAAGGTGATCCTAATGCTCCTCTAAAGGCACTTATCTTTGACTCGCTATATGATGCATACCGTGGTGTTGTTGCATATATCCGTGTTGTCGATGGAAGTGTGAAAGCTGGCGATAAGATCAAAATGATGGCTACAGGAAAAGAATTTGAAGTAATTGAAGTAGGTGTATTCACACCGAAATCAACAGTTGTAGATGAACTTAACGTTGGAGATGTAGGCTATTTAACAGCAGCTATTAAAAACGTTGGTGATTCACGTGTTGGTGATACAATTACAAACGCTAAAAATGGCGCAACTGAGCCGTTACCAGGCTACCGAACGTTGAATCCGATGGTATACTGCGGTTTATATCCAATCGATTCTGCTCGCTTTAATGACTTACGTGAAGCACTTGAAAAGCTGCAACTAAATGACTCTGCTCTTCAATTTGAGCCAGAAACATCACAAGCGTTAGGATTTGGTTTCCGTTGTGGATTCTTAGGACTACTGCACATGGAAATCATTCAAGAGCGTATTGAGCGTGAGTTTAAAATTGATTTGATTACAACTGCACCAAGTGTTATTTATAATGTAAATATGACTGATGGTTCACGTGTGATAGTCGATAATCCGTCTAATATGCCTGATCCGCAAAAAATTGAATCAATTGAAGAACCGTATGTGAAAGCGACAATGATGGCTCCAAATGAGTTTGTTGGGGCAATTATGGAGCTTTGTCAGCAAAAACGCGGTATCTTTATTGATATGCAATATTTAGATGAAGCACGTGTAAGCATCGTTTATGAAATGCCTCTTTCAGAGATTGTATATGATTTCTTTGATCAGCTGAAATCAGGTACAAGAGGGTATGCATCGTTCGATTATGAATTAATCGGATACAAGCCTTCTAAGCTAGTGAAGATGGATATTTTATTAAATAGTGAAACAGTCGATGCTTTAAGCTTTATCGTTCACCGTGACTTTGCTTACGAGCGCGGTAAGGTAATTGTTGAGAAATTAAAAGAATTAATTCCAAGACAACAATTCGAGGTACCGGTTCAAGCGGCGGTTGGCCAAAAGATTATTGCACGTTCAACGATTAAGGCTATGCGTAAAAACGTATTGGCGAAATGTTACGGTGGTGACATTTCTCGTAAACGTAAACTTCTTGAAAAGCAAAAAGAAGGTAAAAAGCGCATGAAGCAAGTTGGTTCTGTAGAAGTACCGCAGGAAGCTTTCATGGCTGTATTGAAAATGGACGACTCAGGTACGAAAAAATAATAATTTAGAGGCTAGAGAAGGCAACTTTCACTAGCCTCTTTTCATATGGTTTGATAACAAAGTATAGTTCCGTGTAAGGATAATGAAAGTGGTGAAGAGAAATGATTCGAAGTGCATATATTCATATCCCGTTTTGTGAGCATATTTGTCACTATTGTGATTTTAATAAAATGTACTTGAAAGGACAGCCTGTCGAGGAATACTTGCAGATGTTAAAAAAAGAAATGGTGCTGGCCTTGCAGATTAATCCTACGCCTCATTTAGATACAATCTATGTTGGAGGAGGAACGCCTACATCATTGAATGAAGAGCAATTAGCTTTTTTGTGTGAGACAATCAATCAAGTATTGCCATTTACGCGTGGGCAAGTCGAATTTACATTCGAGGCCAATCCGGGAGACTTATCGTTTGAAAAAATGAGCATCTTAAAAGAAGCAGGAGTTAACAGAATCAGTTTCGGGGTACAATCCTTCAATGAGGAAATGTTAAAGGCAATCGGGCGCACACATAAGCCGGAGGATGTTTATTCCTCTATTGAAAAAGCACAAAAAGCTGGATTTGAAAATATCACAATTGATTTAATGTACGGATTGCCGGGACAAACGATGCACGTGTTCAAAGAATCCTTGCAAGAAGCACTTAAGCTTAAATTGCCACATTATTCTAGTTACTCATTAATCGTTGAACCGAAAACGGTATTTTATAATATGATGCAAAAAAATAAGCTGCATTTGCCTACGCAGGACCTAGAAGCAGAAATGTATGAAGTGTTAATGGAAGAAATGGAAAAACACGGGTTGTACCAATATGAAATTAGTAATTTTGCCAAAGTTGGCTTTGAAAGCAAGCATAATACAACGTATTGGAACAATGACTACTATTACGGTTTTGGTGCTGGTGCACATGGGTACGTAAATGGAGAAAGAGTGGGCAACTACGGTCCTTTGAAAAAGTATATGGAACCGATTCGAAATGGGGAGCTTCCATACATAAATGTGCATAAAGTGCCTGTGCATGAACAGATGGAGGAAGAAATGTTTCTTGGGCTTCGCAAAATAGATGGAGTATCCTTTTCTTTATTTACTAGGAAGTTTGGGAAAGACGCTCTAGAGGTATTTGCTGAACCAATTAAGGAATTACTGAAACGGGAACTTATTGAAGTCAGGGACGAAAGAATGTTTTTAACGCATAAGGGAAAGCTTCTAGGAAACGAAGTCTTTCAAACCTTTATTGGAATTAGTTAAAACCGTTGACATTAATCAATCATTTTGATAACTTATTAATTAGATTTAGCACTCGTTTATATTGAGTGCTAACAGAGGTGATGAATATGCTAACAGATCGTCAATTGCTGATACTTCAAGTGATTATAGATGACTTTATTCGCTCAGCACAGCCGGTCGGCTCACGTAGCTTGTCGAAAAAAAGTGACATATCCTTTAGTTCAGCTACGATTCGCAATGATATGGCGGATCTTGAGGAAATGGGCTTTATCGAAAAAACGCATACGTCTTCTGGGAGAATTCCGTCTGAAAAGGGTTATCGTTATTATGTCGATCATTTACTATCTCCTCGGATGCTAGCTGTTGATGAGAAGGAAAAACTAAAATCGGTGTTTGTTGACAAAATTTTCGAACTGGAGAAGCTTGTGCAGAAGTCTGCTCAAATTCTGTCGGAAATTACAAATTACACTGCGATTGTTCTTGGTCCGAAAGTAAGAGATAACAGATTGAAGAAAATTTCACTTGTTCCTATTAATCCAGGATCTGCTGTAGCCATTATGGTAACCGATACAGGACATGTGGAAAACAAACTAATCACTTTGCCTCCTGCTATTGATGGAGCTCAAATTGAAAAAATCGTGAATATTTTAAACGATCAGTTAGTTGGTGTACCTTTAGTTGAACTTAGTTCAAAAATACAAAACGAAATGATTTCTCTTTTTATGAAACATTTCAATCATTATGAGAATATTATAGAAGCGTTGTCAGACACGCTACGAATTGTGCCGAACCAAAAACTATTTTTTGGTGGAAAAACGAATATGTTAATGCAACCGGAATTTCATGACATTGAAAAAGTCCGTTCACTTCTATCAATCATTGAACAGGAAAAAGAACTGTACAATTTGATGAAGCATAATCCGCTTGGAATTAATGTGAAAATCGGGAGCGAGATTAATGACCCAGCTATGGAAAATTGCAGTCTTATTACTGCGACCTATTCTATGGGTGAGACAAATGTCGGTACGGTGGCAATTTTAGGTCCTACAAGAATGGACTATTCGCATGTTATATCGTTGTTAAATATGTTTTCTAAGGATTTTTCTTCCGTTTTGACCAAGTTGTATCAAAAGGGATAGATGTGGAGATATTGAGTAGAGGGTATTGCCTCGTTGCTTTACCCTTTCACTTTGTATATTCGCGCAAATATAGATAATTAACTCTTTTAGGGAGGTGAGTATCATGTCAGAAGAAATGAAAAAAGACCTTCAAAATGAAGAGTCACAGGCTGACAATGAAACTGTTGAAGAAATCTTCGAAGAGAAAGAAGTAGATGTAAACGAAGATGTCCAAGAAAAAACGGTGGAGCAACAGTTAGAAGAAGCAAATGTGCAAATTGAAAATTTAACAGCTAAGGTAGAGGAACAGGAGAATCGTTATCTTCGACTGATGGCTGACTATGATAATTCAAGAAGACGTTCAAAATTAGATTTAGAAGCGGCTCAAAAGTATCGAGCTCAAAGCTTAGCGACGGATATTATCCAGTCTATTGATAATTTTGAAAGAGCGTTAGCTGTACCATCAGAAAATGAAGAAACAAACAGTCTACGCCAAGGCTTAGAAATGGTTTATAAAGGCCTACTAGAAGCATTGAAAAAAGAAGGTATTGAAGTAATTGAAGCAGTAGGCAAGGAATTCGATCCGAATGTCCACCAAGCAGTTATGCAAGTAAGTGACGATAACTATCCGTCAAATGTCGTGGTGGAAGAGTTCCAAAAGGGATATATGATTAAGGATCGTGTACTACGCCCTTCCATGGTGAAAGTAAATCAATAATGAACAGACATACATATTATTCAAGGAGGTAATTTAAAACATGAGTAAAATCATTGGTATTGACTTAGGTACTACTAACTCTTGCGTATCCGTATTAGAAGGTGGAGAAGCAAAAGTTATCCCGAATCCGGAAGGCAATCGTACAACTCCTTCAGTTGTAGCTTTTAAATATGGTGAAAGACAAGTAGGGGAAGTGGCAAAGCGCCAAGCAATTACAAACCCTAATACAATTATTTCTATTAAACGTCATATGGGTACAAACCATAAAGAAGTTATTGAAGGTAAAGAATATTCACCTCAAGAAATTTCAGCTATCATTCTTCAATATTTGAAAGGTTATGCTGAAGAATATCTTGGCGAAAAAGTAACAAAAGCTGTTATTACAGTTCCTGCTTACTTTAACGATGCTGAGCGTCAAGCAACTAAAGATGCTGGTCAAATCGCTGGTTTAGAAGTTGAGCGTATCATTAACGAACCAACTGCAGCTGCTCTTGCATATGGTATGGATAAACTTGATGAAGATCAAACAATTCTTGTATTCGACCTTGGTGGTGGTACATTCGACGTATCAATCCTTGAACTAGGAGATGGCGTATTCGAAGTTAAGGCTACTGCTGGTGATAACCGTTTAGGTGGAGATGACTTTGACCAAGTAATCATCGACTACTTAGTAGCAGAATTCAAGAAAGAAAACGGTATTGATTTAGGTCAAGATAAAATGGCATTACAACGTTTGAAAGATGCTGCTGAAAAAGCGAAAAAAGATCTTTCTGGTGTAACGTCTACACAAATTTCATTACCTTTCATCACAGCTGGTGCAGCTGGGCCATTGCACTTGGATGTAACTCTTTCAAGAGCGAAATTCGAGGAACTATCTCACGACTTAATTGAACGTACAATGGGACCAACTCGTCAAGCTCTTAAAGATGCTGGTTTAACTGCATCTGATATCGATAAAGTTCTATTAGTAGGTGGATCTACTCGTATTCCTGCAGTAGTTGAAGCTGTGCGTAAAGAAATCGGTCAAGAACCATCTAAAGGCGTTAACCCTGATGAAGTAGTTGCAATGGGTGCAGCTATTCAAGGTGGCGTACTAACTGGTGATGTTAAAGACGTAGTATTACTTGACGTAACTCCACTTTCACTTGGTATCGAAACAATGGGTGGCGTATTTACAAAACTAATCGATCGTAATACAACGATTCCAACAAGTAAATCACAAGTATTCTCAACAGCTGCTGATAACCAACCGGCTGTAGATATCCATGTACTTCAAGGTGAGCGTCAAATGGCTGCTGACAATAAGACGCTTGGTCGTTTCCAATTAACGGACATTCCACCGGCACCACGTGGTATTCCACAAATTGAAGTATCATTCGATATCGACAAAAATGGTATCGTAAATGTTCGTGCTAAAGATCTTGGCACTAACAAAGAGCAATCTATTACAATTAAATCTTCTTCAGGTTTATCAGATGAAGAAATCCAACGCATGGTTAAAGAAGCGGAAGAAAATGCTGAAGCTGATGCAAAACGTAAAGAAGAGGCAGACCTTCGTAATGAAGCGGATCAGTTAGTATTCACTACTGAAAAAACAATGAAAGAGCTTGAAGGTAAAGTGGATGCTTCTGAAATCGAATCTGCTAATGCAGCTAAAGACGCTCTTAAAGCAGCAATTGAGAAAAATGATTTAGAAGAAATTCGTGCGAAAAAAGATGCTCTTCAAGAAATCGTTCAAAACTTGACTGTCAAGCTTTATGAAGAAGCTGCAAAAGCACAACAAGCTGCTCAAGGTGAAGCTGGTGCTGAAGGATCAGCTAAAGCTGATGACGATGTTGTCGATGCAGAATTCACTGAAGTAGACGATAAAGATAAAAAGTAATAAAGCAACTAGTTAAGAACATTGTGCAAAAAAGTCAAAGTCAAGGGTTATGGACTTTGACTTTTTTCACTATAGGAAAGTAGACAAAGTGATACCCGATGAGTGCTTTACTGTCCCTTATAAAGTCGGATCAATTGCTATATAGTTTGAAGTCTCAACGTAGTGATCAAATTTAGTTCTATACTAGACTTAAGGGAGTTATATTTTTTTCAAACTATAGATCAATTGGTAAAGGTTTTTCTAATTGCAACTACTGCAATCATAGTGTTAAAATAATTTTTATGTGAAGAAGCGGGAGTGAGTTGAAAGCTTATGAGTAAAAGAGATTATTATGAGGTGCTTGGCGTTAGTAAAAGTGCTTCGAAGGATGAAATAAAAAAAGCATATCGTAAACTTTCAAAGCAATATCATCCAGATATCAATAAAGAAGCTGGTGCGGATGAAAAGTTTAAAGAAATAGCTGAAGCGTACGAAGTATTGAGTGATGATCAAAAAAGAGCGCAATATGACCAGTTTGGGCATACTAATCCTAACCAAGGCTTTGGCGGCGGTGACTTCGGCGGTGGCTTTGGCGGCTTTGAAGATATTTTCAGCACATTCTTTGGTGGCGGAGGCGGACGTCGTAGAGACCCTAATGCTCCACGTCAAGGTGCCGATTTGCAATATACGATGACAATTTCGTTTGAGGACGCTGTTTTTGGTAAAGAAACAACGATTGAAATTCCTCGTGAAGAAAATTGCGATACATGTAAAGGTACAGGGGCGAAGCCAGGTACGAAGGTGGAAACTTGCTCACACTGTAGCGGTTCAGGGCAAATGAATATCGAGCAAAATACACCGTTTGGACGTATTGTGAATAGAACAACATGTAGACATTGCGGCGGAACTGGAAAGCATATTCCTTCTAAATGTTCAACATGCTCAGGTACGGGTAAAGTAAGAAAGAGAAAGAAAATCTCTGTCAAAATCCCTGCAGGAATAGATGATGGTCAACAGCTTCGGGTCGCAGGGCAAGGTGAGCCTGGTGTGAACGGTGGACCGGCTGGTGATCTTTATGTTGTATTCCATGTAAAAGAACATGAATTCTTTGAGCGTGATGGTGACGACGTTTATTGCGAGGTTCCTTTAACATTTGTGCAGGCAGCTTTAGGAGATGAAATTCAAGTTCCGACCCTTCATGGTAAAGTCAGCTTGAAAATTCCTGCTGGCACACAAACAGGAACTCGTTTCCGTCTTCGTGGTAAAGGGGTTCCAAATGTTCATGGTCGTGGACAAGGTGACCAACACATTATCGTTAAGATTATCACACCTAAGAAGCTGAATGAAAAACAAAAGCAGCTATTGAAGGAATTTGCTGAGATTAGCGGAGAAGAAATAGATGAACAAGGATTCTTTGCTAAAATGAAGCGTGCATTTAAAGGAGAATAAATCAAACAGGAGTTGGTAGTTTATGAAATGGTCTGAAATTGCAATCCATACAACAAATGAAGCGGTGGAGCCAATCTCAAATATATTGTACGAAGCGGGGGCTAGTGGAGTTGTTATCGAGGATCGCGAGGAGCTCTTTAAAGAAAGAGAAGACCGCTTTGGCGAGATCTACCAGCTTAATCCTGATGATTATCCTGAACATGGCGTTGTAATGAAAGCATACCTTCCTGTAACAAGCTTTTTAGCTGAAACAGTTGAAGGAGTTAAAGAAGCAATCAACAATTTAGTGACTTATGATATTGACTTAGGATTAAATGCTGTTACGATCAGTGAAGTGAATGAAGAAGAATGGGCCACAGCCTGGAAGAAATATTACCATCCGGTAAAAATCTCAGAGAGATTTACGATTGTTCCGACATGGGAGGAATATAAACCGGTGAGCAGTGATGAATTGATCATTGAATTAGATCCAGGTATGGCCTTTGGTACGGGAACTCATCCGACAACAGTATTATGCATACAGGCGTTAGAGAAAATGGTGAAAAAAGGCGACAAAATTGTCGATGTTGGTACCGGTTCTGGTGTGTTGAGCATCGCCGCGGCTTTATTGGGTGCTTCTCATATTGAGGCGCTTGATTTAGATGAGGTAGCTGTTCGTTCGGCAATTGAAAATGTCGAATTGAACAAAGTTCAGCATATCGTTAATGTTTCTCAAAATAACTTACTTGATGGTATTACAGAACAGCAGGATTTAGTTGTTGCCAACATTTTAGCTGAAGTTATTATGAGCTTCACAGATGATGTTGCGACGGCGTTAAAACCAGGTGGTATTTTTATTTCATCAGGTATCATTTCACAAAAGAAAGATGATGTGAAGGAAGCCTTGATTAATTCAGGATTCGAAATCATTGAAACAATGCTTATGGAAGATTGGGTTGCGTTTATTGCCAAAAAGAAATAAGATGAAGATTCTTTGCCACGCTTTTACTTAAGTCGGATCGTGTCGTAAACGATTGCAGTCTTACGTATTAAAAGTGTGGCTGCTTCATGTTTAACGAATGCTTGATTTTGTAAAAATAACTAATAATGTCCTTGACTAAATAAAGTAGGTGTTGTTGATGCAACGTTATTTTGTTCCGAAAAATCGTTTAAACGGAACGATAATTGAAATAGATGGGAATGACCATCATCATATTGCCAATGTCCTAAGAATGAATGAAGGTGAACAAATTCTTTGTGTCATCGAAGAGGAAGGAACTGCTCTGGCTGAGATAAAAAATATTACCAATGAACATGTTTTGGTCTCTGTATTAGAATGGTTAAATGAAGAAAAAGAACTGCCTGTTCACGTAACAATTGTTAGTGGCTTGCCTAAAGGCGATAAATTGGAATATATTGTCCAAAAAGGCACCGAGTTGGGTGCATCTGCATTTATTCCGTATATGGCGGAACGTTCTATTGTGAAATGGGACGCTAAAAAAGCGAACAAAAAAATAGAGAGACTGCAAAAAATCGCAAAGGAAGCGGCTGAGCAATCGCATAGAACAGTGGTTCCTCATGTAGATATGCCAATCACGCTAAAACAGCTAATAGAATTGGCGAAATCATATGATACGCTTTTAATCGCCTATGAGGAAGAAGCGAAGCAAAATGAAAGAGCAACATTAAGCGAGACACTATTAAATATAAAAAAAGGTGCTTCCATTCTTGTTGTTTTCGGGCCAGAAGGCGGATTATCACAATCTGAGGTCGATTTATTACAAGAGTCAGGGTTTAAGGCTTGTGGGTTAGGACCTAGAATATTAAGAACAGAAACGGCACCTTTATACGTATTGGCGGCGATTTCCTATCAGTTAGAATTAAATTAGAGGGGTGAAGAAAATGGCAACTGTTGCTTTTCATACGTTGGGCTGTAAAGTAAACCATTATGAAACGGAAGCAATTTGGCAGCTATTTAAAGCAGAAAACTATGAACGTGTAGATTTTGAATCAAAATCTGATGTTTATGTCATCAATACATGTACAGTTACAAATACAGGTGACAAAAAGAGTCGCCAAATTATAAGAAGAGCTATTCGCAAAAATCCTGATGCGGTTATTTGTGTTACAGGCTGTTATGCGCAAACTTCTCCTGCAGAAATTCTTGCAATTCCTGGTGTTGATATTGTTGTAGGTACGCAAGATCGTAATAAAATGATTCCTTACATTGAGCAGTTCAAAAATGAGCGTCAGCCAATTAACGGTGTAGGAAACATTATGAAATCACGTGTATATGAAGAGTTGGATGTGCCGGCTTTTACAGACCGTACTCGTGCTTCCTTAAAGATCCAAGAGGGCTGCAATAACTTCTGTACATTCTGTATCATTCCTTGGGCACGTGGATTAATGCGTTCTCGTGATCCTCAGGAGGTTATTAAACAAGCGCAGCAACTTGTTGACGCAGGATACAAGGAAATCGTGCTTACAGGTATTCATACTGGCGGCTACGGTGAAGATATGAAAGATTATAATCTTGCTATGCTTCTTAAAGATATGGAAGAAAAAGTAGAGGGCTTAAAACGAATTCGTATTTCGTCGATTGAGGCAAGTCAAATTACCGATGAAGTAATTGAGGTATTAAAGAACTCAAAAAAAGTGGTAAGACATTTGCATATTCCGATTCAGTCGGGATCGGACACAGTTTTAAAAAGAATGCGCCGTAAATATACAATGGATTTCTTTGGCGACCGTCTACGCAAGCTTCATGAGGCTCTTCCAGGTTTAGCTGTAACATCGGATGTTATTGTCGGCTTTCCTGGAGAAACAGAAGAGGAATTTATGGAAACATACAATTTCATTAAAGAGCATAAATTCTCCGAGCTGCATGTATTCCCATATTCAAAACGAACTGGTACTCCTGCTGCGCGTATGGATGATCAGGTGGATGAAGATGTGAAGAATGAACGTGTACACAAATTAATTGCATTAAGTGATCAACTAGCGAAGGAATATGCTTCTCAATTCGAAAATGAAGTATTAGAAATTATTCCTGAAGAGCGCTTTACAGATGAAAAAATTGGAAATGATAATCTATTTGTTGGCTATTCAGATAATTATCTAAAAGTGGTATTCTTAGGTAGTGAAGATATGATTGGAGAACTTGTTAAAGTGAAAATCACGAAAGCGGGTTACCCATACAATGAAGGACAATTCGTTAAAGTGATGAGCCCTCAGGATCAAACTTTATTAGAAGCATAATAATTTCTAAGGAGATAACTATGAATCAAAAAATCGCACGTATGATCGACCATACAGTATTAAAAGCTGATACTACTGAAAAACAAATCATTAAGCTTTGTGAAGAAGCAAAAGAATATAATTTTGCTTCTGTATGTGTAAATCCAACTTGGGTTAAGAAATCTGCAGAGCTATTAGCTGGAACAGAAGTAAAAGTATGTACTGTAATTGGGTTTCCATTAGGAGCTAACACTCCGGAAGTGAAAGCATTCGAAGTAGAACAAGCTATTAAGGATGGAGCAACTGAGGTTGATATGGTTATCAACATTGGAGCTTTAAAGGATGGTAACAATGAGCTTGTTGAACGTGATATCAAAGCCGTTGTAGATGCCGCAAAAGGTAAGGCGTTAACGAAAGTAATCATTGAAACTTGTCTTCTGACTGATGAAGAGAAAACTCGCGCATGTGAACTTTCTGTCAAAGCAGGTGCTGATTATGTGAAGACTTCAACTGGTTTCTCAACTGGTGGAGCAACGAAGGAAGATATCGCTCTTATGAGAAAAACAGTAGGTCCTGATATCGGTGTTAAAGCTTCTGGCGGCGTACGCAATGCTGCTGACGCAGAAGCTATGATTGCTGCAGGTGCTACTCGTATTGGAGCAAGTGCAGGTATTGAAATTTGCAACGGTTTAACAGCAGATAGCGATTATTAATTTTTAAAAGGGTCCACTGAAAAGGCATTTGATGGCTTTTTTCAGTTGGACCCTTTTCGCTTATTGCATCTAAGGTTAAACATAGTTCTAAGGCCTATAAACCTTGTAGAATCGGTACTGATCGCAACAATCAGTCCGCTTTTAAAAAATCAAGCGAACCTTTCAACCCTCAACCCGTTGAGCAACGGTTAAACATGATCACGTAAACTATACTTTTTTACCATGTAATCGAATAATGAAATGACTGAAGTGTTTCACGAATGGTAAAGTGATGATAGAACAGATGAGATTGAATATGACGCTAGCATGGGCCAATTGAACATGCTTTTCATCAGTAAAAAAAGCAGCGGCTGCTAATAAGTGTTCAATAAATGGATAAAATAAGGCCACGCCTAAGATGTTAAGCCATATATGTGCATACGCAGTTAATTTTGCTTCTATTCCAGCTCCGATACTTGCCATATAGCCTGTAACGCAGGTGCCGATGTTTGAACCAAGCATTAATGCGATACCTGCTAATACTGACAGTTGCTCGCCGGCGATAAATCCCATGGCGATGGCAATTGTAGCCGTGCCTGAATGAATGATGGCGGTAAGGATTGCACCGGCAATTATAGCCAAAAAAATATGCTGTTCTAAATGAGATAAAATTTGCGAGAAAAATGAGTAACCAGAAAGAGGCTTAGCCAAGGAGGTAAAACCTTGAATTGAAAAAAAGATAAGAAATAAACCAAATATGGATTGTCCAATTGGACGCAATGAATGTCTATTGATTAGCATAAGCAGGAAACCGATGAATAACCCGGGTGTGATCCAATTTTTCATGGAGAATGTCATAAACTCAGCGGTGACGGTTGTCCCAATATTGCTGCCTAAAATGATGCCAATACTTTGTTGAAAGGATAATGCTCCTACTGAAACTAGCCCGACGGTCATCACCATAATAGCTGAACTGCTTTGTAAAATAGCGGTGAAAATCATGCCTGTAAAAAAGCCTTTTATCGTCGTGGACGTAACGGCCTGAAGTTTGCTATTTAATTTCTCGCCTGTCAATTTAAAAAGTCCGCTTCTTAATAGTCTCATAGCTATCAAAAATAATATTACATACAATATGAATAATGATAGTTCAAGCACGAAATCCCCTCCTTAAACTATCTTATTTATGTTTTACAAGGACATGCCAAAAAATGATGGATTATGGGATACTAATTCAATTTAAACTTGGAATTATCAATTTTTGAGAATTAGTTGACCTTATATTATCCTTATATTATAATTGTGTGGTACATGATATCGATTATGTACACCTTGAGTTAGTGTGTTGTGTTCGGAGGGAGGGATAGAGATGTCTAAAACTGTAGTTCGTAAAAACGAATCACTTGAAGATGCTCTTCGTCGCTTTAAACGCACTGTATCTAAAACTGGTACATTGCAGGAAGCTAGAAAGCGCGAATTTTATGAAAAACCAAGCGTAAAACGTAAGAAAAAGTCTGAAGCTGCAAGAAAACGTAAATGGTAAGAGAGGGTGGGTTATATGAGTCTTCTCGAGCGATTAAATAATGACATGAAACAAGCGATGAAG
>JAEIGA010010854.1_pt1 | contig 13810 bp, 8 predicted proteins | sample 9270691 | NCBI WGS metagenome assembly JAEIGA01 (sample SAMN17057246, study PRJNA624740) | gut metagenome | biome: biome; isolation source: fecal sample | host: Bos grunniens | place: China: Xizang | collected 2019 | reverse complement strand
TTCCAGGTGCTCAAGCTCATTCTCGGCAAGCTCGGTTTCGGCTGGTCAGATGACATTTACCACCTTTCATACGGAATGGTAGAACTTCCTGAGGGTAAGATGAAGTCACGCGAGGGAACAGTGGTTGACGCTGATGATCTGATCGCAGCAATGTATAACACAGCAAAGGAGACATCTCTTGAGCTCGGTAAGATCAACGATTTCTCAGAGGAGGAGCAGGATGCTCTCTTCAAGATGATCAGCCTTGGTGCGCTCAAATACTTCATCCTCAAGGTTGATCCTAGAAAGACCATGCTCTTCGATCCGAAGGAATCGATTGACTTCAACGGAAACACAGGTCCGTTCATCCAGTACACTCATGCCCGTATCAAGTCTATCCTCAGAAAGGCAGACGAGAAGGGTGTTGCACACTTAGCTTCTGCTGTAAAGCCGGAGTCTGAGCTTACTCCAAAGGAGATCCGCATCATCAAGATTCTCAATACATTCCCTGCGAAGGTTGCTGAGGCAGGTGCTGCTCATTCTCCAGCTGTCATTGCAAACTATGCATACGAGCTTGCAAAGGAGTTCAACCAGTACTACCATGACACACCAATTCTCCGCGAGGAGAACCAGTCGCTTCTTCAGTACCGTCTCGTACTCGTAGAGACTATCGCAAAGGTTCTCAGCAAGGCAATGTCAATCCTTGGAATCACACTTCCTGAAAGAATGTAATTCCAAGAATGTTCAAATATTCAAGGGCAGACCGGGATTTGATCCTTGTCTGCCCTTGAATATTATAATGATCTGTAAAATGCTTCGAAGATTTCCTTGTGGTCGCCGCTGAAGATGATGTGCTGCCGTGGATGATTTCACCGTCCCTTCCTTCTCTATGTCAGAAATGAAGCCTGACGAGACTTCGCTCACCGACTGCTCGTTGTGAAGAGGAGAGGTGATGGTGTAGATTGCTATTTTCATTTTTCTTGCGAAAATTTTATGTACTTTTGCAACGTATGACAGAAAATAACGCATATATGTTTCCTACCTCCGCCAAGGAGGTGAAAGCCCTGGGATGGGATTACATTGATGTAATACTTTTTTCGGGTGATGCTTTTGTTGATCATCCGTCTTTCGGTACGGCGGTAATTGCAAGGTGGTTGCAGAAATTTGGCTATCGCGTCGCTGTTGTTCCTCAACCCAACTGGAGGGATGACCTTCGTGATTTCCGAAAACTTGGTGCGCCACGACTGTATTTCGGAGTCAATGCCGGAGCAATGGATTCGATGGTCAATCATTATACTGCCGCTAAGAGACTCAGGTCGGACGATGCATATACTCCGGAAGGAAAAGCTGGACAAAGGCCCGACTATGCTGTCACCGTATATACTAAGATTCTAAAGGAAATATATCCTGATGTACCTGTGATCATAGGTGGTATCGAGGCCTCTCTCAGACGTGTGACCCATTACGATTATTGGCAGGATGCATTGAAACCATCCATTCTTGTTGACAGCGGAGCGGATTGGCTTTGCTATGGAATGGGGGAGAGAACAATGATCGAGTTCACCCGTGCTGTTGAGGCGGGCCGTAATATCAATGACATCAGGAAGATTCCCCAGCTTGGATTCTATATGGACGGCAGATGTAAGACAAAGGATGCCGTAATACTCAATTCATTCGAGCGTTGTTGTAAGGATAAGGCAGCGTTTGCTGAAAATTTCCATGTAGTGGAAACTTATGCCAATATGCAGCATCCACCTGTTCTGGTGGAGCCGGTAGGACAGGGCTATGTACAGATCAATCCTACATGGCCGCCTGCCACCCAGCAGGAAATGGATTCTTTCTGGGATCTTCCATATACCAAACAGCCTCATCCTCGTTATAAAGGTAAACATATACCGGCTTTCGAAATGATCAAGTTTTCTGTCAATACGCACAGAGGTTGTTTTGGTGGATGTAATTTCTGTACAATTGCTGCTCATCAGGGAAAATTCATACAGTCACGAAGTGAGGATTCCATCATAAAGGAAATTACAGCATTGAACAGATTGCCTGGATTTGCAGGAAATATATCCGATGTAGGTGCTCCGACTGCAAATATGTATGGAATGAAGGGAAAGAACCCTGAACTTTGCCTGAAGTGCAGGCGCAAATCATGTCTGTTCCCCGCACCTTGCAAGAATATGGACCGTTCACACGAAAGACTGTTGAAACTGTACGATCGCATATCTAAGGTCAAGGGTATCCGTCATGCATATATAGGAAGCGGTATCAGGTATGACCTTTTTCTGGATGAGAAAGGATTTGTTGATGAGACTTCATATCCATATTTGAAAGAACTGATTCTGGAACATACATCCGGACGCCTGAAAGTGGCCCCGGAGCATACGGAGGACTCCGTATTGAAACTGATGGCCAAGCCTTCATTCAAACTGTTCGAAAGACTCCGTCTTGAGTTTGATTCCATTGTACGAAGCAGCGGCAGGAAATGTGAGCTTGTGCCGTATTTCATATCCGGACATCCCGGTTGTGGAATGCGTGAAATGCAGCGTCTGGCACGTACTCCTGCATTGCAGGGACTTTATATGGATCAGGTACAGGATTTTACTCCTACTCCGATGACGACATCTTCAGTAATGTTTTATACAGGAATGGATCCGAAAAATATGCAGAAGTTGTTTGTAGAGAAGGATATAGAGCGCAAGAAGGAGCAGAAGTCGTTTTTCTTCCGCAGAGGAAAGTAGAAAAAAAGTACTTTCGGTGTTGCTCAATTCAAAAAAATGTCCTACAATTGCACCGGATTTCGAACTATAAACCTGAATTTAATATTAAACGATATGTCAACAGAGAATAAGAGAAGAGCAGTATGCAGCTATGAGAATATGTCAGAGGAGCTGGCGGCAGCATTTGCGGAGAAATATCCAAAAGGATATGCTGATTATTTTCCTGATCTTGTTAAGTATGATAAACCTAATGGTGATAGCTTCTATGCAGTTACATTGGAGATAACAGATGCTATTTACCTTGTAAAGATAAAGGTCAAGACTGACGATGCTGAAGATATCGAGCGCTGGCTTGACGGAGAGGACGGCGATGATTCCGACAGCGATTCTGACGGTCTTCCAGATGACAACATCTCACAGTACTCAAGTGAGGATGATGCAGCAGACGGAGAATAATCCATCTTAGATATATAGACCGGGCGCAAAACGACCGGTCTTTTTCAATTATGAGCCGACATTTAATAGCAAAGGATATCCTGGCCTCGCTCAGACGCCTTCTCAAGCGCCTGTCTGAGCGTGATGTGATGATTGTGCTTGCTTTATTTGTCGGAGTGGCATGCGGACTTGCCGCTGTATTGCTCAGTACGGCGATTCATTTTGTTCAGCATAGCATATCTTCGTGGTATTCAGGTAATTATCTGTATCTGTTATATCCTGGAGTCGGTATGCTCATCGCGATGTTGTTCGTAAAGTATGTTGTTAAGGACAATATCGGTCATGGTGTGACTAAAGTTCTTCTGGCAGTCTCAAAGAATGAATCTAAGATACGTCCACACAACATGTGGACTTCAATGGCTGCTTCTTCGGTGACCATCGGCTTCGGAGGTTCGGTAGGAGCAGAGGCTCCGATAGTTTATACCGGTGCTGCGATCGGATCGAATGTCGCAAGATACATGGGACTGTCATATAAGAATATGACCATTCTCCTGGGATGTGGTGCTGCAGGTGCTGTTGCAGGTATTTTCAAGGCTCCGCTTGCCGGTGTGCTTTTCACGTTGGAGATCCTTCTCTTCAATATTTCCATGAGTTCGATTCTTCCGCTGCTGCTGTCTACCATATCAGCAACGGTGATTTCATATATCTTCCTCGGATCTCAGCCGCCTTTTGAGTGTGCGAACATTGCCAGGTTTACGATGAGCAATATCCCATTCTACATCATTCTGGGATTGTTCTGCTCTGCGTGCTCGGTATATTTTACACGCATGACATTGTGGTTGGAGGATAAGATCAAGAGTATCGAGAAACCTTATCTGCGTTGGGTCATTTCAGCAGTAAGCTTGGGTCTGCTTATATTCCTTTTACCACCACTCTTTGGTGAAGGATACACCTGTATCAGAGGATTGCTGAATGATGGAAGTGTCAATATGGAGGGAAAGACGGTTCTTTCATTCATGTTTGACACGGCATGGATGGTGCCGGTATTCTTCATGCTTGTACTGTTGCTTAAGGTATTCTCGATGTCTTTCACAAATGCCGGCGGTGGTGTAGGAGGAACTTTCGGTCCTACGTTGTTCATGGGCGCGATCGCAGGTTTCGTGGTATCAAGAACTATTAATCTTATCGGCGGAACAGGCTTTGTACCAGAACAGAATTTTGTGCTTGTCGGAATGGCTGGACTTATGTCAGGCGTCATGCAGGCTCCGATGACAGCCATCTTCCTTATTGCCGATATGACAGGAGGTTATGAACTGCTTATACCGTTGATCTTGACTTCTACAATCTCCTATGCAGTCACAAGGGCGATAGAGCCATATTCAATCTACACCAAACGTATTGCCAAGAAGGGAGAATTGCTTACGCATGACAGTGACCAGGCGGTGCTTACCTTGCTTAAGACTGGTGATCTGATTGAAACTGACTTCAAGACTGTTCAGATTGATGCGACGTTGGGAGAACTTGTGGAAGTGGTTTCGCGTTCGTCAAGAAATATATTTCCGGTCATAGATTCGCGCAAGCATTTTCAAGGATTTGTTTCTCTAGAGGATATCAGGAGAGACATGTTCAAGACCGACCAATACAAGTCAATGCACGTCTACAACTTTATGAAATCTGCTCCGGCTTACGTGTATGTGGATGAAAAGATGGATAGTGTCATGGCTAAATTTGAACAGACCGGCGCATGGAACCTGCCTGTCGTGGACAGTGAAAGGACATATTTGGGCTTTGTCTCAAAATCAAAGATCTTTTCTGCCTACCGTGATCAGCTCAAACAGGTTTCGCACGATTAATTTATCTGTCATTTCGAGCGAAGTCGAGAAATCTATCAAAAATGAAGGAAATCTATATTAAATACATAGCTAATAGGCTTGAAGTCAAGGACTGGCAGGTTGAGAACTGTGCCGGTCTTTTTGAAGAAGGAGCTACCATTCCGTTCATCAGTCGTTATCGTAAGGAAAGAACTGGTGGCCTGGATGAGGTCGCAGTGGCTGAGATAAGGCATTGGTCCGACGTATTCGTCGAGATGGAGAAGAGAAAGTCAACGATACTTGATACAATAGGTCAGGTTGGTGCATTGACCGCTGAACTTCGCCTTAAGATTGAAAACTGCGTAGAGTCCCGTGAACTCGAGGATCTATATCTGCCTTATAAACCTAAACGTCGTACACGTGCTACAATCGCGAAGGAAGCCGGTCTCGAGCCGCTTGCTGACAAGATGTTCAATGTCGGCATTACCGATCCCGTGAAGGAAGCTGCAAAGTTTGTCGGTGATAAGGTTGAGTCTGTTGAGGCTGCCCTTGCAGGTGCACGTGATATCATTGCCGAGCGTCTCAGCGAGACATCTTCCGTACGTGAGACATTGCGTCAGATATTCCGTACCCGCAGGATTGTGACAAAGGCTACAAAGAAGGCTGTCGGTCCTGAGGCAATGAAATATAGGTCATATTTTGACTATTCTGAATCTATTGAAAGAATAGCTCCACACAGGCTTCTTGCAATTTTCAGAGCCGAAGAAGAGGGCTATCTGACCATCAGGATAGATGCAGATGCCGAGAAATGTGGTAAGAAACTGTACTATGATTTCTGCCAGGAACGCAGATATCCTGCAGTTCAGTTGGCAGATCAGATACACATGGCTATTGATGATTCTTACAAACGTCTTCTTGAACCGTCCATTTCCAACGAAATTTATAAGGAAGCAAAGGAAAAAGCTGATATAGAATCGATCAGGATATTTGGCGAGAACCTGAAACAGCTTCTTCTTGCTGCACCTATCGGTCAGAAACGGACTCTAGCCATCGATCCAGGCTTCAGGACAGGATGTAAGGTCGTTTGCCTTGACGAATATGGCAACCTTCTTCACAATGAGGCGATATTTCCGCATCCTCCAGTGAATGAAAAGATCAAAGCCATCCAGTCCGTGTCTGAAATGGTGCAGAAGTATAATATTGAAGTCATTGCCATCGGTAACGGTACAGCAAGTCGTGAGACAGAAGATTTCATCAAGCGCGTACGTCTTCCACAGGGAGTAAGAGTATTTACCGTAAGCGAAGATGGTGCTTCGATTTATTCAGCTTCCGAGGTTGCACGTGCAGAGTTTCCTGATCATGATGTGACTGTACGCGGTGCAGTGTCAATCGGACGCCGTCTGATGGATCCTCTCGCGGAACTTGTGAAGATTGACCCGAAATCTCTCGGAGTCGGACAGTATCAGCATGACGTCGATCAGTCTCTCCTGAAGGAAACGCTTGATAATACGGTTGAAAGTTGTGTGAATAGTGTCGGTGTGAATTTGAATACTGCCAGCAGCTATCTTCTCAGTTATGTTTCAGGAATCGGTCCGGCATTGGCTGAAAATATTGTTGAGCATCGTGCCGAGCATGGTGCGTACAAGTCCAGAAAGGATCTTCTGAAAGTAAAGCGATTGGGAGATAAAGCTTTCGAGCAGTGTGCAGGATTCTTAAGGATTCATGGTGCAGCTAATCCTCTTGATAATTCGGCAGTACATCCGGAAGCATACCATATTGTTGATGCAATGGCCCGCGATCTCGGAGTGTCTACCAAGGAACTTGTAGGTAATGCAGATCTTTGCGCAGGAATCGACCCTGCCAGATATGTAGATGACAGATTCGGTTTGCCGACAGTCAATGATATAATCAATGAACTTCGTAAACCTGGTCTTGATCCTCGTGAATCGGCACAGGAGTTCGAGTTCAGTCATGATATTCATTCGATCGAAGACCTCAAGTCGGGAATGGAACTTCCTGGCATCGTGACAAACATTACAGCCTTCGGAGCGTTCGTAGATGTGGGTATCAAGCAGAACGGTCTTATCCATGTCTCCCAAATGGGTGTCAAAGGTCTGTCAGATCCGTCAAAAGTCCTTAAGCTTCATCAGCAGGTGAAAGTCGCAGTCGTCTCTGTCGATCTCGAACGTGGCAGAGTAGGGTTGAGGTTGATCAAATAGTATTTGCAGAATAAAAAAATGATCAGTTTTACACTGATCATTTTTTGTTTGTATACTGCGATAGGATTACTCCGACAGTCGAGATTGCTATTCCGATCCACTGTCTTGAATTCATATGCTCATGTCCTAAAATCCAGGCTATAAGCGCTGCAGCTACGGGGATAAGTGCTGAGAATATACTCGATTTTGCAACACCGAGATTCTTGATTGTACTTACCCACAGCGAGAATGCCAGACTTGAACATAATGCGGCAAGACATATCAGCGGATACCATACATCAGCACTGAAGTATAATTCAGCATTGAATCCATCGAGCCCTTTCCATATGAATAGCGGCAGCAGATAGACCGATCCTATCAGGAACTGGTACATTACAATGATCTGGCTTGAATAATTGCCCGCAAGGCTCTTTGTAATGGAAGCATGTCCTACTTCTGCAATTACTGCTATCAACAAAAGTACGATTCCCCATATAAAGTTTTCTCCAAGACTTCCATGAGCCATAGCTACCATTACTATACCCACCAGAGACATCAATACGCCAATGATATTCACTCCTGTGATTCTTTCCTTGAAGAAAATTCTTCCGGCAGCAATTGAGAAGATCGGAATTGTTGCTATGATCATGGCGCTTATAGTAGGGGAGCCTGTCTCTCTGAGACCATATGTTTCGCATATGAAGTAGATGAACGGCTCAAAAAATGCCAGCAGCAGGAATTTTCCAAGATCCTGTTTCTGAATTCTTTTTATTCGGGCGTATGCTGTGTTGAAGAGGAATAGGATGACACCTGCCATAAGAATTCGCACGAATACGAAGTAGAACACAGGGATTCCCTGGGCAAGGAGCTTGTCAGTCCAGATGTATGACATACCCCATAGAGCAATCGCAAACGTAGATGCGATATATACCAGGATTTTGCTAGGTTGAACCTTAGGTGACATGATGAATGCTATTAAAGTACTTTATTACCGTCAATGTATATGTCTTTGATAACTCCTTTAAGAACTTCACCTTCATATGGAGTCCATCCGCATTTGCTTTTCTGGTCTTCTGACTTTACCGTGAATTCTTCATCGAGATTGAAGATGACAAGGTCTGCTTCGTAGCCTTTTTTTATCTTACCCCTGTTCAAACCATATATGTCAGCTGCTTTTTCAGAAAATACCGATGCGATTCTTGTCAGTGGAATCTCGCAGTTATGAGCTATGGTCAGAAGTACAGGCAAGCTTTGCTGGATTGTCGGCAGTCCTGAAGGAGCTTTGCAGTATGTGCCTTCTTTCTCGGTCAGTAGATGTGGGGCATGGTCAGAGCCTATAGTGTCAATGATGCCCTCAGCCAAAGCATTGATCAGAGCGTCTCTGTCATCAGATGTCTTGATTGATGGATTGCATTTTGCCTTGCTGCCCAATCTTGAATAATCTTCATTGCAGAACCATAGATAGTTACACGATGTCTCGGCAATAATATCGGGATTATTCAATTTTGCGGCACGGACCATTTCTATTTCTTCTTTAGTGGAGATGTGGCAAAGTACAAGCCTTGTATTATGCTTGATCGCAAGTTCAAGAGCCTTTATGCTTGATTTGATGCATGCAATCCTGCTTCTTATGTTTTCGTGTTCGCTGAAAGGTATGTCCTCACCATATGCAGCTACTGCCTTTTCAAGATTCGCTTTTATAGTCGCCTCGTCCTCACAATGTACTAAAACAGGCTTTTCCTTGATGGAGAACAGATCTTCCAAAGTGTCACGACTGTCAACAAGCATGTTTCCTGTCGATGATCCCATGAATACTTTTACTCCGGCAATATCTTCCGGCTTTATTCCTGTGGATGCATCTCCTTCTCTCACAAGCCTGCAGATATCTTCAGCATTTGCGTTAGTCGCACCTATGTGAAACGCTGTCTTTGTGTGAGTGCGTCCTTCCGCCAGTTCTATCTTATTCTTTAAAGCTTCTGCAGAAACAGTTGCCGGTGCAGTATTCGGCATATCCATCACTGTCGTTACTCCACCATGTAAAGCAGCGAGAGATTCTGTAGACATGTCTGCCTTGTGGGTCAGTCCAGGCTCACGGAAATGAACATGGGCGTCAATGCCACCTGCCATTATGTGAAGTCCCGAACAGTCCTTTACTTCGGCTCCGGCACTCTTGATCTTGAACGTTCTGAAGCCATAATCTTCAGCGTCACTATATAGCACATCTGCAATTTTACCATTCTCGATCAGAATGGAACCTTCAGCTTCCTTTTCGGAAGTCACGATGGTCGCACCTTCTATAAGTATCATTATTTCTTTGGCTTGATTTTTCTGAATTTCAGTTTAAGTACTCCCCAGAATGCCTCTCCGAATATACCGCTGCTCATTTTGGATGTTCCTTCTTTGCGGTCTACAAATATGATAGGGACCTCCTGAATTTTAAATCCAAGCTTATGTGTGGAGTACTTCATCTCGATCTGAAATCCATATCCCTTCATCTTTACCTTGTCCAGATCAATGGTTTCGAGAACGGCTCTTTTATAGCATTTGAATCCAGCAGTAGTGTCATATACCTTCATACCAAGCACTGTACGCACGTATACGGATGCATAATACGACATGATGACACGTCCGATCGGCCAATTAATCACGCTGATGCCATTGCAGTATCTTGATCCGATTGCAAGGTCAGATCCTTCTGCGCATGCCTGGTAGAGCCTTGGGAGATCTTCCGGATTGTGCGAGAAATCCGCGTCCATCTCGAATATATAGTCATATCCCTGCTCAACTGACCACTTGAATCCTGTGATATAAGCTGTGCCAAGTCCAAGTTTTCCCTTTCTTTCGATCATGTGAAGTTTCTGAGGGAATTCTTCCTGCAGCTTTCTAACTATTGCTGCAGTACCGTCCGGCGATCCGTCTTCAATTACCAGAATATGGTATTCGCCTTCAAGTGAGAATACTGCTCTGATGATATTCTCAATGTTCTCCTTCTCATTATAAGTTGGAATGATTACAACTTTCTTGTCCATATTATTTTGCTTCAATAGTCTTTAACATTTCAATAACTGCTGCCTCAAGCTGCTTGTCTTCGCCTCTGAGAACAGATGCAGGATCGTTATATACTTCGATGTCAGGTTCTACCTGCATGTTTTCAAGGTATCGTCCTTCTTTTACACCGATAGCACCTACCTGTGGGATACCGAATACGATGGTCGGATCAATCTGGGTTTCCCACCATACTGCCGTCATTGTTCCCGGAACCGGTGCTCCAATCAATTTGCCGATGCCGAGCGCCTTGTATATATACGGGAATCCTGACGCGTCAGAGTAGTTGTCCTCTCCGATAAGTACACATGATGGCTTTGTCCATTTGCTATATGGCTCGGTGCCGATATATTGTCCTCTTGGTTCAAACCTTATATATCCAGTGCCTGAAAGAAGTGTTGCAAGGTCATCATGCAGCCATCCTCCGCCATTGTGTCTTGTGTCAACAATCGCAGCCTCGCAGGTGCGGTATTTTCCAAGAAGATCAGAATAAACCTGTCTGAAACTGTCTGAATCCATGTCAGCCACATGTACATATGCGATTTTCCCGTTTGAGAGTTTTCTGACCATTTCAGCTCTCTGTTCCACCCATCTGTTGTACATCTGGCGGTAATCTGTATATCCTGCCTCGATAAAGATATCTTTTTCTTTCTTGCCTTTCTGACGGACGGTTACGATAAGTCTATCTCCGCCTTTACCCTTAAGCATATGGCTCCAATCCTTGCCAGCGAGAATCTTTTCTCCGTTTATCGCTGTAATGATATCTCCTTCCTTAATGTCCGGATGCTGCAGATATAGGGCACTTCCTTTTATGACTTCCTTTATCTTGAGACCATCGCCATCGTAGTCGTTGTCATACAATGCTCCAAGTGTGCCCATTGTCAGACCTGAACGGTATGAGTATCTGGCTCCGGTATGTGAGCCGTTCAACTCTCCAAGCATTTCTGAAAGCATTTCCTGGAAATCGAAATTATTGTTGATATGAGGAAGGAATCTGGCATACGTGTTCCTGTAACCTTCCCAATCAATACCATGTATTGCCGGATCATAGAATTTTTCATTGACCTGTTTCCATGCGTGATGGAAGATGTATTCGCGTTCCAAAGCCGGCTTATATTCGAATTCTCCGCTGAACGTGATGCTCTCAGACTTTCCAGTAGCCGTTGCGATTCTTGATACTCTTGCTCCGGCAAGCATATAGATATACTTGTCGTCAGCTGATGGAATCATCCTGCCCTGGACCCCTTTAGACACGACGCTTATGCTCTTGTCTTCGATGTTCATCTTGCAAAGGTCCATGCTTTTCTCCAATCTTACTATATAATATAGTGTCTTGCCGTCCTGTGTGAGATAGTGGTCGCCAAGACGTCCGGAGAATCTGGTCAGTTTGACGATTCTGTCTTTTCTGTCAGCCAGATCAAGAATGAGATCTTCTTTCTTCTTCTCAGCCTTGACGCTGTCTTTCGCTTCCTTCTTTTCTTCTTTTTCGGTCTTCGTCATTTCGGCGATTTCCTTGTCTTCCTTGTCACGAAGGAATTCGGCATATCTTTGACCGTCAAAGAACATGATATAAACATCTTTCTCTGCGCCCCAGCTTCCGTGACTTCTGTATCCAGCCTTATCTGAAGTCCATGTCATGGCTTTCCCCTTCAAGGCCCATCTGAATGAACTGTCGTTATATCCGCTTTCGGTAAGATCTGTAATCTCTCCAGTCTTAGTGTCGATTACAGCCACATCCTCATTGTTCCATCCGCCGTTCGCCTGATAATTGCACAAAATGTATCTGCTGTCCGGACTCCAGGCGAAACTTTGGTCACCGTCGGTGTAGGAATAGTTGATGCTCTTGTCCAACACAATCTTTTCTTTGCCGCTCTTCAGATCCATGACAGCTATGGCAGTCCTGTCTTTAAGATAGGCGATAGATTCTCCGTCTGGTGATACCTGTGGCTGGAAGCATGTCTCTCCTGGCTTTGTGATAAGTTCTTCCTCCATCTTGATGGCATATGTGAACATCTTGTCATTCTTTTCGATAAGCGATGTCTTCCATATGCCCCAGTGTCCGTTGCGCTCAGACGAATAATATAGGGATTTACCGTCTTTAGAGAACCATAGATCGCGTTCCTGTTCAGGTGTGTTGGTGATTCTTCTGGTTGTCTTATGGTCGATGGATGTTACAAAAACATCTCCGCGGATTGTTATTGCCACTTCCTTGCCATTCGGAGATACAGCAAGACCGTTTGCTCCGGCAGTCATGGTGCGCTCCTGTACCGGTCTCTCGATCTGGTCAGTCACAATCTCGATGTTGACTTTCTTGGGCTGTGCTCCGTTTTCGAGTGTGTTCAGCGTGTACAGTTCTCCATTGTATGAGTAGCAGAGAGTACCGTATTGTGATATGCTCAGATGTCTTACAGGATTGCCTTTGTAGAATGTAACCTGCTCGGGCTTTGTATTGCCCATTGCGAGAGATTCGATTTTATAAATATTGAATGTTCCGTCCTGCTCGCTGAGGTAATAGAGTGTGTTGTCTCCGTGGAGGACAGGGTTTCTGTCTTCGCCCTTGAACGAAGTGAGCTTGGTGAATGTGCCGTTTCCGTTGATATGATCCGGATGGAGATTGTCTGCAGGATCTCTGTCAGGGACATACATCCAGATGTCATGAGTCACTGAAGATGTGTGATGCTTTCTCCAAGGATCCTCGTATCCCTTGTAGTCTTCGTAGTAGATTGTATTGTGAAGTCCCACGCAGAGGTTTGCAATCTGGAGCGAAGTGATGTGTACAGGTCTGCCACCGTCAGGGCCTACCTGATAGATCTGCGAACCGCCAGGGAAGTCGCCGTACTGGGCATCCTGCTGGATTGTGGCGCTAAAGATTATGCTGCCGTCCTCAAGGACAGTCATCGGAGTTTCATTGCCTGGATGACTGGTGAGACGGACTGGCGTTCCGCCATCTGCTGATATTTTATAGATGTCTTTGCTTTTTTCTCTATAGGAACTGATTATGATGCTTTCTCCGTCAGGTGACCAGATCGGATTTGAATCATATGCAGGATTTGTTGTCAGCTGGCGCGCACGTCCACCTTCAGATCCGACTACATATACATCTCCTTTATATGTAAATGCAATCTGATTTCCGTCAGGTGATATCGAATTTCTTCTGAGCCAAAGAGGGGAGTCTTGTGCTGAGAGGCATGCTGCCATTGAAAGCATGATGACTGACGTCAATATCGTTTTTTTCATATAGGTGCTACTTATATATAGTATAACATGCAAATATAGAAAATATACTTGAGTAATGCTATAGGGAAGTGATGGCCCTGGCGCTTTTGATTGTTAATTTTTTACGTTTATTCAAGGTTTTGATTATTAATTAGTTGAAGATTTCAGGCGAAAAAAGTGGTCTGAAAAGTGAAAAAATATTGCAGAAAAATTTGGAAGTAAAGTAAAAAGTCGTACCTTTGCACTCCCAATTGAAAAACGGGTAGCTGATTAGGCTGAGAGTTCTTACTAAGACTGGCGCAAGAAAACAAAAATGAAAAATTTTTGCAAAAAGATTTGGAAGTTTGAAAATAATGCGTACCTTTGCAGCCCCGTTCGAAAAACGGGTTCTCGTAAGAGAGAAAGA
>JAEIGA010010853.1_pt1 | contig 13810 bp, 13 predicted proteins | sample 9270691 | NCBI WGS metagenome assembly JAEIGA01 (sample SAMN17057246, study PRJNA624740) | gut metagenome | biome: biome; isolation source: fecal sample | host: Bos grunniens | place: China: Xizang | collected 2019 | reverse complement strand
CAAAAAAGATATCTTAAATAGTATTATGTATGAATTTGAACTCTCACAGTTTTTAGTGAAATCGTTCGCTTGCGCTCACGGTGAAATAATCCACTCCGTGAATTGTGTAATTTGATGCTATGCATCAAGTGAAATTAAATCCACCCACTCGCCGTCGAGGCGAATTTCACACGCCGCAGGCGTATTTCACATTGCGAAGCAATATTTTACCCACCCGATAGGGTGGATTTAGTTGAAAACGACAGATTCCTGTCGGAATCTGTCGTTTTCTGGTGGGAGCGGGTGGATTCGGACCACCGAAGTCACTGACAACAGATTTACAGTCTGCCCCCTTTGGCCGCTCGGGAACGCTCCCAAATATTAAGGCTGTGTGTTAACACAACATTAGTATTATACCACAGCAAAAACATTTTGTCAATAGGTTTTTGAAATATTTTCCGAATTATTGCGTTTTGCCGCAATTTGCGGTAAAACGTGCATAGCTGTGCACGTATTTTCTCCCGTAACGACGAATAAAAGCGGTATATTTGGGATGGCGGCGGCGTCATGTGTAGGATATAATATAAAAAAACGTTAGGGGGGGTAAAAGCTGCTATGGAAATAGATGTTTCTGCCGTGATCACTTCTTTTCTCGGCGTTATCGGCGCATCGTCCGTCATAAGCGGTCTCATTCTCCGCCGCATCGACAAGCTTGAACGTGGGCTTGAGCGGCGCGAGCGTGACCGTGTGGAAGAAAATCTTGCGCGCGGTGAGGTGATACACTGCGCAGGCAAGCTTGCCGAGGCAAACACGGTTGCACTGCGTGTTGTAACCTCGGAGGAGGTATGCGAGGATGAGCTTGCGGCACTTAGACGCGCCGCAGACAAGCTTGAGCATTTCACAAGAGAAAAGTCCGCCGTATATCTTCACGCTGACCATATCCGTGTAGGTTAGGTACACAAAATACTCAATTATAAGGAAGGAAAATCAATGGCACTTTTCGGTATGGATGTTTCCATATATCAAAAAAACCTGAATTATCTTGCAATAAAGACAGCCGGCGTCCACTTTGCTATGGTGAAAGCCAGCCAAGGGCATTCCGTGAACGGCAAGGCATATCTTTTTGGGGACAAAATGTTTGAAACCCACATAAACGGCTTCACAAAGGTTGGCATTCCCGTTGGAGCGTATCATTTTTTGACCGCGAGCAATCTCACGGAAGCCTACAGGGAGGCGGATTTCTTTTTGGAGACGGTGAAGCCCCTGCGTGACAAGATAGAGCTGTTTCTCGCCTGCGATGCGGAGAACTACAACAACAAATATCTGAAAGGCTTGAGCCGCGCGCAGCTTACCGCTATTATAAACGCATTCTGCGGCAGAGTGGAAGCCGCAGGATTCAAGGCGTGTCACTACACCAACACCGACCACATAGCACGCTTCATTAACCTTGACAAGATAGACTATCCCGTATGGCAGGCTCACTACATGAAGGACGGCGTAGTCTGCCGACCAAATGATGCCGGCAAGCGTCTTGCTATCCACCAATACAGAAACGACGGACCGATCCCCGGTGTTGCGGGACTGTATGATCTTAATTTCGGATACGCCCCACTTGCGAGGCTTATTGTGGGTGCACGGGCATCCATTATGGATGTGACCCTCGATTACATAGAGAAATATCCTACAGGCGATGAAATTTTACTACAGCTTGCAAGGGCACTTGCCGAAAGAAGGTTTAACCCTTCAAGAAACACCACCCATGAACATCTTGTGAGCTTTGTTCGCGGCAACGCGGCACTCACAACGGATCAGGCGGCGTATCTTAACGCCTACAGGTGGTCTGAGGACCTTTTCCGCAAGCTTTATCTTGGTATGCTTGCTGTAAAAAAGGTATAAAGTCTGAAAAACGGATCGTTTTTCAGACTTTACTGTAAAAAAGGATGGTCACAATTATGAGATTTTTAAAAAAGCTGCTTATCGGCGTTTACGTTTATCTTGCCCTGTTTTCTGCGGCAAGTCTTATAATCTTTGCTGTATGTCAGACTGAGCCTACCGCTCTCATAACCTGCGTTTTTGGTGTGGCAGGAATCGAGAGTATGCTCGGGGCGATCATAAAGGCATCCGAAGCAAAAAAACAAAACAGGAAGGAGGTTACCGAAAATGGAGCTGATATTTGCTAACATTGACTTGATACTCTGCGCTCTTGTGATACTGATTGCCGCGGTGATTTTCGCAAGACGCGGTCAGATCCAGCTTCTCCGAGAGCTTATCTTATCCCTTTCCGACACCACCGCTCCCGCAGAGCTTTACGAAAGGCTTCCGAGTGTTACCAAAATGCTTGTATCAAGCAAGACTCTGTCGAAAATCGCAGACGAGGTTAAGGAGTAGGTGAGGGTACAGGGGGCGGTCTCTTTGCGGCGCGCATACAAAAACAAACGTCCACAGCCGCGGTTTTCGCCCCCATTCGTTTCCCCGAAGCCGCGGCACGCGGCGAAGAATTTTTATTCGCTCCTGAGCGCGATAACCGGGTCTTTCTTTGCCGCGACCCTTGCCGGAATAAGTCCTGCCACAAAGGTGAGAAGCATACTTATGGCAACAAGTATCACCGCGCCGACGATGGGAAGCTGTGCCACGCCCGAAATATCGGTAATGGCTTTGATTACAATATTTATCGGTATGCACAGAAGAAGCGTTGCTCCGATTCCGATCATTCCGGAGGTAAATCCAACAATCAGCGTTTCCGCGTTGAATACCCGTGCCACGTCGCGCTTCGATGCACCCACGGCGCGGAGGATGCCGATCTCCTTGGTGCGCTCAAGCACCGATATATAGGTGATTATTCCGATCATAATAGACGATACCACAAGCGAGATCGCCACAAACGCGATAAGAACGTAGCTTATGGCGTTTATGATGGTGGTCACCGAGGACAGCATGATTCCGATATAATCGGTATAGCCGATACGGGACGATTCATCCCGTGTGCTGTTGTATTCCTCTATTTTATCGGAAATAAGCTCCTTTGAATCAAAATCCTTCGGATAAATCTGAATTGTTGACGGCTTTGCAAGGTCAGATACACCAAGGAGCATAAGATTGCCCTCAAAGGTGGCATCGGTGGTGCGCTCGGCAAGCGCTTTTTCAAACATTGCCGCGATTTGCTCGTCAGGCATACCTGCGCCTTTCATCTGCGCTATAGTTTGACCCACGGCCGCCTGTTCTTCGGCTGGAAGTGCCGCAATATACGCCTGAATCTGCTCCATTGTAAGGGGAGCACTGTCCTCATCCTTAGGGAACGGCAGTCCCGTGAATATGTCAGTTTCGGGACTGTTTTTTTGCTCGTTTACGATCTCGCTCCCGTTTATCTCGCCGATAAGATGCTCCATGAGAGAGGGGAGATATCCCACAGTGCCTGTGGCACTTGCGGCGGTCACGTCCTCGGACGGACGGATGATTCCTACAACCCGAAGCTTCCTCTCATCGGTGAGCAGGGAGCGGATATAGATTTCGTCCTCTGAACGGTCCTGCCATGTATCGCCGTCACGCCCAAATTTGTCGGAGCTTGGAATAAGATAATATTCAAGGGCGAGAAGCTCATCATAGCTGTAGCTGGTGGCGGCATCTTGTGTAAATTCGCCGTCCATAAGCTCGCCCATCATGCCCTCAAGGGTGGACTGATCCTTAAGACCCAGAGAAAACAGCGCCATGTCCGCAATTTCGTTGTTCTTATTTACAATAATAACGATTTCGTTCCATTTTTCGGGCATACGGCCTGCGATAACGTCGTATTGGTCAAGAAGCAGAGCTTTGTTGTCGATAAGCTCATCCCACACCTCAATTCCGCCGCTCCCGCCCATGGAGACCGCCATTTCCGACATTTCGGTGAGCTGTGTCATGCCTGCGCTGTCAAAAACGGTGGACGGGCAAACCTGGACAAGCTCCTCGCCGCGACCGTAGTCCGCAAGGGTGTAGACGTTAAGCGGCGTTGTGTAACCGTACTTTATATCGCTGGTAAGTGCCGCAAAGCCGTTCTTTTCGTCGTCAAGGTATTCCTTGAACGCCGCAAGGTCGTTGTGCGTGACCTCGCTCATCATAACGGAGAGCATATCTCCCATAACGTCGCTTGAATATACGAATCCGTCCTCGTGCGGAGCTTCGGACTCCTTCTGTCCCATAAAGCTTTCCATCATTGAGGTCATGTCAACGGTCTGGGATTCTATAAGGATGGGGTAGCTTGAGAGGGTATTTTCCTCCACGTCGTTTATATACAGGGTTATGCCGTTTGAGATGGACAGGATCAGCGCGATACCGATGATACCGATGCTTCCGGCAAAGGCGGTGAGAAAGGTGCGGCCCTTTTTGGTCATAAGGTTGTTAAGTGACAGGGAGAGAGCGGTGAAGAATGACATTGAGCGTGTGGTGTCACGCTTTTTTTCTGGAGTCTCTGCCACTTCACCGTCAAAGGGAGCGGTGTCGGATATCACCTTGCCGTCAAGAAGCTTAATAATACGGCTTGAATAGGTTTCGGCAATCTCCGGATTGTGTGTTACCATGATTATGAGCTTTTGGTTTGATATCTTTTTAAGTATATCCATGACCTGTATGCCCGTGTCGGAATCAAGAGCACCTGTCGGCTCATCGGCAAGGAGAATATCGGGGTCGTTCACAAGGGCACGCGCAATGGCGACTCTCTGCATCTGACCGCCGGACATCTGAGCCGGCTTTTTATGAAGCTGGTCGCCAAGTCCCACGGATTCAAGTGCTTCCGTGGCACGGCGGCGGCGTTCTTCCTTAGAAACGCCGGAAAGAGTGAGCGCAAGCTCCACATTTGCAAGGACGGTCTGGTGGGGGATAAGGTTGTAGCTTTGGAAAACAAAGCCTATTTTGTGGTTTCTGTAGGCGTCCCAATCGGAGTCGGTGAAATCCTTTGTGGACGTTCCGCCGATAACAAGGTCGCCGGAGGTGTAGCTGTCAAGACCGCCGATGATGTTGAGAAGCGTAGTCTTACCGCATCCCGACGGACCGAGGATTGACACAAATTCGTGGTCGCGGAAATTAAGTGAAACACCGGAAAGTGCGTTCACCGAGGTGTCGCCGCAGGGGTAATCCTTTGTAATGTTTTTGAGCGTTAGCATTCTTTGCCGATTCTCCTTTGATAACAGTTATGAAAGTATCCGTAAAATCAAAATAACAGAGCAGATTTTACCATATAAATGTTACAGTGCTATTAAAAAAATTCCCATGATATATTTTTTTACAATTTAACCGTAGAAAATTCATCAGATATGTGATAAAATAATATTGACAAATATTTGTCAATCAAATATTCAATAACCAAAGGAGACGCATTATGGCTAACAGAATTATTTTGAACGAAACATCCTATTTCGGAGCAGGCTCGCGCGAGAACATCGCCGCTGAGGCAAAGGCACGCGGATTCAAGAAGGCACTGTTTGTAACAGACAAGGACCTTATGAAATTCGGTGTTGCCGCAAAGGTTACCGAGATACTTGACCGCGAGGGTCTTGCATATGAGATTCTTGACGATGTAAAGGCTAACCCCACAATCGAAAATGTACAGAACGGCGTTGCACGCTTCAAGGCGGCAGGCGCGGATTATCTTATCGCAGTGGGCGGCGGCTCTGTAATGGATACCGCAAAGGCTATCGGTATTATCATAAACAACCCTGAGTTTGCCGATGTGCGCTCTCTTGAGGGCGTTGCTCCTACAAAGAATAAGTGCGTGACCATTCTTGCGGCTCCTACCACCGCAGGTACTGCGGCTGAGGTAACAATAAACTACGTTATCACCGACACAGAGAAGAAGCGCAAATTCGTTTGCGTTGACCCCCACGATATTCCCATGGTTGCGGTTATCGACTCCGAGCTTATGGCTTCCATGCCTAAGGGTCTCACCGCGGCAACGGGCATGGATGCGCTGACCCACGCAATCGAGGGATACATTACCGCAGGCGCATGGGAAATGTCCGATATGTTTGAGATTAAGGCTATCGAGATAATCGCGAAGAATCTCCGCGCGGCAGTAAACGGCTGTCCCGAGGGACGTGAGGGCATGGCACTCGGACAGTACATTGCCGGCATGGGCTTCTCCAATGTTGGTCTTGGAATCGTTCACTCCATGGCACATCCTCTCGGCGCGGTATACGACACCCCCCACGGTGTTGCAAACGCTATCATTCTCCCCTCTGTTATGGAATACAACGCTGATGCAACAGGCGAGAAGTACCGTGATATCGCGGCGGCAATGGGCGTTGAGGGCGCGTACGCAATGAGCCTTGAGGATGCACGCCGTGCGGCAGTTGAGGCTGTACGCAAGCTGTCCGCGGATGTAGGTATTCCTGCAACCCTTTCCGAGGTTGGCGTAAAGGCTGAGGATATTGATTTCCTTGCAGACTCCGCAATGGCAGACGCCTGCACCCCCGGCAACCCCAAGGCACCCACCAAGGAAGATATCGTTGCGCTTTACAAGTCTATGATGTAATCGGCGCGGCTGATGCATAGGTGAAAACAAAAACAGGAGGAAGCAATTTTGCTTCCTCCTGTTTTTGCTATATTTAGAGAAACTTCTCAATACCGCTGGATTTTGCGTCGTTGTAACCCATTTCATAGAGTGCCGACAGCTTGGCTTTATCCTTTTCTATTCGCCCGAACCCTGCCGGTGCTGACGGGCGTATAACAAATACGCGCCCCTCTTTTACTCCGGCTTCCACTGCGGCAAGAGATTCGTTGTAATTCTCGTGGCGGTGGGCGTTTGCCGCTACAAATTCGGGGTATTTTTTGTACCGAAGCTTCAGTGCCTTAAGGCTTGACACAGGCTTTTTCACAAACCCCTCAGGCTGTGTCAGGACTACCACCGTGCGGTCATTTTCGCGCAGCGCGTGGCGCACCGGAATGGAATCACAGCATCCGCCGTCAAGAAACAGTCCCTTTTCTGTTTTTACCACCTTGCTGAGCAGGGGAAGGGAGCTTGATGCGCGGACATATATCATATCCTTTTTTGCATCCTTTATTTCTATATATTCAGCCTTGCCCGTTTTGATGTTGGCACACACCGCCACAAGCTTCATGTCGCTTTTGTTAAACGCCTCATAATCGAATGAGTCGAGCTTTTGAGGTATAGTTTCGTATATGAATTTCGCGCCGAACAGGTCGCCTGTGAGAATAAGGCTCTTCACACTGCAATAACGCCAATCGTCAAGATATTCCATGCCGACGCGCACAGCTCTGCCGCGCTGATTTGATATATAGCTCATTGAGTGTCCTGCGCCTGCGGAAACACCGTAGACCGTGGGGAATTTTATGCCTGCATCCATGAAATAGTCAAGCACGCCGCAGGTGTATATTCCGCGCATTCCGCCGCCTTCAAGAACGAGAGATGTGCTCATAGTTTTCTCCTTTTTATTTTGCGAGATTCTGCCGTACTACCTCAAAGCCGGCAATGCTTGCCGCGGATGCCGCGGAAAGAGCGGCAGGGAAGTCTCTGCCGTAGTCAAGCCGCACCACACAGTCGGCGGCATCAAGTATGTCACGTGCAAGTCCCCGTTTTTCGCCGCCCACCGCCAAAAACAGCGGCTTTTTAAGGTCAGCCTCGTATATTGAGATGGAGTTTTTCATGTCACAGCACACTACCTTCACCGAATGCTTTTTCATAAGCTCTGCGGCAGCTTTGGGGGAGTCGCATATGTAGGTGTCGCACAGCTCAGACGCACCTGCCGATGCACGGCAGACGATTCCGGCGGCACTCATCCAATTCCTCGGTGAGAGTATGACAGCCGATATGCCTGCGGCATAAAGTGAGCGCAGTGCATATCCGAAATTGTAGGGGTCTTCAATACCCTCTATCATAACGAAGAATCGCTCCGATTGGGGGACGGCTGTGACAGCTTCCTCGGATAGCGTGGGTATTGTGCGCGCGGTGGCTTCAAGAAGAAGTCCGCCGTGGGATGCACCGAGTGACATTTTGTCAATCTCCGCATCGGGGAGAGTTACTATAGGAAAATCATACTTGTAGGACATTGCCTTTATATAGGAAAGCTCCTTTGCGCGAGCCTTTATTCGGCTCTCAGCCGCGAGAACACGCAGAATACGCCTGTCGGACTTTCCAGATTCCATGGCGGCAATGACCGCTCTTATTGAGGTCATTCCCTCAAAGATAAGATTCTCTCTAATTGACAGCTTGTCTGCCTCTCTCATCGAAGCTCTCTCCGTACCTCTGCCGCCTTACCGCAGGAATAAGCTCCCTCGGAGCAAGCGCCGTAGAGGCAGGACGGACCTGCGCGACCGAACAGCAGGGGACATACTGCGCGTACTTCCTTTAACATAGCGATAGCAAGCTCGCGAATCTCCCACTGTGCGCGAGTGCAGCAGCGCAGACGGAAGAAATTGTGAAGTGAGCGCACGTTCATTGTCATAATGATTCTTGTGTCGCAGGCGTTTGGAAGCACGAAGCGTGCATCCTCGTTTGCCTTTTTCTCGGCGGCGCGCTTTGCCTCAGCCTCAGGCATACCTGCGGCGAGATTTGCCGTAAGGTGTCGGGCGGCAAGCTTCTCGCGAAGGCTCTCGTAATGCTTTGCATCCTCCTCCATAGCGGCGATAAACTCCTCCCTTGCTTCGGGCAGGGCATCTATCTCCGGGGGGATTATGTAGGAAAAGTCACACTTTGAAACATAACGCTGACTCTGCACGGAGAAAGAGGCTATGCGGTGACGTGTTATCTGAGCAAGGAGTGCACGGGACACGCCCTCGATTCCGAAGGTGAAGCTTGCGTGCTCAACGGGGGACTCGTGACCGAGGTCCTCAAGCATTTTAAGGAAGCTTTCCACCTTTTCGGGAGTGAGATTGTCCATGAGGGTGTCTATATCGCTCTTTGCGTAGCAGAGCTTTGCCGCCGCCGCGATGGTCTTTTCGGCGTCGGGGGTGTAAGTAAGAAGCTTTACGTTCATTTTGTTACTCCTTTTAAGCTATCGTTTTTATGTTTGCCCGAAAGTCTGAATGCTATTACCCCCATGAGAAACCTCGGAAGCTTCATCATGCGTCCGATACGGGACGGCTGGCACATAAGGCGGTAAAACCATTCAAGCCCAAGCTTTATAAAGATTTCCGGTGCACGCTTCACGTTTCCGCTGTAGCCGTCAAGGCTTCCGCCAAGGGCAAGGCACAGCTTAACGGATGTGAGCCGCTGGCGGTTTTCAAGCACCCATTTTTCCTGTACGGGAACACCGAGACACACGTAGAGTATGTCGGGAGCGGCGGCATTGATGATATCAATGACACGGTCGTTCTCCTCGCCCTCTTTTTTGAAATATCCGTCGTGTGTGCCAACGATATTAACGTGAGGGTAGGTTTCGAGAAGCTTATTTCGTGCCGCCTCGGCAATTCCCGGCTTTCCGCCAAGGAAAAATATCCTTGCACCGCTCTCGTTTGAGTGCTTTATCATTTCAAGTCCCAATTCAAAGCCGGCGCATTTTGCCCTCAGCGGGCGTCCGAGTATTTTTGAAGCGTAAATGACACCGATTCCGTCGGGAGTCACAAGGTCAGCTCCGTTTATGACGGAGTAGAGTGATTCATCCTCAACGCAGGACTGTATTATCTCGCTGTTTGGTGTGAATACCGCCCTTGGGACAGCGTTTTCCTCACAGAGGAACTCCTTACATATCTCCGCCGCACCGGAAAGTGTCACATCGTGGACACTCACGCCGCGTATGATTATTTTTTTTGTATTTTCGTAGAGCATTATTACAATATCCTTGATTTTTTATTCATTAAATGATATTATACCACAATTTCAGAAAATTTGCAAGAACAATTTTCTGCACAGAAGCCAAGGCAAACAGAAACGCTTACAATATAGCAAAAAATGTCAGAAAAACACAAAAATCAGCTCCGTTCATATGACGGTAACAATTTTATAGTATACTGTTAAGAAGATATTTTGTCAAAGGGAGGCGGCAGCGTGAAAATAAATATTTCCGTAAGAGAGCTTATCAGCTTCGTTATGCGTTCCGGCAGTATGGACAGGCCCCGTGCAAGCTATGCAAGGCTGAGAGCCGGCACGAAGATACACAAGCTCATACAAAGCCGCGGCGGCGACGGTTATATGGCCGAAGTGCCCCTTTCCTGCGATATCGAATATGAAGATGTGATTTTCTCCGTCTCCGGACGTGCCGACGGCATCATCTCCGACGAGAGGGGATACACCGTCGACGAGATAAAGTCCATATCGCGCTCACCCTCGGGTATATCCCCCGAAGATTATCCGGAATACGAGGCACAGGCGGATATCTACGCATATATGCTCACAAAGCTGTATAATCTTGACGGCGTGACGGTGCGGCTGACCTTCGTATCTGTGGAAAGCCTTGAATCCGAGTCCTACGATGCTTTCAGAAGCGCGGAGCAACTAAAAGAGAGGGTATTTTCACTGCTTTCCCGGTATTACCGCTTCGCGAAGCTTCAGGCGGAGGGGGCGGAGCACTTTACATCCTCGGCAGAGAAGCTGAAATTTCCCCACAAGACCTACAGAGAGGGTCAGCAGGACATTATTCTTGAAACTTTCCGCAACATCAAAAAGGGCGGCAAGCTCTTTGTTCAGGCACCTACGGGAATCGGTAAGACTCTTTCCGTATGCTACGGTGCCGTCAAGGCAGTGGGCGAGGGATGCGGCAGGCGGATATTCTATTTTACCCCAAAATCAACGGTTGGCGAAGCACCGGTTTTCGCCTTTGATCTTATGCGCGCACACGGACTTTCGGCGCGTATTATAACCCTTACCGCCAAGGAGCGGATGTGTCACTGCAAGGAGCGTGTGCACGACTGCGCGTCGGACGTGTGCCCTTATTCAAACGGTCACTATGACAGGGTGAACGACGCTCTTTTTGACCTGCTGTCAAATCACGCGGATATTACGGCAAAAAGCGTGGCAGAGGTTGCAAAAAAGCACGTGGTATGCCCCTACGAGCTGTCCCTTGATGCGGCACTGTTCTGTGACGTTATCATATGCGACTGCAACTATCTTTTTGACCCCCGTGTTTATCTTCGCAGATTCTTTGACGAGGGATGCGACAGGGATGGAAGCATCGCCCTTGTGGACGAGGCGCACGACCTTATCGACCGGGCGCGTGAGATGTACTCGGCGGACATATCTCTGACGGATTTTACCGCTATCGGCAGTGTTATTCCCGAGAGCGACTTTATTCTGTATTTGCCTCTTAAGCATCTTACAGAATCCCTTGCGGAGATTCGGGGACGGTGTGTTGAAAATGAATACTTTGACGGTGAAGAGCAGTGCGGAACGCTTCTTCGCGACGAGCCGTTTAAGGATATTGCCGAGAGCGCGGCGGAGTTTTTCGCGGCGGCGATCGCTTGGCTTCGTGTGAACGGCGGCGGTGCGGCGGATGTGCCTCTGGGTGCGCACACTCTCGAATTTGCGGTGAGGGAAGCGGCGTTTTCTGCCAAGCGGTTTGCGGATGCCTGCGCCCGTGCGGATGAGCGGTTTGTCCACCTTGCGAAGCGGCGCGGTGAGCGTGTGGAGGTGCGTGCTATATGCATTGACCCGTCGGCGCTTCTTTCCGAGCGGATGAAGCGTGTACGCTGCACGGTGCTGTTTTCGGCGACCATGAAGCCTATGGATTATTTCACCGACCTTCTGGGCGGCAAGGGGGCTGAGACGCTCACGCTTCCGTCGCCATTTGACCGCCGGCAGATGTTTTCCGCTATCATGCACAAGATATCCATGCGATACGCTGATCGTGAGCGTACTCTTTCCTCGGTCATTGAGATAATCGACACTGTGGTGAATGCCAGGATGGGCAACTACATGGTATTTCTGCCGTCCTACGAGATGCTTCGTCAGGTGGTACACGCATACCGTCGGTACGATCCTTACGCGGACATCTGTGTGCAGAAGCCGGAGATGTCACTTTCGGAGCGCACGGCGTTTCTTGCAAAATTCAAGGAGGACGGTGCGGTTATCGGTTTTGCGGTGCTTGGCGGAATGTTTTCCGAGAGCATCGACCTTGCAGGCGAGAAGCTTATCGGTGCGATTGTAGTGGGCACGGGGCTTGCGAGGCTTAATCTTGAGACCAACATAATTGCGGATTATTTTACGAAGACGCGCGAGGCAGGATTTGAGTACGCTTACCTATATCCTGCCATGAACAAGGTGCTTCAGGCGGTAGGCCGTGTCATTCGCACCGAGTCCGACCGCGGCGTTTGCATTCTGATAGACGACCGTTATGCGACGTCCCAATATTCGCGCCTTTTATGCGATCACATCCGCGACATTCATCTTGTGGGCAACGAAATCGCTCTTTCCCATGCTCTTGACGAGTTCTGGGAGGAGGAGAACGGGGAGGACGGGTCGCTTTTTTGAAAAGGAAAAAACGGTCGCTTTTTTGAAAAAAAGCTCCGCAAAAAACTTTATACAAGGAAATACTACACCGCTAAGGCGACGCGAGTGCGTAATCGCTCGGACGCCCTACTCGCGCCGCCTGCATGGGTCCTCACCATTACGGCGGCTTGGGTGGCGGTAAGGGTTTGTGTTGTGGGGCGCGGCCGCATGGCGGCGCGCGGTGGGCGGATTCCGTAAACGAAGGAAACGGGAGGCGAGACGCCTCCCCTACGGAGATGGCGAATCTCCGATACCCCGGTAGGGGTCGACACCTTTGTCGACCCATGTACACTACACAAAAAATGTACGCCCACAGCCGCGAATCCAGACATAACCGAACGAAGCTAAAACGCTCCCATTTCCTAAAGCCCATCCTCTCGAAGCGCAAGTATGGCGCGGCTGTGACCGCGATCCAGCACGCAGCGAAGCGTCCGTGCGCGCCTCGGGCGTAACGCCGGATCGCGTAACGTCGCGCCGCTATCTCTCCATAACCGCTTTTGGCGGAGGAAAGGGGGAGAGTCTAAGAGAGGGGTGAAAACCAAGAGCGCAGCGGCGGTTTTCGCTCCTCTCTTCGTTTTCCCCGAAGCCGCGACAGCGGCAGAGGTCGCATCCCCGAAGCCGCGACAGCGGCAGAGGTCGCATCCCCGAAGCCGCGACAGCGGCGTAGGTCGTATCCCCGAAGCCGCGACAGCGGCGTAGGTCGCATCCCCGAAGCCGCGATAGCGGCGTAGGTGTCCCCCTGTGCCGCAGAGAAGCGCGGCAGAGGACATAGAAAAAGCGTCTCCGATATACACATCGGAGACGCGCTTTTTTCTTACTGCTCGTCGCTCTTCTTGCCGGAAAAGGCCTTGTTGAGAATCGTTGTCACGCTCATTATAAGCGCAATAACAATAAATATACCAACCATGCCTGTTCCCATGTATCCGAGATTTGCAACGAAGTTTCCGGGATTGAATTCAATTCCCGAAAGAAGATCACCGTCATTGCCGGATTCAGCCTCTGCAAAATGCTCCGCATAAAATTCAAGGCAAGCCGCGCAGTCGATATTTGAAATATCTATTGCCGCAACGGATTCGGGATCGTTAAAATCAATCGAACTAAAATCAATATGAGTGTGTGCCGCATCAAGCACCGCGGAGGTGTCAAGGGCGGTATCAAAGGTCTCTGCCGTGTTGTTAATATCAGCCATTATCAAATCCTCCTTTTAGAAATACTGAGCGAAGTTGAGGATAAGACCGCCTGCGATAACGGATGCGATCTGTCCCGAAACGTTTACGCCCATGGACTGCATGAGAAGGAAGTTCTGAGGATCCTCCTTGAGTCCCAACTTGTGTACGATACGTCCTGCCATGGGGAATGCGGAGATACCTGCCGCGCCTACCATGGGGTTGATCTTTTCCTTTAAGAAAAGGTTGAGTATCT
>JAEIGA010010852.1_pt1 | contig 13811 bp, 9 predicted proteins | sample 9270691 | NCBI WGS metagenome assembly JAEIGA01 (sample SAMN17057246, study PRJNA624740) | gut metagenome | biome: biome; isolation source: fecal sample | host: Bos grunniens | place: China: Xizang | collected 2019 | reverse complement strand
GGAAGGTGACGCTATTTTCAAAGTTGAGGGCGAATTCAAAGGTGATGCCAAGTCTGCCGTGGAACCGGAAACCTACTCCACCCGGATTTTGATGAGCGATTCGCTGAAATCCAAAATCGCCGCATCTTCCCGGATGGAGATCCAGTCCGACAGTTCCGGATTCTGGAATTTCATCCTCGTCAGCATCCTCCCGGTGCTGCTGATCATCGTCGTACTTTATCTTATCTCCATGCGGCAGATGAAAATGAATGGCCGCGGAGCGATGGATTTCGGCAAGAGCAAAGCGCGGATGATCCCGCCCAATGAACTCAATGTCCGTTTTTCCGACATCGCCGGTGCCGACGAGGCCAAAGAAGAGATCACTGAAATCGTGGAATATCTGCGTGACCCGTTGAGATTTCAAATGGTCGGCGGCAGAATTCCCAAAGGCTGTCTGCTCGTCGGCAATCCCGGAACCGGTAAAACACTCATGGCCAAGGCGGTCGCCTGCGAAGCCGGAGTGCCGTTTTTCGCCATCAGCGGTTCCGACTTTGTGGAAATGTTCGTCGGCGTCGGTGCCAGCCGGGTACGGGATATGTTTGAACAGGCGCGCAAAAATATGCCCTGCCTGATCTTTATTGACGAAATCGATGCCGTCGGACGTTCCCGCTTCTCCGGCTGGGGAGGCGGCCATGACGAACGTGAACAGACTCTCAACGCCATGCTCGTTGAAATGGACGGACTGGAAAGTTCCAACGGCGTCATCGTGCTGGCAGCGACCAACCGACCCGATGTACTCGATCCCGCATTGCTCCGCCCCGGCCGTTTTGACCGTCAGGTGGTGATGGATCTGCCGGATATCCGTGGACGTCGGCAGATTCTGGATGTTCATGTCAAAAAGATCAAGGTCGGAAGCGATATCGATCTGGATGTCATCGCCCGGACCACCCCCGGATTCAGCGGTGCGGAACTTGCCAACTTGTGCAATGAAGCCGCTCTCCTTGCCGCACGTAAAGGTCACGAAGAGGTCTCACAGCAGGATATGGAAGATGCCCGGGACAAGGTCAGTTACGGTACCGAACGCCGCAGCCGCAAGATCAGCGACCGCGAACGCCGGGTCACCGCCTATCACGAAGCCGGTCACACGCTGGTCGCGCTCCACAATGAATATTGCGTTCCGGTGCACAAAGTCACGATCATTCCCAGAGGACAATCTGCCCTCGGTGCAACCTTTATGATGCCCAAAGAGGACACCTATTTGCGTACCCGCAAAGAGTTGATCGCTGATATGCAGATGAGCATCGGCGGCAGAGTCGCCGAAGAGATCATCTTTGATGACATTTCCACCGGAGCATCGGCGGACATCCAGCATATGACTGCCATCGCCCGGCGCATGGTGTGTATGTTCGGCATGAGCGAAAAACTCGGCAACGTCAAACTCGGCGATTTCGCCAGCCATCCGCATTTGCGCATCGACGGTCCGCCGCCGGAAGGAATTTCCAACGAAACGGAACGGGAAATCGATCTGGAAGTCCGCCGTCTGATCAATGAAGCGACCGACCGGACGAGAGAGATCCTGTCCACTCACAAAGATCAATTGGAAAAAATCGCAGAAGCACTTTTGGAGAAAGAAACCCTCTCCGTTGCAGATATTCATGAACTGCTCGGCATGAAACAAGAGGAAAAAGAGGACGTCCCTGCCCCCGTTTCTGAAGAAAACACCCCGGAAGATGAGTCCATCGTTCCGGAAGCGGCAAATGATGCTTCCCAAGTCACAACTCCGGAAGTCGAACCCGACGGTCAAAGCGGCGAAAATGCTTGAGTCAGCGATAGTCGATTCAGCCGGTGGCGTGCGGATAAAACTGCACGTCCACCCCGGAGCAAAACGGAATGGGATCTCCGGACTTTTCGGAGACGCCCTCAAGTTCGATCTCCAAACTCCTCCGGTCGACGGCAAAGCCAATGCGGCATTGATCAAACTATTTTCCAAAATTCTGGACTGCCCCCGAAGTTCCGTGATATTGATCTCCGGTGAAACTTCGCGAAACAAAGTTTTGGAAATCCGTGGAATTGATAAAGCAACCATTATAACCATCTTAAATAAACATATATTATGAAAAAACAAAGCAAAGCTGTAATTTTTCTTGCCGACGGCATGGCGGATGATCCCCAGAGCGTCCTCGGCGGGAAAACCCCCCTGGAATTCGCCAACACCCCCGGTATGGATGAGATCGCCCGCACCGGTATCAACGGAACTTTCCGTACCCTGCCCCCGGGGCTGCCGACCTCTTCGGATGTGGCAAATATGTCCGTGCTGGGATTTCAGCCGGAGCACAACTATCCCGGCCGCGGCCCCATCGAAGCGGTCAGTCAGGGAATAACTCTCGGCAGCAACGACGTGGCATGGCGCTGCAATCTGGTCTATGTTTCCGAAGATGGTATTTTGAAAGATTTTTCCGCAGGCCACATCAGCGACAAAGATGCCGCCGAATTGATGGCGGCACTCAAAGCGGAATTTGATTCTCCGGAAGTGACCTTCCACAGCGGGGTAAGTTACCGCAACATTCTGGTGCTTCACGGCAAAGAATTTTCCGATAAGGTGAATTACTTCAAACCGGATTCATCGCAGGATCTGCCGCTTTCCCAGCTTCGTCTGGCTCCGGCTGACAGCTCTCCGGAAGCAAAATACACCGTGGAATACCTGATCGACCTCGAAGAAAGAGTCGCCAAATTCCTCGCCGCACATCCCCTCAATGCCGGAAAAAGCGCCCCCGCCAACCGGATTTGGCCGTGGAGCCCCGGCCGTCAGCCCCGGATGCTCTCGTTTCAGGAGCGTTATGCCGGATGCACCGGTGCCGTCATCAGCGCGGTCGACGTGATCAAGGGCATCGGTTTGTGCAGCGGTATGGAGGTGATCGATGTTCCCGGAGCCACCGGATTTCTGGATACCAACTACGCCGGCAAAGTCGAAGCCGCCCTCAAGGCAATCGAGAAATATGATCTGGTCTATGTCCATGTCGAACCGATCGATGAGTGTTCTCACATGGGCGATCTGGATAAAAAATTGCAGGCCATCACCGATTTCGACGCCAAGATCGTGGTTCCAATCATGGAAGCATTGCGCGGTCAGGCGGTGAATTTCGCCGTGTTGCCCGACCACCCGGTACCGGTAAAACTGCGTCAGCACACCACGACTCCGGTGCCGCTGGCAGTGTGCGGTCCCAATATTGCTCCGGATACGATCACCAGTTTCAGCGAACAGCTTGCTCCCTGCGGCGATTTGGGATTGCTGCACAAAGAGGAACTCATCCGTAAACTCCTGGAGTTGTGACCGATCATGCCCAAAGTGCCTCTCTCTGCATTGGAAAAAGCGATGAGATTGCTCACCGTGCGTGCGCTTTCAGAGGCAGAATTGACTAAAAAACTGCGGGATGCCGGATTCCCGGCAGAGGAGATCGATGAAGCCGTCGAAGTCTGCCGCAAGCACCGTTACATCGACGATTCGATGCTGGCAGAAGATTACACCAATTTGCTCCGGATGCGCAACACCGGAAGCAGGTTGATAAAACAGAAACTTATCCGCCGGGGACTGGGCAGCGAGATCATCGATCAGCAGTTGCCGGAGGATTCTTCCGAATCAGCCGAACGCGACGCTGCGCTCCGGGCGCTGGATTACAAATGGCGGCTGCTTTCAAGGGAAACCGATCTGCGCAAAAAGCGGGAGAAAGCATTCCGTTATCTTGCCGGCAGAGGATTTCCGCCGGGATTGATCTTTGAATTGATCTCCGACAAGGTATCTTCGGATGGGGATTGTTGATTTTTTCCTTGCAGAGCGGTCGTAATGATGATATATTATATTTAACAACATTTATTTATAACGTGGGAGAGATGTTGAAATGAAATTGTTTCTGATCGGATTGTTTATTCTGGTTGCCGGGTATTTTCTTTACGGCAGGATCATCGAAAAGATTTTCGGTCCGGATGACCGGGAAGTTCCTGCCAAAAAAAGTTTTGACGGCTTGGATTTTCTGGTGCTTCCGGATTGGAAAAATAAACTCATCCAGCTCCTCAACATCGCCGGAGTCGGCCCGGTCATCGGTGTTATCATCGGTATAAAGTTCGGCGATATCGTCTTTTTGCTCATTCCGATCGGTTGTATCCTCGCCGGAGCGGTGCATGACTTTGCCGCCGGTATGATGTCTCTGCGCAACAATGGCGCAAATCTGACCGGTCTGATCAAACTTACCACCGGTAAAAAGGTCTATCTGGTCTTTTCAATATTTCTGATCGTTGCACTGCTGCTGGTCGTGGCAGTATTCATCACCACTCCGGCGCAGCTGCTTGCCGGACTTATCCAGTGGAAATATTCACTCATCGCCAGCACCGTCCTGATTTTCATCTACTACGTTGCGGCGACGATGTTCCCGGTGGACAAGATCATCGGCAGAATTTATCCCATCTTCGGCGGATTGCTGCTGCTGGGAACTCTGGCGTTGTTTGGCAAATTGATCTTCACGGCATTTTCCGATCCGGCGATCCTGACTGAAAGCGCCGGATTCCAGCAGGGCAAATTCACCTTGCCGATCATCCCGATGCTCTTTGTGACGATCGCCTGCGGAATCCTCTCCGGATTCCATGCGACCCAGGCGCCGATCGTCGCCCGCACCATGTCCAGCGAAAGACAGGCCCGGGGCGTGTTCTTCGGCATGATGGCGCTGGAAGGCTTCATTGCCATGGTCTGGGCGGCAGGTGCAATGGCAATCTACAACCGCGCGCCGGAATTGATGGGCGCCGGAGCCACCAATGTGCTTCACAAAATCACCGCAGAATTCCTCGGCAGCAACCTCTCCATGGTCGTGGTTTTGAGCGTGATCATTCTGGCGGTCACCAGCGGTGACACCGCCATGCGCAGCCTGCGTTTGAGCATCGCTGAAATGTTCAACCTCGACCAGAAACCGATCATGAACCGGCTCATCCTTATGGTTCCGCTGATTGCGGCTGTCATCGGCTTGCTGATCTGGAGCAATGTCAATGCCAAAAGTTTCCAGATGCTGTGGAACTACTTTGCCTGGAGCAATCAGGTGATGGCGGCATTCACCTTTATTGCGGCGACGATCTATCTGGCTTCCCGCAACAAACCGTTTGCAGTAACTGCGCTGCCGGGAATGTTCATCACCTTTGTGGTGACCAGTTACATCATGTGGATCTCTCCTGCCCACGGCGGTCCGCTCGGTTTCGGACTTGATCTTTCCGACTCCTATCTGATCGCCGGATTTGCGTCGATCGCGATTTTCACCTGGGCGATCATGCACGGCAAAGAAAACCAAGGAAAGTTTGAACAATAATCTATGAAAAACGTTTCTGGCATCGATCATTCGGAAAAATTGAAACGCCGCTGGTTCCCCCTGTGGCGTCTCGATGGCTACATCTTCCGTGAATTCCTGATAAAGTATACGATATTGCTTCTGCTGTTTATCGTGTTGTTCATTTTGAACGATATTTACCGGGACATCTCGGACTTTTTCGATGCCAAAGCCAGCTGGCGTGAAATCGCCATGTTCCTGATTTGCAAAATTCCGGGGAACATCCGCTTCATTCTGCCGATTTCCATGCTGCTGGGCTGTATGTGGACAATGGCGACCTTTGGAAAATATCTGGAAATCACCGCCATGCGGGCATCCGGGGTATCGCTTTTCCGCTGCGGAAGTTCGCTGCTCTTTGCCGGACTGATCGTCAGCATGGTCAATATTTATTTCAACGAAGAACTGGTTCCCAAGACCAGCTCCATGGCCGAACGCATCTACGATCACAGCGCCGACCGCCGCCGTTATTCGCACTCGCTGCTGACCTTCCGCAGCGATGACGGCAACCGTCGCTGGCTCTTTCAGATGTTTGCCGGAGGCACCTCCTTTAAAAATGTGACCCTCAAAACCACCTGGACCCCGGCGACCTTTGATGTCATCACCGGAACGTGGGGCAGTCAGGAATGCGAAAATATCCTGAAACAAATTCTGGGGAATGAGCGTTACAGCACGATCGCCGATCTGCCGACGGAACTTCGCAGGGAGCGGGTGTTCAAATTGATGAACGGCCGCAAGATCGACTTCACCATCAAGCAGGCATCCTACGATTACCGGAACCAGCGCTGGCACTTCAGCGACGGTTCCTTTGTGAGCTACGACAACAACGACGAAACCCGTTTCAAAGCGAGCAGCGGTACGACAGCGATGCATGGAGAGGTCAAATTTGATGATCTTACCTTTGATCAGCGTTCCATCCCGGAAAATCCGGAAGATATTGCAAACTCGATCAAAGAAAAAGATGATCTTTCCACTGCGGTGATCTGGAAGATCCTCAAACGCAACAAGGAGATGCCGGAACGGGCAAAACGTATCTATCAGACGGTGTTTTTCTATCGTCTGGCATTTCCGTGGGCAAGTTTTCTGGCGGTCTTCCTCGGAATTCCGCTGGCGGCAAAAAATGAACGTACCGGCAGTATGCTGGCGATCATTTCCGCGATCATCCTGATCGTCATCTATATCGTCGTCGCTCAATTTTTCCTGATGCTGGGCAAATCCGGAGCGATCAATCCGGTATTTGCCGGACTGGCACCGACGATCGCATTCATCGTTGCCGGAGCATGGAGATTGCTCTCCGGCCGCAGCTGACACAGGTGAAATCAGATGATAAAACTCTTTGACACCCATTTTCATTTGCCGGACGATGTTGAAAACGGCATCGCCGGATTTGATGCAGAAATGTCCGGACACCTGACTCAAAGTGCCGGAGCATTGACATTGCCGCCGGAAGAAATTGAATTGTCCATGCTTGCCGCCGGTGGCGATCATACCTCATCTGTATTCGCCCGGAATTATGCGAAAACACACGCCAATTGTTACTATTCCTGCGGTGTTCATCCGCATCAGGCGGCGGAATATTTGAAAAATCCGGAAGATTTTTCCATATTCAAAAATGATCCGAAACTGGTCGCCATCGGAGAGATCGGTCTGGATTACTTTTACGAAGAGTCCCCCATCGCCGAACAGATAACCGTTTTTGAAAAATTTCTGGCGCTGGCATTGGAGTGGAATTTACCGGCAATGCTTCACATCCGGGACAAAAATGATTCTTTTGATGCCGCCGAAGATGCGCTGGCGCGACTTAAAGATTTCGTTGCCGCCAATGGCCGTTTTGTCATCCATTGCTGTACGATACCGGCGGATAAGATCTCCCGATTTCTGGATTTGGGAGCGATGATCGGAGTGACCGGTATGATAACTTTCAAACGGGCGGAAAACGTTCGTGAAATGCTCCGGGAAGTTCCGCTTGACCGCCTGATTCTGGAAACCGATTCGCCCTATCTGGCGCCGGTGCCGTTCCGGGGCAAACCGAATACCCCCGGCCTGCTGCCGCTGGCAGCACAGGCGTTAGCGATCGAAAAAGGTCTCACACTTTCCGAACTCGGGGAATTGACCACCGCCAATGCGGAAAGATTTTATTTGAACATCCAATAAGAGAGTAATTGAACAATCATGTACTGGTGCAGATTTTTTCTGGAAATGTCCGCAGGAACAATAATATTTGTTCTCCTCGGGATCGCCTTCGGTATTGCCGATTCGACCAATATCGGAAAATTGGAAAAGATCGTCCGCAACCGTACCGCCGGATTACTGCTTGCCCTCCCCGCATTGGCAGCATGTGTCCCGCATGCCCGGATCGTCGCACCGGGATTCCTGCAAAATCCGGTGGTGCTCTGGACGCTGGCACTCCTTATCCCGGTGTTGTGTTACTTTTATATCGACTATTACACCGCCCGGGCGGGTGCCGGAATGGTCATTATCCTTGCCTATGACCTGATCCATTACTGCTACGATGAAAAATTACCGCTGGCGATCGCCATCACGATCATGGCATGGCTTTTCGGATTTGCCGCCATCTGGATCTCCGGTAAACCATACGCTCTGCGGGATTGGTTCCGCCTTGCCGTACGCAACCGGAAATTTGCAATTGCTGCAATGATTGCATCATATCTGGCGGCTGCCGCTTTTGCAGCAGCGGCGATCGGCGGGATTTTAAAATGAGATCAAAAATACTCCAGTTTGCCTCCATCGCCTTATCGGCATTGCTCGCTTCAGGGACGATGATCCGTATGATCGCGCTGCATACGGTGGATATGCGTTACAAACTTATATACTTTGCTCCCCAATCAGCCGGGGTGATCCTTATCGGTATCCTGCTGACAGTAATCTGGAGTTTGCTCTCCTGGCAATTCATCAGCAGTAAATACGAAGGAGATGCTTTGCGGCGAAATTATCTTATTGCCGCAACACCGTTGCTCGGCTGGGTGCCGGGATATTTCATACAACCGAACTTTGCCGGATTGCTGTGGATAATATTCTGCGGTGCGCTTCATTGCGGGATGGTGATGTTCTATGGTAAAATAAATTTCAATATTTCCCGCAGACAAGCGGCGTGGTTCGTCATGATAACAGCGCTCTTGACCGCTTTGGGCGGCTGGTATATGCAGTGCTATTCTCTGGACAAAATGGCGATGCAATGGCTGGACTGGGGCCATTTTTATGAATCGCTGGTAAATACTCTCAAGGGGAAATTTTTCTATTTGAATATGGGAGACGGATGTTATCTCAACTCCCGCTTCTGCGTGTCGCTGCTGGCATTACTGCCGGTGGTAGTATTCCGCAATGTGGAATTATTCCTTTTGAGCGGCGCCTTGTGCATCGCCTCCGGGGGAATTATCATATATGCAGCAATGCGGCGTTGGAAATTTTCTCCGCCAAGCGGGATCATTGCCGCGCTCTGGTTTGCGACACTGCCGCTGACGGTGAATTTATTGCTGCCGCTGCTGGATGGTTTCCATGAAGTATTTCTACTGGTTCCGTCGGTATTGGGAGCGTGGTATTTTTATCGCCGCAACCGCATCATCCCGGCGGCGCTACTGGTGCTGTTCACATTGGGATTGCGGGAAAGCATCGGCTTTATGTGGGCGGGGTACGGAGTGGTACTTTTTTTGCAGAAAGAGCGCAAAAAAGGAGTTATTCTCTTTGCCGTTTCACTCTTTACTCTGATCTTTCTGCTTGGTTTCCTGATGCCGTATCTGAAAGGAGGCGGAAACTACGAACATACTGTATTTTTCCCCCATCTGGGAAATTCCATCCGGGAGATAGCCATGTCGCCATTTTGCAAACCGGCGCTCTTTTTCGGAACTTTGTTCAAACCGGGCAATTGGATTTTCTGGGGTTCGCTGTTACTGCCGTTTGTCTGGACGATTTGGAAACGCCCATTGTGGCTGCTTCCGATGCTTCCCGATCTGGTGATGGTGTCGCTGGATTACCGGTTTGACTCTCAAAATATTTTGCGCCACTACCAGATCGTACCCTATATCGTGCTGATCATCGCTGCGCTGGAGGGATTATTGGCTCTGCGCCGGAATAGCTCCTCCCGGAAATATTGCAATGCGGCTCTGGCGGCAATGCTGGCAGCTTCGCTGGGCAGTTGCTGGTGCTTCACACAGATCCCCGGCTTTCCGGCTTCAGATCGACGGCTTCCGGATTGGAGTTTTGCCAATGGGGTGCTGAACAGATTTTCTCAAAAACTTCCTCGCGGAGTCAAGGTCTCAGCCAGTCCCCGGATCGCTTCCCATCTGGTCAACCGCAATGATGTATTTATCTACCGCGGCAACGAAGACAGTTTCGAACCGCTGCAGGATTATGTTTTTATTGAAAGTTTCAACCCGAAACCGGAAAGCATCCTGCGGCGCAAATTGCTCCAACGTCCCGACTGGAGTCTGATCCATCAGGAATATCTGGACGAACGCTTGCTGCAGCTTTACAAGCGGACACCGGGAAGTGCCCCCATAATTTCGACATATCAGCACAAAACTGCCGGCGAAGATGAATTTGCCCGTTACGGTATGCCCATACCCTCCTCGCTGCCGCAAGTGCAAATGCGCGGCACCATCACTCAGGGCGGCTATCTTGCCATAAGTGTACGCCTTGCTCAAAAGGTGACCTCCGACCTCGGTTTTGCGGTAGAAATCATTTCAGTTACCGATGAAAAAGTCCGTTATTTCCAATCCTTCGGCAATGGAGTCTGCCCGGCGGATCTCGCTTTAACTGGAGAAGTATTCACTTTTATGATCAAACTTGATTCTCCGGTAAAAAGTTGCAAAGTCGATATTCTGGTGTTGAAATGAATTATTGTAATCTCTGTCCCCGCCGCTGTCCGGTCGACCGGCAAAATCAAACCGGCTTCTGCCAGATGCCCGCCCAATTGAAAATCGCCCGGGCGGGATTGCATTTCTGGGAAGAGCCGGTGATCAGCGGTGAAAGAGGTTCCGGCACGGTCTTTTTTTCCGGATGCAATTTGCGCTGTGTATTCTGTCAGAATCACGATATAAGCACCGGAGGCAACGGCAAATTCGTCACCGTTGAACGCTTGCGCGAAATCTACCGCGAATTGATCGCCAAAGGTGCCCACAATATCAATCTGGTGACTCCGTCGCACTATCTGACACCCATTCTCGAATCGCTCACCCCTGCCCTGCCGGTGCCGGTGGTGTGGAATTCCAACGGCTATGAAGCGGTCGATCAGTTAAAAAAACTCGACGGCAAAGTCGACATCTTTCTGCCCGATCTGAAATATTCCGACAACCGCCTTGCCGCAAAATGCAGCGGCGCAAACGATTATTTTGAAACCGCCTGCGCCGCCATCGATGAGATGTTCCGCCAGACCGGAAAATTTGAATTTGATGACAACGGCATGCTGACCCGCGGCGTGATCATCCGCCATTTGATACTGCCCGGAGAGATCGAAAATTCTTTAAAAGTTATCGAATACGTCAGCTCCCGCTTCTCGCCCGGAGAAGTGTTGTTCGGTCTGATGCGCCAGTACATTCCCTGCGGAATCGTTTCCGGAGAAAAATATCCTGAACTCAACCGCCAGGTCACAGACGAAGAGTACCAGATCGTCGAAGCGGCACTCTTTGCCTCCGGCATCGAGGACGGCTATGTGCAGGACGAAAGTTCCGCTTCCAAAGAGTTTATCCCCGATTTTGACGGCAGCGGCGTCTGAATCAGCATAAATTCGGCATTTTTTTACAATCGTCCCTTGATTTTCAGGGGCAAAGATTGTATGTTATACACCAGAAAGCAGGTTTGTCTCGGAACAATTTTATGTTTGGGTCCATCTTCGGGCTTATTGTACGTCGTGTTGCCGCTGAGCAGTATACCTGCTTTCTTTTTTTGTGCCTGTTTGATCAGTATTTCGCTTGCAAACGTGACTCTTCGGCGGCAAATGCCATCAAATGTCCCGCCAGCATCTCATCGGGAGTTGCACCCAATTGCGCTTGATCCTGCATTGCGATCGCCCGGACAAAATCATCCATCAAACCGGCATCTCCGCCGCCGTGACCACCGGAAAGCGACTGCCCGGCAGAACTGGTATCATAGACTTCCGGTTCCGGGTTGCCGAAGTGAGTGACGGTAATTTTGTGGCCGTCGCCCTTGATCACACCGTGGGTACAGCGGAATTCACTCTCGCGGGAAACATCCTGCGAAAATGCCGTCATGGTCATATTGCCGGTGATGCCGTCTTCGTAGACAAAATTCAACACCTGATTATCCACGGCATCATTGTCACAGGCAAAAACGCAACGGCCATAGGGGCCTTCTTTCAACGCCCTGGTCACACCATCTTCGGTAAGATCATCGGTAATAACACTCAGCGGCCACAGAAGCGATCCGCGATGCAGGCGTCCCATATAGAAACTTTTAGCAGAATAAGTACAAGTGTCGGCAAATCGGCAATCCATGCAGCGATCCGCCGCACCGGAGGGCTGATTTTCTTTTTTGAAAAACTTCAGTGAACCGTAACTTGAAATATTCACACATTTTTTACCGAGAAGGAAATTCAGAATATCCAAATCGTGACAGCATTTGGCGAGGATCATCGGGCAGGATTCAGAAGTATTGCGCCAGTTGCCGCGAACGAAACTGTGCGCCTGATGCCAATATCCGACCTTTTCCAGATGGCGGAATGTCACCACGTCGCCGACGACCTTGGATTGGATCAATTCCCGCATTTTCCGGAAATGCGGAGTATAACGCAGCACAAAACAAACACCGAAAATGATTCCGGCTTCCTTGACCGCTTTGCAGATCTGAGTACATTCATCCGCAGTTACCGCGATCGGTTTTTCCAGCAGAATATCATATTTTTTTGCGGCAAAACCCAATGTCGGTTCGATATGCATCTGATCTTGGGTGGCAATGATCACCGCATCGGCAAGTTTGGGCCGGATCAACATTTCCTGATAGGTGTTGAAAACATTTTCAGCAGGGATATTGTGTTCTTTGACCATGCGGTTGCGGCGGAATTCATTCGGTTCAGCGACGGCGACGACCTTGACCGTGTCCTGATGTTTGAGAATATAATTGGCATAACCGTGTCCACGGGAACCGGCGCCGACGATGGCGATCGTCACTTGTTTCATTTTTATCTCCTGTTAAAATATTTTAATCAGATTCAGTATTATTTGGAGCAGATTTTTTCAAAGATGCGATCCGATCCCGCAGATCGGCGGCGCGCTCAAATTCCAATGCTTCGGCGGCGGCGAACATATCCCGGGTCAATTCCTCGATCAACGCCGCCTGTTCAGCAGGCGGCAGCGCATCAATATTGAAGCCGTTTCTGCCGTCATCCGAAAGAATATCACATCCGAAATCCGGCATCTCCACTTTGCCCTTTCTGCGGGGTTTGGAACCGATGATCTCTCCGATGGTCTGCCGTTTTTCCTTGACAATGGTACGGGGAATGATATTGTGCTGCCGATTATACTCCTCCTGGATCCGGCGGCGCCGGGCGGTCTGATCGATCAATTCCTGCATCCCCGGAGAGATGGTGTCGCCATAGAGAATGACCCTTCCGGCGCTGTTTCTCGCCGCCCGGCCGGCAGTCTGGATAAGCGCCCGAGCGGAACGCAGAAATCCGACCTTATCGGCATCGAGGATCGCCACCAGCGCCACCTCCGGCAGGTCGATACCTTCCCGGAGCAGATTTATTCCGATCAGGCAATCAAAATCACCGTCACGCAGTTTATTGAGAATACGCACCCGTTCAATGGCATCGAGTTCGCTGTGCAGATAACTTGCCCGGATACCGATTTCAGAAAGATAATCGGCAAGACGCTCCGCATTTTTCTTGGTCAGAGTGGTTACGAGAGTGCGTTCGCCTCTGGCGGAACACTCCCGGATCTCGGCGATGACATCGTCCAATTCATTTTCAAGCGGCCGGACTTCCACTTCGGGGTCGAGCAGACCGGTAGGACGGACGATCAATTCGACCGGTTTGCCGCCTTTATCCAATTCGTAGTCACCGGGAGTGGCGGAAACAAAGATGGTCTGACCGGTCAGAGCGGAAAATTCCTCAAACATCAGCGGGCGGTTTTCCAACGCCGACGGCAAGCGGAAACCGTGATCGATCAGGGTCATTTTGCGTTGGCGGTCGGCTTTATACATCGCCTGCAGCTGCGGCAATGTGACATGGGATTCATCGATGATGGTCAGGAAATCATCCTGAAAAAAGTCAAAAAGGCAATAGGGCCGCATCCCCGGAGAACGCCGGGACAGGTGCATGGAATAATTTTCGATCCCGCTGCAATAGCCCAGTTCCCGCATCATTTCGAGGTCATAGTTGACCCGCTGATTGAGCCGTTGAGCTTCGACCAGAAGATTTTGCGATTCAAACCAGGCGCAACGTTCATTCATCTCCTGCAAAATGGCACTTGAAGCACTTTCGATCCGCTCGGGCGGCAT
>JAEIGA010010851.1_pt1 | contig 13812 bp, 13 predicted proteins | sample 9270691 | NCBI WGS metagenome assembly JAEIGA01 (sample SAMN17057246, study PRJNA624740) | gut metagenome | biome: biome; isolation source: fecal sample | host: Bos grunniens | place: China: Xizang | collected 2019 | reverse complement strand
TTGCCACATTCTCCGGTACTGCCGAAGCACTCGAGAAGTTTGCTCACAAGATTGTCAACATGATTATCACGGCTTCTTCCAAGAACATTACTGAGGAAATGTTCGAAATGGAGCGTGATGCCGTGTACAACGAAATTGCCGAACTTGAATCCGACTTCAACGCCGCGATGCTCCGTGATGGGTTAAGAAAAGTTTATGGAATTCATTCAACGGAAGGTGACATCGAGGATGTCAAGCGATATACCTTCGACCAGTTCAAGAAGGATTTCGACAAGTATGTTCCTCACCCGAGTTCCATCTGCTATGTCGGCCCGCGTGCCCTTGACCTTCCTGACCTGGCCAAGAACCCATATTCCGGTGCCAGTGTCGGCAAGTTCCCGACCGTGAAGATGGTTGCCGATGCAAAGCCCAAGCGTTCCGATATTGCAATCGACGACGATGCCAGCTTTGTCGGCATTTCAGCCTTCGGCACCAAGCCGATTACCAAGGACAAGGAATATGCCGCAGTGAACATCGCCTGCCGTATTCTCGGTGGTGATGGCGAGAGTGCGCTGTTTACCGAGCTGCGTACCAACCGTCACCTCGTCTATTCCTGCAATGTCAGCGTGGAACCGTTCCGCAAGGCGGCTCTTCCGATCTTCTTCACCAGTGCTTCTGCGGATAAGGCCCGTGAGGTGATATCCTGCATGAAGAACATCCTGGAACATGCTGACGAGTACCTGACCGAGGAAAAGTTCAACCGCTGCAAGAACATGCTCACCATGGTCTTGAAGCAGCAGAACATCATGCGCTTCACCACGCCGGGCAATCTTACCCGCCTGGGCATGATCAACGATGAACTCGAAACACCGAACATCACGTACAAGTACATGATGAGCGTGGTTCGCAAGTATTTCGGTAAGGGTTCCTTCCGTTTCTTCGCGGCGTCCTAGCCCTGGGTCTCGTTGGCGGAAACGGCACCCGGCTTGTCGGTGCCACCGCCCATCATGCCGTCCGTGGTGCGGCCTGGTATCGTGAAACCACCACCCTGGCCGAAACGCCCGAAGTACGAACGGTCAATGAGCGACTGGATGAACGGGTCCTTGGACCCGGTAGTCTGGTTCGGGATGATGCCCTGGCTGCACTGCCCTATCATCGGGGTGTGCATGGTGGGGTTCACGTCGGTAGCGGAGGCTTCCATTACTGCATTCCAAAGTTTGGCCACGGTCTCGCAAAGTGCCGGGTCCTGGTCACGAAAATGGTCAATAAATGAAAGATACCTGTCCATATCGGACAGTTTATTGCTATATTTGTTCTAAAGAGGAATTCCTATGGCCGGATTAGACATGATTTCAGGAGCCGGGCTCGACAAAGAAACAGCGACCGCGGCAAGTGCTATCGACAACAGGTACTGGACCAAGAAGTACCAGGGTACCCAGATTGACGGTACCGACATCAGCAAGCTGATTGTTCTGCCGAACAAGTTGAAGACGATGATTAAGACCGCCATTTCCAATACCGGCCTCGGTAACTACATCTTCTATTCCGGGCCTGGTACCGGGAAGACCTCCCTCGCCCTGGCAATTCCGGGCATCCTCGGGGCCAAGTGCGTCGAGGTTCCGCCAAAGCGTTCCAGCGAAATTCTCGAACTCATCGACCGCTACTCCGTGTTGAAGAGCAACGGCAAGCCGTACTTCTTCGTTCTCGATGAATGCGACCACCCGAACAACCCGGAAGATTTCTGGCGCAACATCCAGCATGAGATTGAGGCCACCTCGTCCAACCTCAGGTTCATCCTCACCTGTAACGACCTGTGGCGTATCCCTAAACCGGTGCAGTCCAGGTGTACCCCGGTGAAGTTCAACCACCCGGTTGACGACAGGGATTTCAAGATACAGATTTACCACAAGCTGCGCTACATCGCCGATACGGAAACTGCCCCGCACGGGGGAAAGGTTGACAAGCAGACCATCGCTGAAATCATCAACGCCTGCTATCCCGATATCCGCAACATGATTAACGTCATGAAGAACACCTTCGACGAGAACGAGGGAAACATTATCGGGCACCCGCATGTGATTACCGACCAGACGGTCGAGGCCATTGCGAAGTACCTGATTATGCGCGACCTGCGCGGACTCCGTTACTACATCTCGATGAACGTGGACGACCCGGTGAACGTGTACATCCCGTTGACCCGCTACCTCCTGGACAGGCTTCCCCCGCAGATGGATCTCGCCATGGCAAAGGTGACACGCGACGGCATCGTGAACTCGCAGGGCCAGGTTGACCAGGAATCCATGCTGATGGGTTTCTTTGCCGACCTTATCGAAATCTTTAACGCTTTCCAGATACCTGTTGCCCCGCTTCCGGAACAGCCGGTATATGCAATCAACAATACCGTGGGGAATGCAGCAAATGGCTGATAAGCGCGTAGTATATCCGATTTACATGCTTGATGCCCCGGTCTTCGGGAAGAAGTTCTGGTCCATGATGGACCAGCTCATTACTTCAATGACTTCTTATTTCGTGGCCGGCAATACCGTGCCCGTTCTCGTCGGTACCGATTCTACCGAAGTCAAGACGATAGTCGAACGGGTGGCCAGGTATTACGGCTATCCGGTCGATGTAGTTCGTGAGAAACCGTCCGTGATTGCCGAAACCGCCGGCAAGTATGCCGAGCCGATCTGCCGCAACCGCATCAGTGAATGCCGTCTCGATGTGGTGACCAGCAAGATTTACACGATGCTGAACGTCGGCGCTGAATATGACAGGCTGGTGGTGGACATCGACACACTGTGGTTCAAGCCAATTCCTTGGGAACAGTTTGAGAACAGCGGAATGGCGATGTTCTGTCCTGACCAGTGGAGGGACCTGATGTCGGTCACAATCGGACAGATGGTGCATTTCCGCAGCAAGTACATGGAGAAGCTCAGCATCCAGGATTACTATTCCAAGCTGAGCGACATGGATCCTGCATGGCGGACGCTTCCCTTGATTGCCAAGTTGCCGTGGCCGAACAGCGGCATTCTCTTCATGACTTCCGAGTTTACGAAGGAAAAGTATATTCCCGAACTTGACAACCCGGCCCTCGGGATGCTGTCCGTCGAGGATGAAACTCCTCTCGTCAGTCTGTTGCTCAAAGGCGGCAAATACTTCACCGATATCCAGATGAATGTCCCGGTCGCGTTCACCAACATTACCATGGAGCAGGATATCCTCCATCCCAAGGGCGTCATCTGCGCACACTATCACCGCACCCCGAAGCCGGACACGTTTGACCTCACCTATTCCGGCGTGGTGAAACATCCGACCTTGCACGAACCCTATGACCTGGTGTTCATAAGGGATAGCATCGCTTGCGGTCAGTATGGCAGCATGTCGGGTATCCTCTGGTGCTACGTGTGGCGCTACTACTTTTCCTATGCGGCAGCGCAGTACCGTAATGGTGAGGAAACCCCCGTCTATAAGCAGGATTTCTGGGCCGGGATAATCAAGACCTATTATGAAAACCGGCAGGTTTGGTTGGAAAGCCGGGAAACCGAAACGATGCTTACGAGGATGCCGAAATGAGTACCTATGATCCGTTCCGATTCATGGAAGAACGGCAGGAAGGCAAGCAGGTAACCGAGGCCGACTGCAACGAGTTCCAGATGTTCAACACCTGCCGTTACTTGTCGATGTCGCCGAACATGCGCAAGTATGTGCATATACTGAACGATCTGCAGTTCCAGAAGCTCCCGAAGGACTTGCAGGCCCGGTCGTTCAATGCGTTCAACGGCATGAACCTGAACCTCCGGTGGACAAGGGCGAAGACCGGCGCGGTACGCGAAAAGGAAGAATTCATCGATCACGTAATGAAGATTACCGGGATGTCGCGAAACTGTGTCAAGGCGGCAATCCGTTATGGCTACGTGGACAAGGACGAAATCGAGGAAGCCTACATGCGCAAGTATGAACCCGAGAAGATGATTGCCCGCATGCAGGGCGAGGAACGTCAAATCAAGCGAAACATCAAGAAGGCGGCAAACCTGAAATGAACGCGAACCTGAAAGAAATAATGGAACTCTTCGGGGTGGATGAAGCCACCGCCGAGAAGATGGTCAAGGCCGGTTTCAAGACCGGCGGTGAGGCCAATGAAATTGCGGCCAACATGTTCTACGACGATGCTGGCCTCAATGAGATGTTTGGTAAGGTGAAGAAGGACTTCGACGGGTTAAAGTCGGAGGAGAGCTTCAAGGACTGACTTTGTAACCTTGTTTGGCACGGTTTCCTGTGGTCGTGCCTCTGGCGTCGGATGGTGCTTTGCTTCCTCCGGCGCCTTTTCGTTTTCCGCCGGTTTTGGTTCGACCGCGGGGGCAGGTTCGGTATTTTGGGCCGGCTGCTCGCCTTCCGGGTTCTCCGGTACAACTACCGGCTTGACCACTTCCGAGACATCGATTTCCTCGGTCGGGGCATTGGCAAATTCATCGAGCATGAGAAGCAGGCGGTCATCCGTGGGGATTCCGGCTTCCGGTTTGCCGATGGCATAGTCGGCAAGCAGATCCATCGGGGTGCAGCCGTCCACGTCCTTCATCATCCAGACTGAACCGGCCTTGGCGCCCTCGTTCTCGAACGGGGACTGCAACGACACGAACCCCATATCCTTGTCCAGCAGCTTCTTGATGAAATCGTAGTTCACCTCGTCGGTGTATTCCCCGAGGGCCGCCTTTACCAGGCGGTGCAGTACGGTGTCGCCGGAAGAATCGCGGGTAGTGAGATAGAGGGGATTGAGTTGGAGGATGGTGTCGAGCATGTTGTCGGCCCACATGTGCAACTGGGTCGTCCATTCGCTCGGGCTGGTCTTGATGCGGTAGGCGGCATACTGCATCGGGAACATCATCAGCGCACGCTTCTGTTCGGGCGTGGCGGTCTTGACTTTTTCATTGAACAGCTTCTGGACACCCTCAATCAGGGCCTCCTGGCCCGGATTCTTGTCCTTCAGACGGTTCAGTTCGATGTTTATGCCCCTTTTATCCATGTGAAAACCTCGTTTCTCACCCGGAAGTTTATAACATTTGTGCATTTTGGTCGATTTTTGGTCAAAAAATTTTGGCCACGGCATAAACTTCACGCAGAAAAATAACAACCGTGAGGTTTTCCATGGCTACAAAAATGGGGGCACCTGGAGTTCGCATAGAACTCAAAGACAGTTCTCAGTACACCGTGATCGAGAATCCTAACGCGATTGGCGCTATCGTCGGCTTCGCCCCCAAGGGTGAGCTGAACAAGGTCACCAAGTTGACCAATACCGCCACGATGGACAGGACTTTCGGTATCGGTTTCAACAACTGGAAGTACAACCAGGGCCTGTATGCTGCCCGCGCCGTGCTCGATGCCGGCGGACATGTCCAGTATGTCCGTCCCTATGGCGAAGAAATCGACATGAGCGACGCCCGCAAGCGCGACTTGAAGACCGACTGCTTTGTCGTGTCCTTCGACCGCAAGGCCGCTCAGCAGGAAAAGGGTAAGCAGAATTCGATTAACATCGAATACTTTGCCGCTACTCGGTACAAGTCCGATGGCGCTGCCGGTTACGGCGTGACCCGTAAGATTAACAATGTTGCCGAAACGGTTGCATCTGGTTCCAACGTGGACTTCAAGGTGTTTGCCGACGAAAGCTTCAAGGACAGCGACAAGGCCCGTGGCGATGGCGACGTGGTTCTCTTCGCAATCATGGGTGCTGACCCGAGCTCCGCTCGCCGCGCAGTGACCACCTATGACATCGTGGGACAGCCCGATGACTTGAAGGACCGCGACCCGGATACGTTCCGCGTTTCCCTGGCCGTCAATCCTGGCTTCATCGTGGGTGACGTTGTGTACGGCCCTGCCGACAACAACACAAAGACTTTCTGCAAGTTCATCGTTACCGGCATCGACGGCAAGGATGTTGACATTACTGCGGCTGACGAAGCTACCCACAATGCTTGCATGATGGGTTACAAGCCAACTACGGTCTTGATGTTCTCCGCCGAGGACGCAATCACCGAAGACGATGCCGACTACCTGACCGTGAAGACCGCGGTTACCGGTCGTGGTGCAAAGCTCTTCTCCTCTCTCCGCATGGACACCGATGGAATTAAGGCTCTTGCTGGCGTTCCGAACGGCTGGATGTTCGTGGTGAAGGACCAGAGCGCAAACGACGTTGCAATCCGTATCGCTAACGAAAAGTACACGACCTTTGCTGCGGACGAAAACCCGCTTGCCAAGGTTACTGACCCGGAAGCTCCAATCAAGCTCGATGCCCCGATTCTCGGTGTGTGCACCAACGACATCGTGACCCTCGAATGGGAATACGGTGGTTCCTCGGGTGTTGCCCCGGCAATCCACAACGGCACCTTCCTGTATGCCGAAGTTCTTGATGGTAATGGAAACGTTACCGGCGCCCAGCTCTATGTGGATGATTCCGCATGGTTCAAGGAAGACGTGCAGGATCCTTCCAAGTTCGGTGCCCTCACCGTTCGCAACCTGCCGACCGGCTGGACGAGCGACTATGACTACGTGGCACTGACGGTTCCTACTCGTGGCGATGAAGAATCCGACCTCGACTATGCGACCAGGGTGCGCGATGCAGTCCTTGCCGCTTTCCGTAGCTCTCGCCTCGGTTACAGCAGCAACGTGATTACTAACGACATCGACATGACTGCCTCCGAATTCAAGGCAGGCGAAACCAAGAAGATTCGCATGACCCAGGGCAGCGCGTTCGACTACAACGTGGGTGACCTTGTTGCAATCGTTCGTGGCACTCATGACGATATTGTGGAAGGTACCGCCGATCCTGAAAAGTTCGATGGTGCCAACATCCTGAAACTGAGCACGGTTACTGCAATCAACGGCTTCACCAACGAAGTGACCATCAAGGATGCGGTTGATGCCGCGTTCATCGATACCGTCATCAAGGATGGTGAATTCAAGCCTGACTACCGTCAGTTGCAGATGCTCAACCTCTCTGCGACGAACAAGACCATCTATGCGGCCATGCCGACCCACAGTGTCGAAGTGTACGAAGAATGCCAGGTTACCGTTTCCGGTACCCCGCGCACCATGGAATTCACTTCGAGCACCGAATACACCAAGGGTGCCAAGGTCAAGGTGGAACTGCCGTATGAGGACGAACATGGCGACCAGCAGGTTGAATGGCTTGTTACGACAATCGACACCGTTACCCCGGTTGACGATGAGTTCCTCTACACGCTCTCCACGAGCGCTCCGGTGGGCTTCGAAAGCGGTACCGCAAGGGTGTTCAGTGGCGAAGTTAAGACCAATGTGATGGTTGACTTCTATCTCGTTGGTAACTACGACGTTACCGTGAACAGCAGCATCCAGAAGCTCACTCCTCCGGTGGACGAAGAAACGCTCCCCGATGGCGTATTCACCTACCAGCTCTCCAAGAAGGACACTGCGGTTGTCATGCAGACCGAAAAGGTGCTGCGCGATGCCGATATCGGTGCCAACTTCGTGGGTCTCGGCTTGGCCACGGTGCGCTACGAGGACATCAACTTCACTGGCGTAACGGAAAAGGTCTACGACCTGACCGACGCTGGCGAATCGGTTGCCCGTCTCTACATGTCCTGCACCTACCGCTTCAACGGCCAGGTCTACAACTTCGACGGTACGGTGGTCGAATATGTCCACAATGACACCCAGTTGTTCATTGGCGACACTGCCGACTCCGAGTTCGAAGGTTCGGGCCTCAAATTCATCCTCAACGAATCCGGTGTCCTGGAAGCCTTCCTCGAAGACGAATCCTGGGACCTCTCGGAAACTGTTGTGGATGGTATCCCGACTTCCAGCGTGACTGCGGTCTCGTTCAACCGCGATGACCCGGCTGTCATCTGGAACGCAATCTGGTCCTATGAACCCAAGAACAACTCCAGCACGACAACGCTCGCGACTGCCTACTCCCTATTCCTCGACAAGGACAAGGCTGACCAGACGTTCTTCGTCGCTGCCGGTAACGACATCAACAACTTCGGTTGGGCAGGCCGCGAAAGCCTGAACACCACGGTTATCCAGGCCATCCTGAACATCTGCGAACTCCGTAAGGACTGCTTCGCCCTGTTCGACGGCGTGGCTGAACAGAACATTGACAACGCCTTGAAGAAGGATGTGGTCAGGTTCCCGTCCACCCTCGGTCGTTGGGGTGCCATCTATGATGCTCGTCCGCTCTTCTACGATTCGATGATTACCCGTCGTAACGTGGAAATCGCTCCGTCCATCACCATGGCCTCGCTCATCACGGCCAACCGTTCTGGCGCAATCTTCTGGTATGTGCCTGCCGGTAAGGACACCGGTATCGTGCCTAGCGCATGGTGCACCAGGGTCAAGTTCGAACGTAAGTTCAACTACCCGGAAGACCCGGATTCCGATATCGCTCGTCTCTGCGATGCGCACGTCAACCCGTTCCGCACCAACGATGACGGTATCTTCTGCTGGGGTGACTTCACCATGCAGATGGAAGACTCGGCCTTCAACCAGATCCATGTGGCCATGCTCATCGCGGGCATCCACAAGATCTTCTACAAGTACCTGGATGGCAAGGTGTTCCGCCTTAACACGGCTGCACTCCGCTCCCAGATTTCCAGCGACTTGCAGGCCAAGTTGAACATGATGCGCGACAGCAACCCGTCGGCGTTCTACGATGCCATCGCAATCTGCGACGACACCAACAACCCGCCGGAAGTCATCGACCAGAACAAGCTCTATGTTGACTTGAAGCTCAAGCCGACCAAGAGCACCCGTTACATCTACCTCAGGACAGAGGTCCTTGCGACCAGTTCTGGCAACAGCATCACTATCAGCAACGTATAAGGGAGGTGAACTATGATAGGAAAAACTGCTCCTGATATTGACAAGGTCTTTTGGGCCGGCAACATAGACCAGCTCCCCGATCCGGTTCGTACCACCCGTTGGCGCTTCATCGTTGACCAGGATATCTTCCAGGCAACTGGCATCGACCCTACCAATGGCGACAGCTTTGGTAAGGACTTCGAGAGCCAGAAGAACTTCACGATTCACATCGTGGAAGGCCCGAAGATTCCTGACCTCCAGACGAAGGACGACAAGATTATGTACATGGGATTTGAGAAATACTATCCCGTGCAGCAACAGCAGCTTGCTGGTACAGTCGATCTTACCGGTCTTTTGCTGGAAGACGCCAGGGCCTACGAAACCGTACTTGCTTGGAACCAGTGCTGCCTTAACACGGGTATCCTGAACTCCGACGGCAAGGGCGACACGAATGCTGGTAGCAACCGTATTGCTGATGGTAAGAATGCTATCGAGCTCGGTCTCGGTCAGCAGGAGAACTACAGCAACCCGACGGCAATCCTGCTTCGTAACCAAAACGTTACACTCGAACTCTACGACTGGATGTACGGTGAAGTCATCATGGCCATCCGCTACATCAACGCATGGCCGAATAAGGTGTCCGTCCCGGATTCCTTCAACTACACCGATGCGAAGTTGGCGAAGTTCAAGTTCACGCTGCGTTACGACCGCTGGAACATCTGGTTCCCAGGTGGCTACCACAGCAAGGTGTAAGCCTGGAATACTTTCAAAAGGGGCCTCTTCGGAGGCCCTTTTCTTGCATTTTTACCCAAAATAAGCTATTTTTATAGTATGATTTTTACGGACGAAGAAGTAATTGCCGAACTTATAGGTTCCGAGGACCTCAGCCTCAACGAGCAGTTGAAGAACTTGCGCCTGTGGCTGCGGAATACCATGAACACCATGAAGCTCAAGCCGGATGGTACATGGGAAGTCGATCCGCAGACGGTATATTACAACGCGGCATACTGCATGGCCGAAGCCGGCACCAAGATAGGCATGATTGCCATGCGCAACCGTATGCGTCTGAATGACATGAAGAAGGAATATGCCATTCACAAGAAGGAAGCCCTTGACAAGTTGCACCATGACCGTTCCCGCGGTTGGTCGCCGAATGACAAGGAAAAGGAAGTCCTTGTGAACGGCGATGTCAACCTGGCCGAGGAAAAGATGATGATTGACAACCAGGAGGACTTCATCCAGTTCCTGGCGGAGCAGCAGGAGCAAATCCGCTACTACGCCCGCAACGCGGATGTCCTGGTGAAGGTCCACAACTTCGGGCAGGAAATCGGAAAGATTATCGTCTAGGGGGTATCATGAAAGTTTCGCTGAAATCATACAATGACCTCGGCAAGTGCGCGTATGCCACCCTGATGGACGAGTTCGATTCCGAGAAGGACGAAATCCGTCTTGATGGGAAGAAGGCCGAGATTAACACTATTGATGATTTGTTCCAGTTCCTGTGGAACATACCGGGTATTGCTTCCCATGACAATGTGAAGCATACCTCGGTATCGGACTTCTACTCCACCGGAACCTGGTGGGAACACCGGTACGGCGAGAGTATCGAGAATGGGAAGCGGGAAATCAGCAAGCTGGAAATGCGCCTGAAAAAGGCTGCCGACTCGCGAAAGCCGAAGATCCAGCACCAGATTGAAAGTGAACGGGAACATATCGAAACACTGGAACGCATCATCAAGCGTCTCAACGAGGAAATGGAAGAACGTAAGGAGATGATTCGCCATGACAACGGATTGTAACATTGTATTGGAAACACCGGTTCCTCATGCCGATGAACGCACGCACGTTCTCGCGGGTGAACCGCTGGTCGGGGACAAGAAGGTCCTCACCGAAGTTATTAACGAGGAATCCGAGCTTGCAAAGAAATGCGGGGGCGGTGTCAATTTCGAGAAATGGCACCCGGAGCCGGTCGATGTCCAGAACTGTGACGGCATTCCCGTTACGCCAAGCAAGCGCGTGGATATCCCTGCCGACAAAGGAATTTTTGGATGAGCCAGTTTGTAGGTGCAGAACCGCTTGACTCGGGCGATGACCTGTTCGACATGGACGTGAACTTTGCCGCTAAGCCGGCAGAGCCCGAACCTGAACATGAGCAGACCCCGGAGGAGCACAAGGAAGAACTCCGTGAGGAGATGAAGAGCAACGCCTTCGCCGCAATCGAGGACAAGCTGGGGCTTCCTATCGGCAGCACGAAGGAAGGCATCAAGGCTGCCAAGGAAACTACCAAGGCGGTCACCCAGTCCGTGCAGGACTTGAAGAGCCAGTATTCCATCATCGAGACCAAGGAGAAGTTGAACGAGACACTTCCGGTGCCCCGGTACAATATCGAGACTTTGGCCGATGACCGTAACAGGCTCCGTGAACTCGCGTTCCAAAACCTGGAAATCGCCAATCGGTGGCTTACGACCCTCGACGAACAGATTATGCAGACCTTGCAGCCCACCGACCAGAACTGGGCGGCTGCAGCCAACATGTACAAGACCGTTTCCAAGGGTATCACCGACCTGACCCACATGCTCGTCACGCTGCGCCAGGAAGATGAACTCATGAAACTGCAACTTTCGTCCAACAATGCAGCCGGTACTGGTACCGGTGCCAAGTCGGATGAGCCGGTTGACCCGAATGACCCGCTTGGAAGCACCAAGGGGCGCCCGATGACCCCGCAGGAGGTTATCGCCCTTGTCCGCGAATGGGGTAAGGAACGGGATGCCGAGACGGAACAGCTCATAAACGATGAGGCCGAGGCAAGACAGCGCGGACTGGTCACTACCCCGCCCGGAGATGCCAAACCCGATTAAAATTGCTATATTCCTCACAAGAGGAATTTTTTATGTCCAAAATTGCAATTATCGGTGACATCCACCTTTCCCCCAAGTGCGACATCACGTCCATCAGGAACCATGTGGTTGCCGCGCAGAAGAAGTACCTTGACGGCCTGGCACCCAAGCTGGAAGCTGCCGGGGTCGATACGATCCTGTTCGCGGGAGACATTTTCAGCGTCCGTACCTTCATTACGGTGGAAGCGCTGAACTATGCCATGGAGCTGTTCGGGAAGACCCTGGCCAAGTTCGACATCCATATCGTCGCCGGTAACCATGACTGCCTTTACGACAATACCAACTACGTGTCCAGCATCCGTTACCTGGGACTCCTGCCCAATGTCCATGTCTACATTGACGACATCGAGACCGTCGAACTCCATGGTATGAAGTTCCACATGGTGCCTTGGGTCACCCCGACCGCCATGCCCGGTTTCAACGAATGGCTGGCCAAGATGGCCAAGAAGCCGAAGGCCGAAAGGGACAAGACTGTCATCCTGGGCCATTTCGACATGATGGGTGTCCTCATGGATGCCGGCCAGATTTCCGAGGCCGGCTTGGAACCCGAGAAGTTCATGAAGGCCGCCAAGTACACGTTCAGCGGCCACTATCACTGCCGTTCCGACCATGAGAACCGTGGCAACAAGGTCGTCTACCTGGGTACCCCGTTCCAGTTGACCTTTGCCCATGTCGATACCGACTGCGGCATATACCTGTTCGATGACGAAATGAACCTTGAATTCATCGAGAACACCGAGTCCCCGAGGTTCATGGATTGCGATGACGAGCACCTGGATGGCCTCGGCGACATCAGCAACTACTTCGTCCGCTACATGGCCAAGACCGGTCGAAATGCCGACGAAAGCTCGGAATTGAAGAAGAAACTCGAATCCTACGGGCCTCTCTACATCAAGATGGTTCCCTATGGCGGGGAGGCCGGCACCCTGGATGATGCCAAGGCTGTCGATGACGAGGAAGCCAAGAAAATCATGGAAAGCGACACTATCGGCTTGGCTACCATGTACATGGACCGCTATGCCGACTTGCTCCCCCAGTTCGAGGATGGAACCGATTCCAGGGAGATGATTACCGGTCTTTTGAAGAAATATGTAGATAGGGTGGGATAAATTCTCCACATTTCTTGAAATTGAATATAGTTTCCTCACCAAAGAGGAAACTTTTTCATTATGACAGACTTCAAGAAACTCATCGAGGACGGCATAGCCGCCAACCTGGCCAACAAGCCTAAGTTCAACATCCTGTATGTGGGCGACGAAAGCTCCCGCCTCGCATATTGCCGTGGCATCACTGCCATGCAGGAGTTCAAGCATTTCTATGGCAACCTTGCAGACATCTCGCTGACGATTATCGACAGCAAGACCTTCAACAGGGCATGCCCGGATCTTACCTTCTATAACATCCTCTGGATTGACAACATCTCCAACCGTACCTTCATGGCTGCCCTTGAAGAAAAGGTGAATGCTGTCATGGACAAGCTCGCACCGGACTGGCGCAAGGATGCCGAACAGATTAAGAAGGATTCCGAAGCCGACCGCAAGGCCTACGAAGACTTCCAGGCGGAAGTTGACGCCAAGGTCGCTGAACTCGGCGACGATGAAGACGAAATCAACAAGTATCTCGAAAGCGTCCAGGAAAAGCTGGGTGGCTTGAAGGAAAAGGGCACCGTCTACGAACAGTACGTTGCCGACGCCAACGAATACCGCGCCATGACGCTCCGCGTCGTGTATGCCCTTGACGAATTCGTGTGGGAAGCTCCTGCCGGTCGCCAGCGCACCATCGTTGATGCGATGACCGTCCAGGAAACCATGCAGATGGCTGACGAAGTGATTGTCCCGAACAGCGAACTCGCCGGCGCAATCAAGGACCTCGGCCTCGTCTCCGAATACACCGACGTTCTCGTCATCCCGACGTTCATGAACGAATACTTCTACCCGATTAACCGCATCACCAATCGCATGGCCTCGTTGAGCACGATGATCAACAAGCCGAAGATTTTGGTGAAGGGTACCTGCATTCCGAAGAATGTCCAGAACTTCATCATCCACGGCTATGACAAGTACGACATCACCATCTGCACCGTTGGTGAACTTGATGACCGTCTCAT
>JAEIGA010010850.1_pt1 | contig 13812 bp, 9 predicted proteins | sample 9270691 | NCBI WGS metagenome assembly JAEIGA01 (sample SAMN17057246, study PRJNA624740) | gut metagenome | biome: biome; isolation source: fecal sample | host: Bos grunniens | place: China: Xizang | collected 2019 | reverse complement strand
GCCTCGCCACTATATACCACCTCACCGCCACCGATACCTGCCTCGGGGCCCATATCTACAATCCAGTCGGCAGCACGCATAACCTCCTCCTCATGCTCCACAACGATAACCGTATTATCCAAGTCACGCAACTGCTTCAACACACCGATAAGGCGGTTGGTATCGCGCGGATGCAAACCGATACTTGGCTCATCGAGGATATACATCGAGCCTACGAGGTTACTACCCAAGGATGTAGAGAGGTTTATACGCTGCGACTCGCCACCCGACAAGGTAACCGACATACGGTCAAGCGTAAGGTAGTGAAGACCCACATCCATAAGGTAGCTAAGGCGGTTGCGTATCTCAAGTAGCACACGCTCCGCAGTCTTTGCATCATGCTCATCAAGAGCCAAGCTATCGAAGAACTCCGATAGCTCACCCACGGTCATAGCTACAATCTCGGCGATACTCTTACCACCTACCCTAACATTCAACGCCTCCCTCTTAAGGCGCGCGCCATGACACTCAGGGCATAGCGTCTTACCCATATAGCGAGCCTTCAAGACTCTATATTGCACCTTGTGGCGCTGCGTATCTACATAGTTAAAGAAGTCATCAATGCCGTAGAAGAACTCATTACCATGCCACAACATAGCCTTCTGCTCCTCGGTAAGGGCATAATATGGGGTGTGGATAGGGAAGTTACACTTTGACGCATTAAGCACCAACTCGCTCTTCCAGCGCCCCATAGAGGCACCATTCCAGCACGCTACAGCACCATTATATACACTCTTCGACTTATCGGGAATAACCAAATCCTCATCAATACCCGTAATCTTGCCATAGCCCTCACAGACGGGACAAGCACCCATAGGATTATTAAACGAGAAGAGATGCTCGGTAGGTCGCTCATAAGTAACACCCTCCTCCTCATAGCGCGAAGTAAAGACCTCAACCACCCTATCAGTGATGATATGCACCTCACCAGCGCCATAACCCATAGCGCGAGCCACAGAGTCCGAGATACGCGATACGGTATCCTGCTCATGGTTAAGCACCAAACGATCGACAATGACCTCAACATCCTCGGTAGCCATATCAGAAGTGATACGAGGCATAAACTCCTCAACGAGCATCACCTCACCTTGGTAGCGTATGCGGTTAACACCATCCTCCATAAGGGTGAGCATACGCTCAACGATACCCTCCGACTGCTTGAGTAGTAGCGGCGCGGCAATAACCACACGCTTGCTATCCTCCATATCGAGGATATGTGCCACCACATCATCCACCTCATAGCAACGAATCTCCTGACCCGTCTTAGGCGAATAGGTACGACCAATACGCGCAAAGAGAAGCTTCAAATAGTCATATATCTCGGTTGTTGTACCCACTGTAGAGCGTGGGTTACGCGAGATAACCTTCTGCTCAATAGCAATAGCAGGGGCTATGCCCTCAATAAGGTCAACATCAGGCTTCTCAACACGACCTAAGAATTGTCGTGCATAGGCCGATAGGCTCTCTACATAGCGGCGCTGACCCTCGGCAAATATTGTGTCGAAGGCAAGAGTAGATTTTCCCGAGCCCGACAGACCCGTGACCACAACAAGCTTAGAGTGCGGAATCTCCACATCCACACTCTTGAGGTTATGCACCCTCGCCCCTTTAATTTTTATCTTGTTCTCAACCGACATACTCTCCTACGCCTCACTTTTCACCTCAACCGTAGCACCCTCAACCTTTTCCAGACGACCTATAAGCTGTTCGGAGTCGCCCTCACGGATTGAGAGGGTCATGGTGCAGAGGTTATCAAAGACTTGATCTTCAACCTTAGGTTGCATATCCTTAACTATACGCATTACATCGTTCATGGCGATATACGAGAACGACACATCTATAACGACATCCACCGTGCGCTCCACAATCTCACACTCCGACAAGACGAGTGCCGTTGACTCCTTATATGCAGCAATAAGACCTGGAACACCGAGCTTTGTACCACCAAAGTAACGCACCACAACAACCAAGCAGTTTGTTATCTCCTGCGAGAGCAACTGACCGAGGATAGGCTTACCCGCCGTAGAGGATGGCTCGCCGTCATCGTTAGCTCTGAAGTGTTCACCCTTAGCACCAAGGCGCCATGCGTAGCAGTGGTGCGTAGCATCAAACCAGCGCTTACGCAACGCATCGAGATGCTCCTTGATCTCCGCCTCCGTCTCCACAGGGTAGGCATAGACCAAGAACTTACTACTTAGCTGGCGATAGGTTGTCTCCGCAGCGCGAGCTATCGTTTTATAACTATCTTGCGCCATACGCTACTACTCTATCGATGTGAACATACGCTCCCAGCGGATGCCCTCACCCGCAGGATCTACAGAGAACCATATATACGAGGCCTTACCCACGATATGATCCTCTGGCACAAAGCCCCAGAAGCGTGAGTCAAGAGAGCCATGACGGTTATCACCCATCATAAAGTAGTAGTCCATAAGGAAGGTGTACTCCTCGCTCTCCACGCCATCGATAAATATCTTGCCATCGCGCTCCTCAACAAGGCGCTGCTCATAGACTGCGATACAACGGCCATACATAGCCATATTCTCTGGCGTTAGCTCAATGGTAGCACCCGCCTTAGGTACCCAGAATGGTCCCATATCATCAATAGTCCACTTCTGATTCTTAGCCGTATGAGGTATAAGTGCCGTGCCATATACCGCACCACCAATCTTCTTTAGCTTATAGCGCTCCTCGTTGGCATACTCCGAGAGTGCATCATCCGTAACAGGTAACTCGACATATCCTCCCGAGAGCTTATCTATACCCATCTTAAGTGGCTTACCCGTAAGCTCGTTATAGTAGATATACTGTCGCTTTGGGATAAACTCCTCCTTAACGCCATTAGCATATACTGCGCCATCGACAATAGCGAGCGTATCGCCAGGCATACCCACACAGCGCTTGATGTAGTTCTCCTTCTTATCCATTGGGCGTACAACAACCGTGAAGTTATCCATGATAGCCTCGCGGCGCTCCGCCTCGGTACGACCCAGACTCTTATCCCTAAGTAGCTCATAGTAGCTCATTGCTGGCATCTCCATAACCACGGTATCGCCCTCTGGGAAGTTAAACACCACAACATCGCCACGCTCCACCTGACCACGACCCGCAAGGCGGCGATAGCTACGCTCCCACGATGTAGTGAAGGACTGCTTCTCAGGGTTTAGAGGCATGGTATTGTGTACGAATGGGAATGACAATGGCGTCATAGGCACACGAGGGCCATACTTAACCTTATTCACAAGGATATAGTCACCCGCCATAAGTGTACTCTCCATAGAGCCTGTAGGGATGACATACATCTGAAACCAATAGAACTGAATAAGCGATGCCACCACCGTAGCAAAGAGTATAGAGTGCACCCAGCTATAGAGCCATAAATAGGTCTTAGACTGGCTACGCATCTCCTCCCATACGGCATAGGCCATAATCACAGCGAAGGTCAACAAGAATGGAGTGTTCCACTTAAAAAGCAGCATATGGACGATAACACCCACAACCACCGCAAAGACCAAAGCGCACCATACAGCCCATACAACACGCCACCATGAGTATCTCTTATACATAGACTCATGCCAGCGGCGAATATTGTGACCGATATAGTAGTCATAGATAAGTGGCAAGGTAATAAATAGTGACCACCAAGCGCCATACCACACTGCAAAGCCCGAGATTATGGCACCAACAATTATTGCCATGGTCCATGGGCTCTCGGCGATGCCCTTAATACGCTTAAATAACTCTCTCATCTCTACTCTACAAAAGATTATCCATTGTATGCACACCCTGCTTATCTGCAAGGTACTCACCCGCCAACACTGCGCCCATAGCCAAAGCACGGCGATTGGTTATAGAGTGCTTAAGCTCGATAAAATCATCTGGCGAGGTGTAGGTGATAGTATGAATACCTGGAACCATGCCCTCACGGAAAGACTCAATCTCAAGCTCCTCAGCCGCCGTAGGGGAGCTATTCACCCAGCTACTCTTGCGGTCAAGCTTCTCGATTATCCCCTCAGCCAATGTTATAGCCGTACCACTTGGGGCATCCTTCTTCCAAATATGGTGGGTCTCCTCAATACGAACATCATACTGCTCGTATGGATTCATCAACTCAGCCATGCGGCGGTTGAGGCGGAACATCATATTTACACCTATCGAGAAGTTTGAAGCATAGAAGAGTGCGCCACCCTTCTCCTCAGCCAAGCGCTCCATCTCACCGAGACGCTGAAGCCAGCCCGTAGTACCACACACAACCCTACCGCCTGCATCCAAGACACTGCGTAGGTTATTAGGTGCCGTATCAGGAGTGGTAAACTCAAAAGCCACATCTACTCGCTTGATATTCTCAGCGGTCAACTCCTCCGCATTTGCCTCATCAATTATAAGCTCTACACTATGGCCACGCTCAATAAGGATACGCTCAATCTCGCGTCCCATCTTACCATGACCAATTATTGCACATTTCATATATCTCCTATTTATAAAAACAACGCGGTAAAGATACAAAAAATTTCGCAACCATTATCCATTATCATATTATAATTATTACTATCTTTGGCATCTAAAATTTGAATTATGAGAAGATTTATCAGATATAACCTCACAACGCTCCTTATACTGCTACTTGCCACCATGCCCGTAGAGGCAAAAAGTGTGCTTCCCAAAGCGACCGTAGACTCTATTGCCACAGCACTACAACGCATTACACTTCAAGAGGTTGCAGGTAGCTATGTAAAGATTAAAAGCACAAAGGTTAAGGGCAACGACAAGCGCGGCACGGTGGAGATATACGCCTCGGTGGAGCTTGCCTACTACCCCATGCGCCCTGAGAGCATCGAGCGCATATATAGCGATGTTCGCAAGACATTGCCAGAGAAGTATCACGGCTACACCATAAAGATATATGCAGATGGCACACTTATAGAGCATCTAACACCACAATACCACGCAAAAAGCGGTGAGCATAAGCACTTTACCAACACCTCATCAAGACCTCTTATCACACGCCAAAGCTCCATATCTCAGCCTACTAAAGGTTTGAATAATCGACATATAGCCTTATGGCAGAGTCATGGTAGATACTTCAAACAGAGTGCCGATGAGTGGAGCTGGCAGCGCTCGATGCTCTGGGAGACTGTCGAGGATCTATATACGCAGAGTTATGTTCTTCCATACCTCGTACCGATGCTTGAGCGCGGAGGTGCAACAGTACTTCTTCCGAGGGAGCGCAGCACACTCACCGAGGAGCTTATAATCGACAATAACGAGGGCATAGACGAGACCATCTACACCGAGGAGAACGGAGCCGAGATATGGCAGGATTGCGGCGTAGGTTTTGCACATCTTTATGAGAGCTATCCTACTGGTCATAACCCATTTATGGATGGCACATCGCGCATGGTAAGGAGTACTTCCAACGCCTCAGCAACGACAACAGCATCATGGGGCGGCACAATCACAAAGAGTGGCATATATACCCTATATGTATCATACACCACAACCGACAAATCTGTACCCGATGCACAATACACAATCCACGCCTCGGGAGGTGACAGAGAGGTATTGGTAAACCAGCAGATGGGAGGTGCTATGTGGGTATGTTTGGGCGATTTCTACTTCGATAAGGGTACTTATACGAAACTTGTAACACTTAGCAACTACTCTAAACATAAAGGAGTTATCACTGCCGATGCTGTAAAGATTGGCGGCGGTATGGGTAATATACGCCGCAGCGTACACGACACTCTTAAGGTCGAGGATGGAATATATGAGGAGCGTACAAGTGGCTATCCACGCTTTACCGAAGGAGCGCGCTATTGGCTACAATGGTCGGGCTTCTCAACGGATATTTATGCCCCAAAAGAGCATCTTGATGACTACAAGGAGGACTATATGTCGCGCGCACATTGGGTAAATGCACTTATGGGCGGCTCGGAGAGATTAAAGGATGAGGAGGGCAAGAATATACCTATTGACCTCGCCTTTGCCTTTCATTCGGATGCTGGAGTGCGCCTAAATGATGATATTATCGGAACACTCGGCATCTACTCCACAAAGGAGAACAAGGGTAAGTTCGAGAATAAGAGCCTCTCACGACTCCGCTCGCGCGACCTTACAGACCTTGTTATGAGCCAGATTGTGAACGATATACGACATAAGTACGAGCCTAATTGGACACGCCGCGGAATGTGGGACAGAGCCTACTACGAGGCGCGCATACCGTCATGTCCAACGATGCTCCTGGAGCTACTCTCGCACCAAAATTTTGCCGATATGCGCTATGGCCTTGACCCATCATTCCGCTTTGATGTAAGCCGCGCGATATATAAGGGCATACTACGCTATCTATCAAGCCAATACAACTACGATTATATCGTTCAGCCACTCCCCGTAAACAGCTTTGCTGTGGAGCTTTCAGGTGATATTGCACACCTTAGCTGGTCACCTACGCTTGATGAGTTAGAGCCTACGGCAACACCCGACTACTATATATTATATACGCGCGTAGATTGCGGTGGCTTCGACTGTGGCAGACGCATAGACTCAACCTCGGCATTGGTAAAGCAGGAGGCCGACAAGGTATATAGCTACCGCATCACCGCAGTGAACGAGGGTGGCGAGAGCTTCGACTCAGAGACACTATCAGCATGCGCCCAAAGCGAGGCTAAGGGTCATGTAATGATTATCAACGGCTTCGACCGCGTATCAGCACCTATGAGCGTGCAGGGCGACTCCATAGCGGGCTTCTACAACCGCTACGATAGCGGCGCTGCCTACTTGCAGGATATATCATTCATCGGCGAGCAGACAATATTCGACAGGAGACTCTCTCGTTCTGAGAATGATAACTACGCCCTCGGCACATGTTACAACGACTACGAGACAATGGTTATTGCGGGTAATAGCTTCGACTACCCTGCTCTTCATGGCGAGGATATTATGGATGCGGGCTACTCCTTCTCCTCTACCTCGGCTAAAGCTGTGGAGCGTGGCGATGTCAACCTTAAGCGCTACGATGCTATAGACCTCATACTCGGCAAGCAGCGCACAACGGCTATCGGTCGTGGCGCTATGGGCTACCGCTATAAGGCTATGAGCGAGCCGTTGCAGAGGGCGATAAGGGACTACACAACAACAGGTGGCGGCGTTATGGTTAGCGGCAGCTACCTACTTAGTGACCTATGGCATGCACCCGATGCTACAAGCGAGGATCAGGCCTTTGCTAAGGAGGTGCTTAAAGTTCAGTTCAGCGGCACACCCGCCTCACGCAATGGCAAGATAAACAGCAAGCCAACGAAGTTTGCCCGCCGCCGCATAGAGCTATCATTCAACACTGAGCCATGCGAGGATATATACTCTGTGGAGTCTCCCGAGGTTGTTGGCGCGAGCGATAAGGCGTGCGTTACGGCACTCCAATATGCTAATACGAATAAGGCCGCGGCTGTAGCCTATAGCGGCGATTATAACACCTTTGTTATGGGCTTCCCCTACGAAACGATAGAGGACGCGGATAAGCGCAAGAGCCTCATGATAGAGATACTTACATGGATAACACAATAATATGACAACCCAAACACTCAAGAGCATACTTATGCCTGTGGCAATGGTCATAGGCGCACTACTCTGCCGACCTTTGGCCTTGGTGGAGAGCTGGACAGGCGGGGCTCTCACCCCCTCGCTTATCGCAGCGATGCTGTTTATCACCTTCTGCAAGGTGGATATCCGCGCTATGCGCCTAAGCACCATACATATATGGATGCTAGCAGTGCAGTTCTTAGGCTCTATTGCTGTCTATCATATCGTAGAGCCACTCTTTGGTGATATCCTCGCCGAGGGCGCTATGATATGCGTTCTTGCACCTATCGCCATGGCTGCCGTGGTTATCGGTGGTATGCTCGGCGCCAATGTCACAACCATGGTGACCTATAGCCTTATATGTAACTTTGCCACAGCCCTTATCGCCCCTATGATACTACATAGCTATGGCAACGGCACATGTACCTTTGCTGAGATTATTGGGCGTGTTGCGCCAACGCTCTTAGCTCCATTTGCTGTGGCCCAGCTCCTTCGATGGATTAAGCCTAAGGCCGCAGAGTGGGTATCGGCACACTCCTCACTTTCGTTCTACCTATGGCTTATATCATTGATATTGGTGCTTGGTCGCACCACTGCCTTTATTATTGATACAGAGGCAGATATAACCATAGAGATAGGTCTTGCCGCCATAGCCCTCGTATTGTGCCTATCACAATTTGCCATAGGTCGCACACTTGGCCGCATGCTTGGCGACACCGTAGCCGGCGGACAGGCCGTAGGTCAGAAGAACACAATCCTCGCGGTGTGGATGTCACTTAACTTCCTTAACCCTATCGCCTCTATCGCCCCTACGGCATATATCATCTGGCAGAACTTCGTTAATAGCTACCAAATCTACCGCCACGAGAAATCACATAAATAACCGACTAAACTATATCGACCCTATTTACCCTCTTTGAGGGAGTTCGACTGTAAGATTACTTGCATATCAGAATGAGAGAAATTGTATCTGTAAGTATTGTACATGAGCAAAGTCGGATTCTCACAATACCCGCAACACCCCTCAGTTGGATATCCACAGAATGGAGTGGGTATAAAAAAGCGATACCGACTAAAAATTGCTTTTTAGTCGGTATCTAATCATTTGTGGCACACTAAGGTTACTTAACCCACTCTGCCATCTTCTCGCGAGCGTAGAAGTAATAGACTGCAAGGCCAATCCAGCTTGTTAGAAGGACAACAACCGCTGCAATAATCTTCTTTGGCATTTCGCCTGCAAGTGCAAAAATCTCCATAATAGCCTTGATACATAGCACAAGACCAATGATATAGATAATAAAGCTCAACATAGTATAATATAAATTGATTATTTCAAAGGCAAATATACTAAAAATAAATGAGTTTTTAACCCCTAAAGTATAATTTATTTTCACTTAGGTTGTAACCTACATACAAATCCAAAAGCAACTCTAAAAAATAGCGTAACCAACGCTGGTTACGCTACCTACTCAATACTGTCGGGATGACAAGATTGGCTACTACGCAGACTAAAGTCTGCTCCGCTTAACGCCTATCTTGGACGCTCCCTTAATGGGATGCACAATGCTTAATAGAGAGTGTCATCCTCGCAGGATGTTTTTTTTGTTTTTATACTCCTTTGATGCAAGCATCAGGGGTATAAAAACAAAAAATCCCCAATCTCACGATTGAGGACACTCTCCATTAAGCATTGTCGGGATGACAAGATTCGAACTTGCGACCACACGCCCCCCAGACGTGTACTCTAACCGGGCTGAGCTACATCCCGCTAATTTTTTGCGTGTGCAAAGATAATAACATTTTTTATTTTTATGCTAATTTATCCTAAAAAAAGCATACCTTTGCCCTATGCTTTCGACATTACGATTTACGACATATTTAGCGGTTCTATTCTTAGCTTTGGGTTGCAGTGGCAGGGTATCAAGTGGTATCGAGAATTTTGATAACGATATATATATACCCACCTATGCATCGGGCTATATCATAGCAAGTGATGAGGAGGGAAACACCCTTATCCGCGTCACAAGGCCATGGCAAGGTGAGGCCACCATCGAGCAGAGGCTTGCGATATTCGGCAGCAAGGAGCAGGCCAAAGGCTACGAGGGTCAGCACATCATAGGTCACGCCTCACGCATCGTATGTATGTCATCGAGCCACATTGCCATGCTTGATGCCATAGGTCATACAGGCTCTATTGTAGGCGTCTCAGGCAAGCAGTATATCTTCAACCCTGCAATAAGCACCAACCCAGAGGTTATAGATATAGGCTACGACAGCAATATAGACTACGAGGCGTTGCTCTCGTTGCGTCCCGACCTTGTACTTATGTATGGCATAACAGCCGAGAACAGCGCTGTAACGGCAAAATTCCGAGAGCTAAACATCCCATATCTATATCTCGGCGACTACACCGAGCAATCGCCACTTGGCAAGGCCGAGTGGATTGTGGCTATTGGTGAGATTGTAGGTTGCAGGGAGCTTGGCGCAGAGACTTTTAAGGGTATCGAGCAGCGTTATAACGCCATAAAGTCAAGCGTTATAAGCGAGGCTAGGCCCAAGGTAATGTTTAATATGCCGTATCAAGATGTATGGTATATGCCCTCGGATGATAGCTACATGGTACAACTATTAGAGGATGCTGGCGGTGAGTATATCTACAAGGGTAAGAATCCCACAGGAGGCTCAAAGGCTATAAGTCTTGAGGAGGCGTTAATACTTGTAAATGGTGCTGATATATGGCTTAACCCCTCCCAGGTGACGACCATAGATGAGCTATGCGCCTCAGCGCCACACTTTGCAGGGTGTGCCGTAGTTAAGCGTGGCGAGGTGTACAACAACAACCGCATACGCACAGCACATGGCGGCAGCGACTTCTGGGAATCGGCAACGGTGCGCCCTGATATCGTGCTTAACGACATGGCAAATATCATGCGTGGTAAGGCTGATAATCTCCACTACCACCACAAACTAAAGTAGAATGAACAGAAACAATATCATACATCCAGCCCTCTTTGCGCTACTTGGCATCGCCATCATAGGCCTTGCCATTGCCGACCTGCTTATAGGTACTACGGCAATCCCCGCAAAGGAGGTATTGGCGACACTCTTGGGCAAAGCCACAGATGCAAGCCACGCCACCATAATCCTCAAGATGCGCCTTCCTAAGGTCATCGTGGCAACAGTGGCAGGTATGGCACTATCGGCAAGTGGCCTACAGATGCAGACACTCTTCCGCAACCCCTTGGCAGGCCCTTATGTGTTGGGTATTAACTCAGGTGCAAGCCTCGGCGTGGCACTCTTCACTCTCGCCACCCCACTACTCGGCATCGCCACAACATCGTGGTTAAGGATGTTTGGTGTCACAGGCATGGCATGGATAGGCTCAGCGGCGATACTCCTGCTCGTCATGTCGCTATCGCGCAAGATACGCAATATCAATGTCATCCTAATCATCGGCATGATGCTCTCCTCGGCAATATCTGCCGTTGTGGGAATACTTCAATATTTGGGTACTGAGGAGTCGTTAAAGGCCTTTGTGGTGTGGACTATGGGCTCGGTGGCTACGGTAACGGCAGAGCAGTTAAACATACTCGTTCCAGCCGTTATTGTGGGTATTATGCTCTCGATAGTCGCCATTAAGCCGCTTAACATACTCCTTCTTGGTGAGGCGTATGCTCAGACCATGGGTCTTAACCTCAAGCGCTCACGCATCATCATCTTCCTATCGACAACGCTCCTTGCTGGTTCGGTAACAGCATTTTGCGGCCCTATAGGTTTTATCGGTCTTGCTATGCCACACCTTGCCCGCATGACCTTCCGCACGGCAGACCACCGCACACTTATGCCCGCAGCGATACTCTGGGGCGCGGTATCTATGCTACTATGCACCCTACTATGTGATGTCGTGGCCCGCAGCGGCATTATGCTACCTGTGAACACCATCACATCGCTACTTGGAATACCTATCATTATATATGTCGTAATTCGTAACAGCCACCGTCAATGATAAGACTTAGCAACATAAAACTCGCTTTCGGTAGCCGCACACTAATATCGGATGCCTCGGCACACTTCTCGGCTGGCGAGATGATAGCACTGCTCGGCAGAAACGGTACGGGTAAATCTACGCTCCTGCGCGCTATTGCAGGACTTGGTACAACGCAGTGCGGCGATATATATATCGGTGGCGACAACGCCAAAGAGCTTAGCGCTGCACAACGCGCTGAGCGCATAGCCTTTGTAAATACCGAGCGCGTGGATGTCGATGCCCTCACCGTAAGGGAGCTTGTCTCAATAGGTCGCTCGCCATACACCAACTGGATGGGACGCCTAACGAGCGAGGATAGGGATATTGTGGAGCAGGCTATGCAGAAGGTTGGCATTGCACCATTTGCAGAGCGCAGGGTTGAGACACTATCGGATGGCGAGTGCCAGCGCGCCATGATTGCCCGCGCACTGGCACAGCAGACACCTATCATCATCCTTGACGAGCCTACATCGTTCCTCGACCTGCCTAATCGTTATGATCTATGCCGTCTGCTTGGAGAGCTTGCACATAGGGAGAACAAGTGCATACTCTTCTCGACACACGAACTCGATATAGCCCTGTCGTTGGCTGATAGCATTGCCCTTGTAGATACGCCACGATTGGTGCATCTACCGACCTCTGAGATGATAACTTCAGGCAATATCGAACGACTATTCGATAGCGAATACATCTCGTTTAATGCCGCCACGCACTCTATTGATCTAAAACGATAGAGCAATAATACCTCATATTTTGGAAATATTTGCCATTTTACTTGCAAAATGGCATAATTTTACATAACTTTGTAGGAGAAGGTGTATTGTGTCCCTAAATCAAAGCAAACGATTAACTTTTAAATACTACTACTATGAAACGCAAAGCAAGACTATTCGCTTTGTTGGCAATGGTATTTGTCATCGGAGCGTGCAACGACATTCCTGAAGTGCCACCAGTGGGTGGAGATGATTTGTCGAATATCGAACTCAAGATTGACGCTGTAACTGGCGATTTCACCCGCGCAACAGACACTGCGTTCGAGACTGGCGACGCCATCAGCGTATTTGGCTACAAGAGCGACCTTGACGACTACACATCTTGGCAGACGTGGCTTGCTAATGGTAAGTTCACAAAGGGTAGCAACGGCTTTAGTTCCGACCAACCATACTACTGGTATGAGGGCGAGGATAAGGGTCATATCGTAGGTCTATACCCTTACAACGCCAATTACACCGCAGAGAACTTCATTGGCGACGGTATTACGTTCAACGTTAAGTTAGATCAGAGTACTCACGCAGGCTATACAGCATCTGACTTGATGTTTGCCGTAGCAAACAATGTCACTCCTTCGACAGAGAAGGTTGTTCTTGAGTTTAAGCATTTGCTATCCAAGTTGGTTGTGGACATTGACAACCAGACTGCAAGAACCATTAAGGAAGTATATGTAACAAACGTATATGGCGGTGCTACATACACAATCGTGGGTGGCTATACAAATGGCAACATTGAGACTATTAAGGCGGGTAAACTTGCAAATGCAAGTAGCGGATATACTGACAGTTATGCACTTATCGTTCCACCACACGAGGGGATACCATCTATCGCCATCACAACAACTGATGACAAGCAGTATACCTTCAGTGTTAACGAGGCTATCAACTTCAACCCAAGCAAGGTGCGCCACCTCAAGGTTACTATCACCGAGGAGAGCATCAGCACAGAGATTGATGCTGTAATCAGAGATTGGGAGAGTGATGAGGATGTTGACTTCTCGGACACAAATAACCCTGGCAGTGATACTCCAGAGCATATGAAGATGGCGATTAACCTTAATTGGGAGCTTACAGTCTTTGAGAACTACTATAACGAGGGCAACGATACCACATATCCTGCAGTTGTTCAGATGCTTACATCTGATGATATGGCATACAATCTTAGAGTATATCCTAAAGAGTTCTGGCAGAACGCAAGTGAGGAGGAGCGATTATTGGAACTCTATAACTACTCAGCCCTGCTATCTGAAACCATCATGGGTAGTATTGCAGGCGGCGGCGGAGTAGCTGCGGACTATTTGTATAGCGGCGATAGATTATCATCGCTAAACCTTTCAGATGGCGAATATATTGTTTGCGCTTTGGGTTTGAACAGCGATGGTAGCATAGCATATAAGTATG
>JAEIGA010010849.1_pt1 | contig 13812 bp, 25 predicted proteins | sample 9270691 | NCBI WGS metagenome assembly JAEIGA01 (sample SAMN17057246, study PRJNA624740) | gut metagenome | biome: biome; isolation source: fecal sample | host: Bos grunniens | place: China: Xizang | collected 2019 | reverse complement strand
TATTTATTTTTAATATTCATTCCACCCATAATAAGATTCTATTGCATCTTCAGATATTACTTTTGCATCATCTAAATATTTAGATAAAAAAAGATTAACATCATTATAATTGTCTATATCGCCATTAAATTTAATACGTAACCAATGTTCACAAAATCTAACAGCACGTTTTTGTCTCAATGTTGTCATATTTATTTATTATTTTGTAATTTATGTGCAACATATTCCCCAAATTCATCTTGTATTTGACATGCCTTATTATTATCTAAATTACAACAATTTGGCGATGTTAAATATCCCCAACCTCTAACTAAAAGAACTGGTTGCCCATTAATATATATAATCTCATCCTTATAATAAGCATCAGGATAATCCATATCAGATTCATTATTTAATATAGCACAAAATAAATCTAACCTAAGTTCATCATCATTTAATGTCATTAATGCCATATTATTGTCTGATGTCCAAATATAAATTCCATCACTTGAAAATGGTCCTTTGAAATATTTTTTAAATTCCATTGATTTTAATTTTTAATTATATTACAAATATACAAATTAATATTGAATTAAACAAAAAAAATTTTTTAACACCTATATTTTTTATATATTCTATAAGCTTCATTTAATTGTTTATCAGTTAATTCAAACTTATTATTTATAATATAACATTCATATATATATTTTTCATATAAATGCTTTTCATCCATTTTTTGGAAAACGTTATTAAGTTTTTTTAAATCATTAATAGTAAATCCAATATATTCATTAAATTCTTTTATAAGAAATTTACCCCCTCTCATTGTCACTCTAGATTTTATAGTATCATTAATAAATTCTTCTTTATTTAAATTTTTAAAAAAGAATATATCATTATTTTTTTCATCCTTTAAATTAAGAGTATTTGTTTTAGATAACACCCAATTATCCATAATAATTAAAATATCATTATCTTTTGATGTGTATCCTTCCATGTTCTTAAAGAAATATTTTGACCCAATTGGAAACCTTATTAATTCTTTCATTTGCTTACATCTTTTATTAAATCTTTATTATTATAAATAATAATTATAAACTATTTATTTAATAATAAATAATCTTACATGATATGAAAAATTTAAAAAAATTTAATAAACATATAGAATATGAATCTTATATAGATAATGATAAAGACAAAGTTTATCCTATAATAAGTTATTGTGATGAAAAAAATCACGTACATATAAATGATAATCGTTTATACGTTAAATATAAATCATATAAAACAAATAATGATACTATTGCTATATATATTGATGATTTTCCGCAGGAAGTTTGTGATAATGAATATGATGGTGATATGGCTTCTTTTAAAGAAGAATTTGTATCTAATTATAAAGGTTATTGTAATAAATATGTTTATATTAATGAAACTTTTGAATATGATGATAAAGAGTATTATTTATGGGAATATGCATCAGATGATGGTGACTTTGAAACTTATTTATTAACTGATACACTTGATTTCACTGGATTAAGTTTAATAGATAATATAGAAAATGATTATATACCTTTTAAATATATATTAGATTTAGATTTAAATGAAATATATAACGATTCTGATGTTGATTATATTTTAGTCGCTACAGAAGAATCTTCTTTAAAATTATTTGATAATATTGAGGGTATAGAATCAATGGAAATTGGAGGGGTTAAACAAAATCCAATAATTAGTAATTATAAGAAAGGTTCTGAGTCATATATTACTGCAACTTATATTCTTACAGATTTAACTAGAATAGAACCATACTTATTTTATAATTGTACTGATATTGTTAGTGTTACAATACCTAAAAGTGTTACTTATATTGGTGGAAGTGCTTTTCGTGAATGTTATAATATTAAAGAAATTATATTTAATTCTAAAATACCACCTATATTAGATGATGACATAGATATGTTTGATGATATAGACTCAGTAAAAATATATGTCCCAGCAAAAAGTTTAGATTTATATAAAAAAACTGGTAATTGGGTTAATTATTCTGATATAATTTATCCATTATAAATAAAAAATAAATAAAATCGCATAAAATTATGCGATTTTATATTTTATAAAGAATTAACTTATTCCTTTTCTGCTTCCACCGTAAGAGTTCTATATTCTTTAAACAACTTAGTAAGTGTGTTTGTTGCTTTACGAGCACGACGTCCAGCAGACTTATTACCATTTAAATTACTTGTTGCTTCAGTTTCAAATGTTTCCATTTGAGCTTTAATTTCCTTAAACAATTCAGTTACTTTTTCCATATTACAATAATTTTATTATTTATTTTATTTTAAATTCTTCGCTTAATATATCTGTTATGATATCAATATTCATCATAATTTGTTGATGAACATCTATTTTCTTTAAATCATCAGTATTAAATATATGTGGTATACCATCTTTTTTCTTCAAAGATTCTTCGACTACAACATTATCATCAACAATTATTTTAAATAAATGTTTCGTATCATCATCATTTTCTGATGGAATATAATTATATAATTTTCTTTCACGATAAGGCCATGGAGCCATTAAAAATTCATATTCACATCTAGCCCAAAAATAATAATGTGAAACCCTTTTAATCCATTCTTTTAAATGTTTTTTAGTTTTAACTTCTTTTTTTTCAAAATTAAATTTTTTAGAATTCCATGTGTTTCTAAAACAAGGTAACACATCATATTGTGAAATATCCCAACTATTCCAATTGTATTCTAATACATTAAATGTTTTCATTGTTTAATATTTTTAAATTACATTGCAAATATACAAATAAAAAATGAACAAACAAAATAATTTTTATTAAATATCATTATTTAAAGGTTGTAATTTAAAAACATCTACATTATCAAATATATTTTCGTTATTACGTTTTATTACATAATTCAAACTTCCATTATTTTTATCAAAAAATAATTTAATTATTTCATGTATTAAACCTTTATAAATAATTTTATCACCTCTATTGTATTTATATATTTCTTTATATTCTTCTAATGTATAATTTATGAATTTTTTATCATCAATTTCATTAACTTTAATATTACCATCAGAATCAATCCAATAAGAAGTATTTAAATCCCAACCAAAATAGTTATCAACATTAATACCACCTAAATTTTTTAATATTGAAATAATTTCATCACCATATTTTCTATGACCAATTAATGCAAAACGTCTCATTCTTCTACTGAATTTTGGTCCTCATTATTGGTTTTAATACCAAAATATATAATACATTTAAGAGTACCGTCAACATTTAATTCTTGTTGTTTATTCTTTAATTTATAAGAATTATCTTTATTTAAAACAGTTTCTTGAAAAATACCATATGCTTTTTGTTTTTCAATTGCTAAAAATTCTCCATTTTCAAAAATAGCAATTCTAAGAGAATTATCTTTAGTCTTAAAATATGCAGATAGTTTCGTATGTGACATTTTTTCTGCAAAATATTTTTCATCTTTTTTAAGAATCTTAATCATAATTAAAATGTTTTAAATTATTATTTTAATTTTTATATTTATTCCCAAGTTTTATAAAAATCTATACAGTCATCTGTAGTACCTAAAAGATGTTCATTACCTTCGTATGGGATGCAATAATAATAATCTTTTTTACCTACTGTACTATATGGGAAATCCGCTTCCTTTGAGTAATGACTAAAAAAGTCTGCTTTCCACTCTTCGTGAAATGTTTTAACTAACACTTTATCAAACGGCTTCAAAGTGGTGATGTCGAATTTGTTGGGTACTAATTCCCAATTATCTTGAAGGCCTATGCTGATAGTTACTTCCATACCATATTGGGTTTCAACAATATAATAGTTATCTGCAATATCAGTAATCAAAACAATGTCTTCATTAGAATCTTTTTTCTTAACCCTATCTCCCACCTTAAATTTCGGCAACCTCTCTAAAGTCTTTGTTTCTTTGTTCCACTTATAGCCATTTGCGTTAATGGCCTTAAAAAGCTCCTCCCTTTCCTCCTTTGTGGCAAAACGAGCTTCTCTGCGAATACCCTTACCAAACAATGGTCTACCTATTTCAAACTGATATGTGGGGTTACTAACTGTTGGATAAAATGTACAATAAGTTCTAAACAATGTTTCATCACCCCACTCTTTAAAAATAGCAATGGTATTGCTATAGAAGACCACATCCCCATCCTTAAACTTATAAGGTGGTACAAACCCCTCCCAAGTAGTTTTACCCTTTGGGAAGATGATGCATTTAGCAAGTTTGTTATGAGAATACTGTCCATATTCATTGAGTGATAATTGCCCATCTGGTGTTTTTATTTTAATTGGGTAAGCACTACCTTCGAAAATATGAATTAAAGTCACATTCTCATACATTGTACAATCCAACTCCATGCCCCTTGGACAATCTTTTAATATTTCTGCTATATTAATCTTATTTTCCATTGTATAAAAAACTATTTTTAAAATCGTTAATTAATTCTTCATTTGAATTTGGATAATCATGTTCTAAATCCATATTTTCTTTTAACCAATTTAGTGAAATTTTAAAAGCATATTCAACAGCAGCCCCAAATATTTCTTCAGCAGTATATGGACAATTTCCATTTTCATCAATCATTCCTAAATCATCAAGAATATCTTGAATTTTATGATTACTTAATTCACTTATATTTTTAATATCCATAATTATCTTAATTTAATATTTCTTATTTTATCTAATAATTTATTTAATAAATGAAATATAATTCCACTAATTAATATTATTAATGCTATAGTATTAACATATGGGAAATACATAAACATTTCAGATTCATCAAGTACATCACCTATTGTTTTACAATCAGTCTCCGTAATATAAATACTAATTAATAGTCCGATTACACTTAATATGTAAATTAATATAAATATTAATAGTATCATATTTAAAATCTTTTAAGTATTTCACCTTCTTCAAAATCACCACCAACAATAGCAATAAATTCTATACTTTCAACCCATTCACCAAAACGCATAACAGGTAAACAATAATCACCTGCTACATTTTCCTCTGACGCTACTATTAGTATATGAGTATCGCTATTTAATGTTACCAAATATAAGTTTTTCATATTACAATAATTCTTTTACAATCTTAATGTTATCTATTGGAATAGGCTCATATACCCTAACTTGCCAACACCCTTCCACATAATTGTTTCTCTTTTTATTTTTCATAGGGTCATACTCAACTAAAAGCAAAACATCACCATAATATTGGGCTTCTTCAATATCTACCGCAAGATACGTGCATCTGTCAACTTCCTTTAAATGATTACCCTCTGTGTCGGTAATATATCTTCTTCCAAAGAGAATTCCCTCTTCTTGAATCTTATTCCAATTTTCTTGGGTCGTACCGTGATAAAATGTCATATTACAATAATTCTTTACATTGTTCAATTAAATCCTTGAAATTCTCATAAAAAGCATCTCGCATTTCTGTGGTTGGGAATATTAAAATATAATTTCGTTCTATAGTACTATTAAAACTTAAATGATTTCTATGAACTCTTATAATATATTTTACATTATCATCAGTATAATTAGGCTTCCAATCTTTACCTAATTCCATCTGTTCTCCTGCTAATTTCCAATAAGCATCACGACAAATGAGGAGTTTTGCAAAGGTATTTAGTATTTTTCCATAATTTTTATCTTTTATGGTTAAACGCCAATCATTTTCAAAATCATATCGTTCTACATCTGTAAAATTAAAATCATTTAATAGATTATAACATTCATTATAAGTCTTTGGGAATTGTGATTTTATTCTTTCTACATAATATTTACCTTCTCGTAAAACAACCTCGAATTTACCTTGCAAATCCAATTCATACTTATCCTTTTGTGCAATATCAAAAGAGATTACATCTGTGCTAAATACATGGTCTACTATTTTTTCGTCTTTTTCTTCCATAGTTTCTTCTTTATAAGTTTGTAAATCTTCTACTTTAACCGTAGTGTGACAGTTATTATACCATAAGCGTTTTATTGTATATTCTACATGATTGTCCACCCATCGCATCTTTTCGACTTCAAAAACAGAACCACAAGACGTTGCCCCTTTATGCTGTACCTTATCCCCAACCTTATAAGGGAACTTTTCAAGGAACTTTTCAAGGGTGTAAACCATAATATCATAGTCATAGAATCGCGAATAGTGCATATAATCAATAAATCCGTTCCCATTTATATAATACCAACTAAAAATCTCATTACCTGCAAGTCTATCACATCGTATTTTTCCACCCAACATTTCAAGTAGTTGGGTTACTTCTTCACCTCTTGTAGCGTGTCCTTTAATTGCTAATTGCTAATTGTGTCATACTTCTTATTATTAATTAATTTGTATAGATATAACTCTTCACTAATCTTATATTGCTTCTTTTATCATACACTATTAGTTTTCAACAATATAAAGATTTAATGCCAAAGCATATTTATATTTTAATTATATTATTTAAACTTTGATTTTACAATATGCACAATATCTGGTAATAATAGTAATATAAATAGAATCAATTGAAAATATATAACATATATATCAAAAGAATTATTTACTGAACACACGACATATATCATACATATCCATATCAGAATAGCAATGATAATATTATAAATATCTATTTTCCTCATTTTATTTAAAGTTTATTTTTACTGATACAAAGATAATATAAAAAAATGAAAATACCAAATATTATAAAATGATTTTTCAAAAAATAATAATTATTATTTTATTTTTTTTGTTAGTCATCGTCTTCCGTGTATATTTCATCAAATGCACAATTTTCGTACATCGTACAATCCAATTCCATTCCTGCAGGACAATTTTTTAATATTTCTGCTATATTTATTTCTTCCATACTACAATAATTCTTTACATTGTTCAATTAAATCATTAAAGTTTTCAAAGAAAGCATCTCGAATTTCTTCGGTTGGGAAAGCAAGAATAACATTATCATTTCCATGATATTCATAGGTATAAATATTACCATTATTGTTAGCAATTATAAAACATCTATCATCATAATCTTGCTTCCAATCTTTACCCAATCCTAATTCCTCTCCTGCTATTTTCCAATAAGCATCACGACAAATAAGGAGTCTTGCGAAAGTTTGCATAGGATGACCTTGCAGACACGCTTCATAACATTCATCATGTCTACTATTTCTGTATAATGTATCACAACATTCCTTGTAGGACTTTGGGTATTGCTTACGAATACCAAACATTTTATTACCTCTTTGTTCAAATTTCCAACCATTAGGAATTATTAGTTCTATTTCATTATGTTCATCAAAACAAGGATGATTTAGATTTATTTCTGTCGTAGGCTTAATAATATCTATTTCTTCCATATCTTTTTTATTTATGTCATTAATGCTTTCTTCCATAGTTTCTTCTTTAAGGGGTTTTAAATCTTCTGCTTTAATATCACAAAGTCTTGATTTGTTATTATCTCGGATAATATATTTAATTTTATTGTCTATCCATTGCATGGATTCAATTTCCCATACTATATTATCAATATTCCCAAAAAGTACTTTATCCCCAACCTTATAAGGGAATTTTTCAAGGAATTCTTCAAGAGTATAACCAATACAATTTTGAGGATTTAGACTTAAACAAAAATAGATTTTACTATCATTACTATCTATATAATAGTAGCGATGAGTTTCTGTACCATCAAAATTAAAATAATTTATACCTCCCAACATCTCAAGGATTTCAATTACTTCATTACCCCTTTCTGGATGACCTTTAATTGCATGTTTCATAATTATTTCAATTTAATATTTCTAATTTTATTCCAAAGATTAACAAATGGTTTGTGAAGTTCTAACAATACTACTACGTATAAAACACTCCAAACTAATAGGAATATAGTATTTACAATAGGTATAAAGAATGGAGTGTCCTTCATAAAATCAATCACATCACCAACAGTATTACAATGCTTTTTTTCTTCATATAAAACTATAAAGAAAAACCCAATCACTGTTAGTACATAAACTAATATTGAAATTAAAAGTAATATCATAATTTCATTCTATTAATTAAACATTTTGATACTCTTTCTACTACAACTTCATTTAACTTATCTTTATCAACTAAAGATATTAATTGTTCGATTGGCATATCTTTTATTACTCGTTTAGCAATTGCATCTAATAATGTGCCATCATTAATCATTTGGTCGATTTTTTTAGATATTCGTTGAGTTGCATAAGAGTATATTCTATCCTCAATATTTGATTTAGAATAACATTGTGTAACATATTGTTGCACTAATGAATTAATTTGATTATCTTTTAAATTTAATTCAATTTTGGGTAAGTTTAATGTCGCCATAATTTATTTATAAAAATTAGTACTCTTACTGGATTTGAACCAGTATTTTCTAGATGTTTTGTCAATTAAACTAAAGAGTATTATTTAATTATTTCTTCACAAATATATAAACTTTTTTCGAAAAAACAAAGTTTTTTCTTGATTTTTTTAATGTTATCACACAAATATACTAAATCTTGGGCAAATAAAATATCTAGATTAAATGTTGATTTAAAATGCAGATTATATTTTTTAATAAACAAGATTATAAAAAAGATAAAAAGGAATCTTATAGATTCCTTTTTTTATTCTATATTATATAATGTCTTAGTTGTTACAGGTGTTATAAATTTCCATCCCGTTTCACTTTCTTTTTCAATTAAAGCATCAAAATCTTCTTGATAATCTTTAGGTAAAAGTCCACCATCCATATAATAAACTCCATGTGTTCTATAAATATCAGTATTTACTGGTATTGTTTTACCACCATATAATGGTATTTCCTTTATGACTATAAATCTTTGGTCTTTTTTCATATAAATTAATTTTATTCAGTTATTTCAAATAATTCTTTAAATACATTTACAACATTAGGTAATATTACTTTTTCATACGTTGCATCTGGTTTTACCCAAATTAATCTTCTACCTAAAACTTTAATACCTAAATTTTCAAGACATAATTGATAAAGATTTAATTGAAGAATATAATGACTATGTGGTGATTCAAGTAAATTATTAAATGGCCATAACATTGTTGTACCTTTAAAATTTTTATATAAATCTTGATTTGTTTTCCAGTCAAATATTACGACACCACTTTTATCTGGATTATCTTTATCATAATAATAAAATAATATATCTGTTGTTCCAGCATATTTAGTATTACCCTTGAAATTAATTAATCTAATTTCTGGCATTATACCAATAAAATTATCTGGTAAATCTTCCCAAAATTTCAATATTGCTTCTTCTTCAGGTGTCTCAGCAATTGGTCCATTTTCATTAAACTTATGTTTACATTCTGGTAATATTTTTTCATCTTCTCCTGCAAACCAATAATAACAAGATTCACCAAAAGCATGACATATTGTCCCATAATCACATGCTTTTTTAGAAGTTGATTCCCACATTGCTTTAATTTCTTCTTTTGTCATACCATGATACTTATAATTAGGATAACGTTCATCTATTGCTTTTTTAGCACAACGTTCTAACATTTCCTCTTCATCAACTGATGACCATTTTTCAATAATATTAGATACACATTCATATTCTTCGTCACCTAAAAAATATTGATGACTTTCTTCTAAAAATGTTAATTTATTACTATATTCTTGCAAGATTAAATCTCGTATTTTTTGTATTTCTGGGAGATTATATAAATCACCCCATTTTCTGCTTTTCGCCATATCTTTTCTTTTTTGCTTCTAAAATTTTTTCTTTTAATAATCGTTTTTGGAGTTTTTCAACTATTATTTCTCCATGACAATTAATTTTACCATTTTTACCTGGGTCACAATAACATTCTAAATAAATCGTCTCCCCTGCTTTATATAATTCATAAATTACATCAATTAATTCTGTAAACTCTTTATTTCTACCATATTGTAAATCAAAATATGAACTATATCTTTGAATTGCTTCTTCTCTATTTTTAACTTTATATACAGCTAATGTACCATTAAGTGGTTTATCACTATAAGGGTTACCTAAAACACTACCACCTCTATAAATTGGAATATTAAAGGGGTGTGAACTATGGTCTTCATTTCCTCGATTGTAAACTATAATTGGCATTTTTATTTTTTTAAAATTGTTTTATCATAATCAAGATAATCTTCTATGCTATTTGACATACTCCCACCACTAAAGTAGTGGGATTCTTTGACTATCTTAACAACTGCAACCGCACCCATAAGGTGTGGTTGTCTTATTATTGCTCCTGTCAAGGGAAATGCCCTTCCCTTTTGATATTTTTAATATATTTATTGCTGCATTTACATCCCTGTCATGCTCCGTACCACATTCTGGACATGTCCAGTTCCTAACCTTTAGGTCCTTTGTGTTGGTGTTGCGACTTCCGCAACAATGACAAATTTGGCTTGTAGCCTCAAATCTGTTAATCTTAACAACTTTAGTATTATACTTTTCAGCAATATAGAGGAGTTTTATTATAAACTCCCCATATGAAAGGTCGCTAACTTTACGACCCCACATTCTTTGCATTCCCTTAAGGTTTAGGTCTTCCACTCCTATGTGAGAGTTATGTTTGCACAATTCATGTGCTAACTTCCACTGGAAGTCAGTTCTTTGATTTGTAATCTTATCATGCAACTTAGCAAGTTGCTTCTTTGCTCTCTTCCTGGAGTTGCTTCCATTTTTCTTAAGTGAAAGATTTCTACTAAGTTTCTTAAGTTGTTTAAGTGATTTTTTATGAGTTTCAGGGCTGTCTACGACAGTGCCATCACTTGTTGTAATGAAGTGTTTAAGCCCAAAATCAATTCCGATGCTTGCATTACCAAGTCTTTCGTATTGTTTAGGTTCTACATCAGTTGTGATGATAAGCCACAAGTAACCCTGATTATCTCGTTTTATATGTACATTCTTAACTGTACCGTATTGTCTTGTGAGTTTAAATTTATAAGAGTGTCCTAATTTATTAATGGTAATTTCATTACCTTTAATAGAATATCCTACTTTACCTTTAAACATAAAGGACCCTGCTTTATGGATGCAATGAAAATTAGGACGTCCACGACCAATTTTCTTAAAGAACATTTTATATGTAGCGTCTACTCTCTGACATATTTCCTGTAATGATTGTGAACCCATCATATTCCATTGTGGGTTATTCTTTGCTATTTTTGCAATATGTTTTTGCATCTGATAGCAAGAAGGGTTCTTTTTATAAAGTTTATAGTACCTACGATACAGAGCCACTATGTGGTTCCACACACATATAGATGTTGTCACAAGTTGTGACAACTCCTTAGTATGTTTATTCACATACAATCTGTATTTGTAGTTTAGTATCATAAATAAAAAAAAAGAGGTCTAATCACTCTATTGCATAAAGTAGAAGCTGGCAACAGCAATGAAAAACCTCTATATATCTTTATTTTCACACGGCTTCTACCTCGTGTTAGTTTATTTCTATATATAAATAGTTGATTTTTGTTAAAAAATCAAGAAAAAACTTTGTTTTTTCGAAAAAAGTTTCTATATTTGCAAAGAAATAAGTCAATTCATCCTACGACATATAATAGGGGCATTTGGTCCAGCATATGGAATTGCTCTACAAGTATTATAATCTATAAATTCCATTGCTTCTTCATAACTAATACCATCTTTATCCATTAAATGTTCTATCATTTTTTCATAATCATAGACAATTCTTCTCTCATTATCATCATATCCTATAATAGCAGAATCATAATCTGGGTTTTCAAAAACAATTGAATCTTCAAAACCGAGTTCAACTAATAAATCTCTGCGAGGTGTATTTGTATCTTTCATTTCAAACAAAATTTAATTTTTATCACAAATATACAATAAAAAAAAGAAACTTCCAAATATTAATTTGAAAGTTTTTCTAAATAAAATTTAAAAAAATATTTTTAATGCACTATTAATATTAGTTCCCGCATTTCTAATATATAATATATTATTATTTGAACCTATCATACCAGTGCAATAATTAACTTTGTTAGTAATATTATTTATTCTTACTGTTAATTCGGTGTTTTTAAATTTTATACCAGCATATAAGTTTAATGTAAAAATATATGGAATTTTATATTTATTATCCATATCAATAAACATAGAACTATGATAATTAATATTAGCACCTATATTATATACATTACGTACCCACTTTAAATCACAATCTAATGTTGTATTAGGTGTCAAAATATGTTTTTTTTCACCAAATGTTTCAGTTAATACTTTATTAATTGAATAAGAACCATTAACATCAACATGTAAATATCTCCAAATATTCCAATTCAAACTTCCTTCAATACCTGTTCGATAACTGTTTTTAGCATTTTCATGACAAGGTAAACCATTTTCACCAAGTTCTCCATTAAGAATTAATTCATTCTTAAAATACATATAGTAAAGATTAATATTATATTTAATTTTCTTATAAAAACCATTAACGCCTATCTCACTATCATTTGTTTTCTCTGGTATAATTGCATTAATTTCACCACCAAAATTTTCATTACCACCAAACATATCACTACGTGTAGGTTCTCTGTTTATATAACTATATTTTGCATATAAAAGAGTGTTTTTATTCAAATTATAATTTACATTCATCCCCCAATTTATAAAATTCCATTTTGTATTATAATCGTTTGATGTAAAATTATAATTTGCATTTTTATTATCTTTATAATAAAAATTAGTATATCTATATTGAATATTTCCACCAATAGATAAATTATTTAATAGATAATAGTTGATAGCAATAAAACTATTAAAATCATTTTTGTATCCATTATTATCATATTCTTCTTCTATTGGGGTATTTTTTGATTTATTACCACTAAAATGGTTTCTTTTAAAATATGAACCATTAATACCAAAATTTAATGTTATATCTGAAAAATATATTTTGCTAATAATATTACCACCAATCATATTATGTGTTAATCCATAATCATAAAGTATATTAGTTTTTTTCCAAGAATTATCAACCATTTTATTCATATAATTATCTAAATCAAAACGATATGAACCTGTTTGATATTGATAATATAAAGAAGATGTTAATATAATATTATGATTTAATCTTCCTTTATATTGTATCCTATTCATGGACATAAACCAATTATCATCTTCTAAAGAAGTACAACCATTACTATAAGGATTTTTATTTAATTCTGTTAATGTATTACCTATATATCCTTGACCATTTTTATGGTGACCATTCATTGATAGTACGTCAATACTATGATTTTTATTAATTTTATAACCTGTTTTAATAGTTAATGCTTTTGAATTATTAAAACCATAGTCACGAAAACCGTCAGATTCTTGTATAGTTCCTTTAATATGTAATCCCCATCCATTTATTGGTTTCATATTATAAATTATAGATGCTTTATATGAATTAAAGCTACCGCCACCAAGATATACATATGAATTATTAGCACCCCAAACATTTATAGACTCCAAATTTATAGTACCAGCACTACCTGCAATACCATTATTATTTGAATTAGTTCCTCTTTGAATGGATATATTCTCCATAGATGACATTAAATCTGGACTGTTAGCAAAATAACTTCCAAAATCTTCAGCTTCATTCCAAGGGCATCCATCAAGCATAACATTAATACGAGTTTGGTCTAAACCTCTAATTCTATAATACCCATATCCAAATTCAGTACCATTATCATTTAATGAAATAATAGATGGCATTT
>JAEIGA010010848.1_pt1 | contig 13813 bp, 13 predicted proteins | sample 9270691 | NCBI WGS metagenome assembly JAEIGA01 (sample SAMN17057246, study PRJNA624740) | gut metagenome | biome: biome; isolation source: fecal sample | host: Bos grunniens | place: China: Xizang | collected 2019 | reverse complement strand
AGTTTGTCCAATTATTTTAAAGAAAATAAAACAATGCCCCAAAGATATGTATGGAAACAGTGGATGTAAACCAGCTTGTTCTATTACTTGTGGATTTGGTGGAGCAGGAGCTTATTCTGATGGTAAATTCAATATCACTAATGAATTTGGTGGTTGGATGGGTGACTATATGGAATCTGAAGAAGTTTTAGATTTAATTAAGTATGTTGATGAAATTAATTTAAAACATGGAGCACCATCTGAAATAACTGACCCTAATACTAAAGAAGTTTTAGAAATTGAAAGACGTGGTATTGCTGTAGGATTAAAACTATTACGTAGTGAAGTAAGACATTTGGGTACTGAAATCAACTTAAAAGTATTACAAAGTATTTTTGAAGAAATGAAAGGTCATATTGATTATAAATTTGCTACTGAAGTTACAGATATTGTTGTTGAAAACAATGAAATAAAAGGTATTCAAATTGGTGATGAATTTTTAGAATCTAAATATGTAATCATTGGTGTTGGTAGAGGTGGATCTAACTGGCAAACAAAAGTATTAAGTAAACACGGAGTTAAATTCCACAATAATCGTGTAGATATTGGAGTTAGAGTTGAGACAAATGATATTATAATGGAAGACATCAATAAACATTTGTATGAAGGAAAATTTATTTATAATACAAGTGTAGGAACACAAGTTAGAACATTCTGTTCTAATCCTAGTGGGCATGTTGTTGTAGAAAATTGGAATGGTATTATGGTTTGTAATGGGCATGCATATCATGATTCAAAATTAGGAAGTAAAAATACAAACTTTGCTTTATTAGTTTCTCATGAATTTGATGAACCATTCCATGATGCTAATGAATATGCGAGAGAAATTTCACATCTGGCAAATAAATTATCAGGTGGAGGAGTTGTAGTGCAAAAATTTGGTGATATTATCAAAGGAAGAAGAAGCACTCAAAAACGTATTAATGAAGGATTTGTAAAACCAACATTAAAAGAAGCAATTCCAGGAGATTTAGGGTTAATATTACCATATAATACAATGAAATCATTAATTGAAATGATTCATGCTCTAGATGCTGTAACACCAGGTATTGCAAATGATCATACATTATTCTACGGTGTAGAAGCAAAATTTTATTCAGATAGAGTTGAAGTATCAAATGAGTTTGAGACATCAATTAAAAACTTATTTGTAGGTGGAGATGGTGCTGGGATAACAAGAGGATTAGCCCAAGCAGGTGCAAATGGTGTAAAAATAGCAAGAGTAATAACTGAAAGAAAATAAGGTGAAATTATGAAGAAAATATTTAAAGAAATAATGGAAGCATCTAAATTAGTTGGTGCTAGTTCTGTTGTTTATAGCAAAGGTAAAGTTGTTGAAAAATTAGCTTACGGTTATAGTAATGTTGAGAAAAATAAAAAATTTACTTGTGATTCAGTAGTTAGAATTGCCTCTGTATCAAAAATAATAGTTTCATTAACTTTAATGCATTTATACGATGAAGGAAAAATTGACTTAGATGCAGATATAAAAGAATATTTGGGATTTGATGTTAGAAATCCTAAGTATCCAGATATTCCAATTACATTAAGAATGATTTTAGCACATAATTCTAGTATCACTGATGGATACGAAATTGAGGCTGGTGACAGTAAGAATTCTGGTTATAATAAAGTTAATGGTACTAACGCTGATTATACATTAAAAGATTTATTACATCCAGAAGGAAGATATTATTGTCCTGAAACTTATAGTAAATATAAACCAGGAACTAAATTTATATATTCTAATTTTGGTTGTGGAATTATTGCTTGTATTGTGGAAATTGTTTCTGGAAAATATTTTACTGATTATGTTAAAGAGGTTGTTTTTGAACCATTAAAATTAGATGCATCATTTATTGTTACAGATATCAAAACTAAAGATGTAGCTTCAATTTATCGTCATAAAAATGGACAAAATGTATTAGGAAGAACAAGAGAATTCTTTGCTGAAAATTTATACAAAAAATTCCCACTAGGTGAAAACTATCGTGGACCTGCTGGTGGATGCTTCATTAGTGCAAATGGATTAATGACATTAATGACAACTTTATTAAATGGTGGAGCACCAATTGTTAAAGAAGAAACTTTATTTAAAATGATGCAAATCGAATGGAGTGCTAAAAAAATCCCTTATGATTCAGATACAGCTAGGGGATTACATTTACATATTTTAGATCATTTTGATGGTAGAAGATTAATAGGTCATACTGGTGATGCTTATGGTGTTAAAACATATTTCTTCTTTAATTATGAAGAACAACTTGGTATGGTATTTATGACTAATGGTGGAGGATTTAAATATCAAGAATGTGGTATTGCTGATATGCAAGAAAAATTATTAAAAGCTACATTAGATAAATATTGGAAACCAGAAATTGCTACAACATTTAGATTTAATATTGAAGATGATTATGGTTATTTATTAAATAGAAAAATCTTGTTAAAATCTAAAGTTACTGAAGAAGGTGTTTATTTACATAAGAATAGTATATTTGATGCGCTAGGATTAAGTACATTATATGATTATGATTATTTTAAAGAAGACCAAGATTATTACTTATTAGATGATGTATTAAGAGACTTCCAAGAAAAATATTCATTTGATGTTCAAAAAAATGAAACTTCATATATGATTTCTTACAAACATTTATAGGAAATAATTAATTAATAATTGATTTATGATTTGTCCTAACTGTAAGAAAAAATTACAAAAAATTGATAATTCTTATAAATGTATTAATAATCATAGTTTTGATATTAGCAAACAAGGATATATTAATTTGCTATTAAATTCTAAAAATAGTGGAGATAATAAAGAAATGATTAATAGTAGACATAATTTTTTAAATAAGGGCTACTTTAACGTTTTGCTTAATGAAATTATAGAATTAATAAAAACATTGAATATTAATAATATTTTAGATATTGGTTGTGGTGAAGGTTATTATGATAGAGGTATTAAAAAAAATATTGATATTAATATAACAGGATTAGACATTTCTAAAGAGGCTTGTTTAAAAGCATCTAAACTAAGTAAAGATATTACATATGTTGTTGGTAGTTCTAATTGTTTACCATTTGAAAATAGTGAATTTGATATGATAATGAATATCTTTGCTCCCCATGAAGAAAATGAATTTTCAAGAGTTTGTAATAAATATATTTTGAAAGTAATACCTAATAAAAATCATTTGCTTGAATTAAAAGAATTATTATATGAAAATGTAATAATAAAAGATGAAAAGAAATTAAATTTTCAAGGATTTCAAGAAATAGTAGAAAAAAATGTTACATATAAAGTGATAGTTGATGATTTATTTGAATTGTTTCAAATGACACCTTATTATTATAAAACTAAATATGATATGGAGATATTTGAACAAAATAAAAATATAGAGATTACATGTGATTTTACTATTCTGTTATATGAAAAAAAATAATAATATTTTGAATAAAATAAACATAAATTATAATATGAAAAAAATTATAATTTATGTTTTTTTATTTTTTATATTGTTTGTTATTGTATGTATATTTAATTTTTTAAATATGTATTTTAGTAAAAGAGTACAACTATATATGGACAATAAAGGTGTGTTATACACTCAATCATTTATAAAGGAATCAATAATTGATGAAGTAATAGAGGAAATTAAAATAGAATCACTATATTTTATTAAAGAGGATAACAATGATCAAGTAGAAAGTGTATTAATAAATACCTCACAAGTTAATAAAATATTATCACTAGTAAATTCATCTCTAGAAAATAGTATGAGCGAGTTGAGTAAGAATGAATTAATTATTCCATTCACTTCAGTATTTGGTGATACATTGTTTTCTTCAATAGGGCCTAATATAAAATTAAGAATCATTCCAATTGGAAATTATAAATGCGATATATTGTCAACTGCTAAAGAATATGGAATAAATAACACTTTATTTGAAATTTATATAACAATTGAAATGAAAATTGAGACAATTGTTCCTTTGCAAAAAAGTGAAAGTAAAGTGAATTGTAAAATCCCTATCGTAATGCAAATAATTCATGGTGAAGTCCCTCGATATTATTATAATACTGATAAACTAGTTCCGGATGTCTATGATACTAATGAACAATAATTTGAATAATTAATTGATTTTTACAAATAAATATTGTATAATATATAAAGATTTAGAGGTATAATATGGAAATAGAAGTTCAAATTAAAACAATTTTAAATAAAATTAGACCATACTTACAACAAGATGGCGGAGATGTAGAATTTGTAGAATTTAAAGATGGCATAGTATATGTGAAAATGTTAGGTGCATGTATTGGATGTAGCAGCATTGACATTACTGTTAAAGATGGAATTGAAGCTTTATTATTAGAAGATGTTCCAGGTGTTATAGGTGTAGAATTAGTTTTATAGAAAAGGGAGACCTTTTCTTTTTTTTGTTTAAAAAAAGGTTTCATTTTATGTCATTTTGTGGTATACTACAATTAAGTAGAGGTAAAAAAATAATGAAAAAAGGAGACATAGTTTATGGAATAATAACCAACATAATTGGTTATGGAGCTTTTGTTACAGTAAATGATTATACTGGATTAATACATATATCAGAATTTTCTGATAATTATGTTCGTAATATTGCTGATTTTGTGGAAGTAGGAGAAAAAGTAAAACTTAAAGTTATTGAAGTTGATGAAAGCAAAAAAAGATTAAAACTTAGCTACAAGACTTTAAATAAAGTGAGAGGAATTAAAGGTGAAATACCTAAATTCACAATTGGTTTTAAAAGTTTAAGGGATCGTATGCCACAATTTATTAAAGAACAAAAAGATATTATGAAAGAAGAAACTCAAAATTAATCAACCACTAGTGGTTGATTTTTTTGTTATTTTGTAAATAATTGACTAATAATAAATAATTTGATAAACTATAGATAATTATCAATATGGAGGGAATATGAAAAAAGTATTATATTTAGCAATGGTTATCATTTTTTCATTTATATTAGTTGGATGTGGAAAAGATGATAAAAACAAATTACAGGTTCCAGAAAACGTAAGAATAGAAAATGATGTAGTGAAATGGAGTATTGTAGAAGGAACATCGCAATATGTTGTTATGGTTAATTTGGATGAATATATCACAAGCACAAATAGCTTTAATTTAGCGCCATTGAAACTACCTGCAGGAACTTATGAAGTAAAAGTTAAATCACAGGGAGATGGAATAAATAAATTTTCATCTAATTATAGTGAACCAATCCAATATGTTGTTGAAAAGGGATATGTTGCTCCAGTATCAAGGGAAAGATATGTTGTAAAAAAAGATAATTTTGAAACAAATCCTGTTTTACAATTTTCATATTCTGAAGAACAATATAATATATTTATTTATTATTTAGGTAAAATAGAATCTGTGCCACTTGCATATGGTGCAGCAGAAGAATATGATGGTTTAAGTGATAGAGTAATTAAATTATCAAAATCTAGCATAACTGAAAAAAGTGTAACAGAATCTAAAAATTATTGTTATACACAAACAAACATTATTACAAATCAAACAACACAAAATACAGGTGTTAATATTAATGTTGGTGGTGGTGCTGGTCCTATTAAGGCTGAAGGGACAATTAGTTATTCAATAGGTAAAGTAAAGACAGAAGAACAATCATCAAGTTCGAGTTATTCAGATGCTTATTCAGCTGTTCAAAGTTATGCTGAAACACAAGGTGAAGAAAGAACATACACAATTAATCAAAACTATGAAGCGGGTTATTTTTATAGAGTAGCTTTATTAGGGGATTGTGATTTGTTTGCATTTTTAGTGTATGATTGTATAGAAAAAACAATCACTGTGCAATATGATTTAGCTCCAATTTCTAACTCTTTATACTATACAATTGAAAAAAATGATGATAATGTTTTTGATTCAACTAGTTCTTATCAAGATGAAATTAATTTTGATCCAAATATTGCAATTGAAAAGGGTATTTTAAATTATATTAAAGAAAGTAAAGATTTAGGTACTAAAGATGATCCTTATGTAATATCAAATCCTAGTGAATTGGTTGCTAAATTAAGAAATGATAATATTGGTGTTTATTATATATTGACAGCTGATATAGATTTTAATGGAAGAGAATATAGTTATTACTATACACCTTTAGAAGAATTAAAAGGAATTATTTTAGGAAATGGTTATAGTATTAAAAATTATAATAGCCCATTACTTGATAATGAAAATTGTGGATTCTTTAAGAAAATAGCTATCAGTGGAAGAATTCAAGATGTTATATTTGATAATTGCGTATTTAATGATGTTAAGAATACAGGGTCAAACAATTTAAATGTCGGTATAGTGTGTGGATTTAATAATGGCGTAATTTCTAATGTTATTGTTAAAAATTCTAAAATTGAAAAAGTAAGTTTAGGAAGCTTAGAAGTAGGCGAAAACTATACAATTAATGCAGGCATAGTATGTGGATTGAGTGAATCAGGGTCTGCTTTCGAAAAAGTTGGTGTTGTTAATTCTAGTGTTGTTTGTACTGTAGAAACTAAAAATGAAAATGCAACAGCGAATGTTGGTGGTTTAGTTGGTGTTTCAAACACAAATGTTTCTAATTGTTATGTTAGAGGGATAACAATTAATTCTAATGCACATGCTAATAAAGGAGCCATTGTTATTTTATCAGGAAAAGCAATATCATATGTTGGTGGATTAATTGCAAAATTATCATCAGGAAATATTATTGAATATTGTCTTGCATATGATTTACAATTAACATCTATTGAAAAAATTGGTTCTGAAGAAAAAACTGGTAAGAAAGATACATTTGTATCATTATTAGAGGGATCATCAAATCAATGCGTATTTTCAAATACATTACCAGAATCATTTCCTAAAGATTATTGGGTAGAAGATAATGGTTTAGCTGTAATTAAATATCAATGGAAATAAAATGTAAAAGGTTATCATTATATGATAACCTTTATTGTATTTTCCAGGCTTTTAAGCATATAATTTTATTGGTGATATCAGAAAATGAAAAAAATATTTATTTTATTTACTATTATGTTACTTATGATTTCTACTTTTTTTATTGCAAATCAAAATAAGATTAAGGCAATAAAAGAGATAGAAAATAACAGTTGTATTTATTTAGACCCTGGCCATGGTGGGAAAGATGGGGGAGCAATATCTAATACAGGTCTTTATGAAAAAAATATAAATTTATTAATTTGTTATAAATTGAAAACTTATTTGGAAAATAGTGGGTATAATGTGAAAATGACAAGATATGGAGATTATGACCTAGCTAGTAATGATAGTAAAAATAGGAAAACTGAAGATATTAATAATAGAATAAAATTGATTAATAATGAAGATGTTATATTATTTGTCTCGATTCATTGTAATATTTATACAAGTTCGAAGATAAGAGGGGCACAAACCTTTTACAAAGATGATTATGAAAATAAGATATTATCAAATCTAATTCAAAATAATTTAAAGAAAATATTAAAAAATACTACAAGAGATGCAAAGACAATCAATGGAAAATATTTGATTGATAATAGTAAAACTACAGGTTGTTTAGTTGAGGTTGGTTTTTTAAGTAATCAAGAAGAGTTGGTTTTATTAACGGATAAAACATATCAAGATCGCGTTGCTTATTGTATATATTTAGGTATCATTGAATATTTAGGGGTATAAAATAAATTTTAAAAATCTAGTTTAAAAAAATATTAATTTATGGTATACTATAATAGAGATAATGGAGTAGTGTATTATGTTTGAGAAAAGAATAAAAATTAATAATTCAAATGAGATAATAGCTCTAGGACAAAAAATTGGAAGACTTGCTATTCCTAATATGGTTATAACGATGACTGGCGATTTAGGAGCAGGAAAAACAACAATGACTAAAGGGATTGCTCTAGGATTAGATATAAAAGAAATAGTAAATTCTCCAACATTTACTATTATGAAAATATATCAAGGTCGTTTGAGTTTATATCATTTAGATGTTTATAGAATTAATGATCCGTATTCTGATTTTGAACTTGAAGAGTATTTTGAAAATAATGGATTATGTGTAATTGAATGGGCAAGTCAAATACAGCCTATTTTACCAGAAGACTTATTTGAAATAGAAATATATGATTTAGGCGACAACAAAAGAGAAGTAGTTCTAAAAAGTAATTGTCCAAAATATTGTGATATAATTCAAGAGGTGACTAGATGAGAACTTTAGTGTTAGATACATCAACAAATTTATTATATATCAGTTTTATTGATGATAATAAAATAATATATGAAGTTCAAACAATGGGGTTAAATAATCATTCTGATCATTTATTACCATTAATAGAAGAAGGTTTAAAGCAACACAATTTACAAATTAAAGATTTTGATAATATTATTTTAGGTAAAGGTCCAGGTGCTTATACAGGATTAAGAGTAAGTATGAGTGTTGCAAAAATGTTTTCTTGGACTTTAAATATTCCTTTATATACTATTAGTAGTTTAGACTTATTGTCTAGTGGTTATAAACAAGATGGATTATATGTTATGAAACTAAAAGCAAAAAAGGGATTTATATATCATAAAGCATTTAAAATAAGCAATGGAACAAAAAATAATATAAATGATGATATGTTTGTTTCTGAAGACTATATAGAAAATTATAAAGAACCATTTACATTAATCACAAATGATAATATGTTAGTTGATAGTTTAAATATTAAAAAAGAAGAAGTTGAATGTGTGGATAACGTTCACGCATTAGAACCTAATTATTTAAGAGAGAGTTAATATGGAATATCAATTAAGAGAAATGGTTAAAGAAGATATTGAAGAAATAATTAAAGGTGAAGAAAGAGTATTTGGACATTCACTAGGTTATGATTTAATATATTCTGATTTTGCATTAAATCCATATGCATGTTATATCGTACTAGAAATTGATAATCAAGTTCATGGTTATATAGGTATGTGGATAACTGATAATGTGGAAATAATTAATTTGTATGTTGATGAAGAATATCAAGGTATGGGATTTGGAAGTATGATAATGGATTTCGTTATTGATATTTGTGAACAAAGTAGTATTCAAAATTTAAGTTTAGAAGTTAGAAGCTCTAACATTAAAGCAATAAATTTATATAAAAAATATGGTTTAAAAGAAAGCCATATTAGAAAAAATTATTATGTTAACGATAACAAAGAAACAGAAGATGCAATTGTTATGGTTAGAACATTTGAGGTGGAAAAATGATTGTCTTAGGAGTAGAGACAAGTTGTGATGAAACTGCTGTTGCTATAGTGAAAGATGGTAAAGAAGTAATAGCAAGTGTAGTTTACTCACAAATAGATATATTTGAAAAATATGGTGGAGTTATCCCAGAAGTAGCAAGTAGAAAACATATTCAAAAAATCACTGTTGTTTTTGATGATTGTTTAAAAGCTGCAAATATGACTCCGCAAGATATAGATTTAGTAGCTGTTACTAGTCATCCTGGATTAATAGGGTCTTTATTAGTTGGAATAAATGCTGCACATGCATTTGCTTTAGCCCATAATATTAAATATGTAGAAGTTAATCATTTGACTGGACATATATATGCTAATTATATTGAAAGTGATTTTGAATTTCCAGTTCTTGCTTTAGTAGTAAGTGGTGGGCATACAGAATTATTATTAATGAAGGACCATTATGAATTTGAATTATTAGGACAAACTTTGGATGATGCGATTGGAGAAGCATATGATAAAGTTGGTAGAGTAATGAATTTTAATTATCCTGCTGGAAAATTAGTAGATGAAGCTGCTCATATTGGAAAACACACTTACACTTTACCAGTATATAATAACAAAGAAGATTATAACTTTAGTTTTTCTGGTGTTAAATCTGGTGTTTTAAATTTAGTAAATAAATGTAAAATGAAAAACGAAGAAATAAGAATTAATGATTTGGCATGTTCATTTCAAGAAAGTGTAGTAGATGTATTAGTAAGTAAAACTATTAGAGCTGCAAAAGAACATAATGTAAAACATATTATTGTAGCTGGTGGTGTTGCCGCTAATAAAGGATTAAGAGAGGCTCTAACAAGCGAAGTTGCAAAAACAAGTGACATCAAAGTGACATTTCCAAGTTTTAAATATTGTACAGATAACGCTGCTATGATTGCTGTTAGTGGGTACTTTAAATATAAGTTAAATAAGTAGGATAAAAATATGAATAAGGGAAAAGTGAAAAATTATGTATTAGATGAAAATGGTAATTATCATGAAGTTGATAACTCAGAAGAGGATTTAGAAAAAATATACTATATAAATCCGGAAGATTTACCAAATGAAATCAAAAAAGCATTGAAAAATAATCCTTTTCTTTTGACTCATAATCCAAATATTAAGGCTGAAATAGAATCAGTTGAAGAATTTTATGAAACTATAAATGAAGAACAAAAACCATTAAGTTATATTATTAGAGATGATTCTTTTTCAAAAAAACATAAAAAAAGATTTTTAAAAAAACAATTTAGAAAATGGAAAAAAGAAGCGTTTAATAATTTAAAAGGTTTAATAGAAGAAACTAAAAATAGGTTTTTAAATACACATTCAGAAAGATATAAAAAAATTAATAGTAATCAAATATTTTACTTGATTTTTTCATTGTCTTTAAGCTTATTATATATGTTTGGAGTATTTAAATTTATTGAGGATAATAAGATTGATAATATAATTGGTATATCTACCATAATTTTATCAATTATTTGTTTAACTTTTACCTTTTTACAAAAATTTAAAATTTCGAAATTTGATACAGAATTAATTAATCATTTTAATGAATATGAAAGATACTATAAAATTAGTAAAAGGAAAATAAGTAAGAATTATAAAAAAATGATTAAATATTATTCAAAGAGTTATTTAAATAATCATTTTGGAAAGGATCCATATCCAATAAAGAATATATATATTGATATGAAAACCTTTGAAAGAATTCAAGCAAACAATAAAGATATTATTAAAATTTATAATAATATTTTGAAAGAAAATACTGGATTTAATATATATTACCATATACCATTAATCTTATCTTATCTCTTGGTGACGTTGAATGGTGGATATGTTATTATAATGATATTAATCCATATATACAAACTAATATTTATGAAAGGGGAATAAAAATGGCAACCACAAAGAAAGAAGAGACAAGTGTTAAAAGTACACCAGTTTTGAAAAAGAGAACATCACCAGATGAATTAGTTTCAAATGAAAATAGTAGTTCTCCAGTTAATCCACTAAAGAAAAGAGTATTGCCAGGAGATGAACCTGCATCAGTGCAACCGAAAGAAAAGAAATCAATGCCACTTAAGAAAAAAACTGTTAATCCATTAGATAAGGAAGAAGCAGAATCAGCAGGTAATGAAACAAGTTCTTTAGCACAAATGAAAAAAAGAATTGCTGCTCAAAAGAAATTAGAGCAAGATATGATGACGCAACAGTCTTTGAGAAATCAAGAAAAAGGAGCATTAAGAAATAAATTATCTGCTCTTGCTAAAGATATGGCTGAAGAAGAAAAAGATGATAATAAAGTAAAACCTGATTTAGGTGGTGATTTAAAAACTGAAGTTTTAGAAACACAAAATAAAAAATTGAAATCAGACTTAGAAAAAATAAAAAAACAAATTCAAGCAGTTAAAGCATTAGAATATAATAATGTTCGAGTAATAGAATTAGATACTCTATCTTTATCTGATGAATTTATTGATAGTATTTCTAAAGGTGAAAAAGTTCTTGAAGAAGATAATAGTCAAGTTATAGAATTGCAAAAACAATTAAATGAAAAAGATAATACTATTAGCAGTTTGCAAGATGAAAATAAATTATTGATTTCAGAATATGATAAAAAAATCAAGGAATTAAAAGAGACATTAGATGTCCAGATCAAAGAATTAAATAAAGAATTGAAAAACAAAGCAAAAGAGTTAGAAAAGATTACTGTGCTTAATGAAACAATAAGTGTTGATAAGCAAAATCTACAGTCTGAAAATAAAAACTTAAGTGACCAAGTAAATTCTTTATTAGAAAAATTGAGTTCAAGTGAACAAGAAAACAAAAATAAAGAACTTTTGAATAGTGAAATTGAATCATTAAAAGAAAACTTAAAAACTTTGGAAGCACTTCAAAGTGAAGTTGTTGATAAAAATAATAAAATTAATGATCTAGAACAAGAAATTAATTCTTTAAAAGATGATAATAAAAATAAAGCTGAAGAAGTTATAAAATTACAAGATGAAATTAATGAAAAAGATAATTGTGTAAAAGAATTACAAAATAAGATTTTATTGGCTGAAAGTCAAGATTCTGAATTTAAAAAGAATTTGGAAGAAAAACAACAATTAGAAAACAAATTAAAAGAACAAGCTGATAAACTAGAAAAATTGTTGAATGATTATTCTGTTAATATGGAAAATAAAGAACAAGAAATTAATTCTTTACAAGAAAAACTTGAAAAAGCAAACAATAATGAATTTGACAAGCAATTAGCGGAACTTGAATCAGCTAAAGTAACATTATCTGAAAAATGTAACAATCTAGAAAAAGAAAATGAATCTTTAAAAGCAAGTATTATTGAAAAAGAGTCTTTATATAAAGAGTTAGAAGAAAAATATAATCAGTTAGTTCAAGAACAAAAACAAGAACAATTACCACGTATCAAAGCAACTGATAACTTAGATCAAAAAGATTATGCTAGAATGAATGAAATCCAAAGTGAAATCAATGATTTAAGACAAAAGATGACTGAAAATTCAAATGTTATTTTAGAAATGACTGAAATATATAATCGCTTCTTAGACTCTGAAAAAGATATGATTGAAAAGGTTAAAGTTGTAAAAAAATATTCAGATATTTTTAACGAATATGAAAAAAGTAAAGAAGTATCAAAGACTTTGTCACAAGAACTTACCTTATTAAATCCTAAAACAGATAAAAAAGCTTATAAGGCAAAATCAGCTGAATTTAAAAGCATTAGTGGACAAGTTATATATTTTGAAAAACAACTTAAAAAATTGCAAAGAAAGAAAAAGATTGCAGAATATTTAAAAGTTTCTTCTAAAATTAAAGAATTTAATGAACAATTCAAAGTTTATGATGAAAGAAATAAAGAATTACAATTAGTAATTAAAAATAAAGAAGATGAATTAAATAAATTAAAAGGTTAATATGAAAATAACAATAAAAAATGAAATTAGTAATGTATTACCTAACTTTAATGTATATGCGTATACGATGGATGTTAAAGTAGAAGATAGTACAATTATTAATGAAAAGATTAATGAGTTAGAACAAAAGATTAATAATCAATATGCTCTTGAAGATGTGTTGCAAATACCATCAATTAAGAATGCAAGAGATAGTTATAAAAAATTAGGTAAAGACCCTAGTAGATATCGTTTAGCTTGCGAATCATTGTTTAGAAGATTAGTAAAGGGCAATGGATTGTATAGAGTTAATAATGTTGTTGATGCGGGAAATGTACTATCAATTGAATTGGCTAAGTCTACTGCAGTGTTAGATTATGATAAATTACAAGGTGATATTTATATAAGAATTGGTACCGCTGATGATATTTATTATGGGATTGGTAGAGGGTTGATAAATGTTACTAATATTCCATTATATGTGGATGATGTAAGTCCGTTTGGTTCTCCTACTAGTGATACTGAAAGAACATCAATCACTAATGAAACTAAAAAAATATTATT
>JAEIGA010010847.1_pt1 | contig 13813 bp, 13 predicted proteins | sample 9270691 | NCBI WGS metagenome assembly JAEIGA01 (sample SAMN17057246, study PRJNA624740) | gut metagenome | biome: biome; isolation source: fecal sample | host: Bos grunniens | place: China: Xizang | collected 2019 | reverse complement strand
GCTGAAAATTTCGGCTCTCGACCGTTTTGGGAAGAGGATTGCCGACCTTTTTTCAAGAAAAAAGTGTAATCTATCGTAAGCTTTAAATTTGATTGCGAGTTCTTAAAACCGCAGAAGAGAAGAGCTTGACGTATGCCGCAGTGGCAACCTGTCTTAAGTAATTTATCTTGGCAGTGAAAGAACAACGCAAATTTCTTGAAATAACATCAAAATTAGAAAAATTAAAATCAAATCGCCCAAAACGCTTATCAAAAGCGCAATTTGGGCGATTTTTTGTAAAAATTTCTTTAAATACTTTACTTTTTTTATTATATGTGTTAAAATAATATGAAATATATTTTTAGGAGCTAAAAATGAAGTGTCCCGTATGTAATTTTGCAGATTCCAGAGTTCTCGATTCACGTCCCACCCCCGACGGCTCAAGCATCAAGCGCCGCCGCGAGTGTCCCTCCTGCGGAAAGCGCTTTACAACCTACGAGGTGGTAGATACGGTTCCGATTGCCGTAGTTAAGCGTGACGGCAGACGCGAGTTTTTTGATAAACACAAGCTGGCTCTCGGTATAGAGCGCGCATGCCAGAAGCGTCCGGTAGATTCTGTTGCCATAGCCGCATCAATCGAGGCAGAGCTTCAGAATTCCATCATAACCGAAATTACCGCAACCGATATCGGTGAGATGGTTCTTGCAAGGCTCAAGGAGATAGACATAATTTCTTACATACGATTCGCTTCGGTTTACAGAGAGTTCAAGGACATAGATTCGTTTACCGAGGAGATTAAACGTCTCTCCCGCCGCCAGAGCAAAAAAACAGCTCCGAAAAGTGAGGACAAAACGAATGGTTAAGAGTATGACTGCTTTTGGCAGAGCGAAGCTCGAGGGCGAGCTTCGAGATATTACAATCGAAATAAAAAGCGTTAATTCCCGCTACTTCGATTGCACCGTTAAGCTGCCGCGCACCTACGCTTTCTTAGAGGAAAAAATCAAGGAGCATATAAAAAAATCTGCCACATCCAGAGCAAAGGTGGACGTTTATATTACCGTCGATATGCACTCGTCTGCTATTGGCAGCGTCGGACTTGACACGGTGTATGTTGAGAGCTACCTTAATGCGCTCTACCGCCTGCGTGACGAGTACGGTCTTAAGGACGATATAAGTGTTATGAGCGTTGCAAGAAATCAGGATGTGTTCACCTTTGACAAACAGGAAGAGGACCTTGAGGGTGAGTGGGAGATATTCCGCGCCGTGCTTGACGGAGCGATAGCAGACTATAATGATATGCGTGAGCGCGAGGGCGAGCGCATTATGCGCGATATCACAGCCAAAATCGAGCAGGTAAGAGCCTATTCGGACGAGGTTGAGAAAATTTCTCTTGAGGATACCGTTGGATACCGCGACAAGTTGGAAGCTAGAATCCGTCAGATACTTGATTCAAACGATGCTCCCATAGACGAAAACAGACTTCTTACAGAGTGCGCTATATGGGCGGATAAGATTGCCATAGACGAGGAGCTTGTCAGACTTCGCTCTCACTTCGGCGCGTTCTATGAAATAATAGCATCGGGTGAGCCGTCGGGCAGAAAGCTTGACTTCTTAATGCAGGAGATAAACCGCGAAACCAACACCATAGGCTCAAAGGCAAACAATGCAAAGATAGCAAAGCTTGTCGTGAATATGAAGGGCGAGCTTGAAAAAATTCGTGAGCAGGTTCAGAATATCGAATAAAGCAGGTTGAAGGTATGAAATTTATCAATATAGGATTTGGAAATATGGTTTCTGCAGGGCGTATAGTTGCGATAGCATCGCCTGACTCCGAGCCGATAAAGCGCCTTGTCAGAGATGCGAAGGACGATGCGAGAGTTATAGACGTTTCCTGCGGAAGACGTACCCGTTCGGTTATAATAACAGACTCCGACCATATAATTTTATCGGCTATCCAAACCGAAACTATTACAAACCGTCTCTCAAGCGATGAGGAAACCGACGCAGACGGCGTAGACGAAGAGGAGTAAATCCAAAAGTCACACAGGGAGTGTATTCCCGAAAAAACATAGAATAATATAAATAATAAATAAATCAAACCGAAAGAGGAAAAGAAATGATTTACCCAACAGTTGACCAACTTACAAAAGGTGAGCTTAACCGCTATGAGCTTGTGGTGGGCGTTGCAAAATGCGCCCGCATTGTAACCGATGAGTACATCGATATGAGAAACAAAGCGCAGAAGATGATTGACAATCACGAAACCGAGAAAAATCTCGCTGCTCTCATTGACCCCGAGTATAAGGATAAGAAGGCTGTAAAGCTCGCTATCGCACAGCTTGAGGAAGGACGCTTCAAGCTCCACAGACCCGAGTAAAGCTCTCGGATTGAGCGTAAGGCGGTTTTCGTCCGCCGTACAGATTAAAAGACACAAGGAGGGACCGTTATGTTCTGCGAAGTATATATTTTAGACGCTCCGTATCATATAGACCGTCCCTTTGACTATTTGAAAATAGACGGCATAGAGGTCGGCTCTATCGTAAAGGTGCCGTTTGGAAAAGCAAATTCTCTGCGCCTTGGCGTAGTTGTCCGACTTAAATCAGAAGCCGAGGACAGCGGCGTAAATATCAAGCCCGTGCATTCGGTTATATCAGACCGATATTCCTTAAATGAGGAGATGCTCGGGCTGTGTCTGTTTTTAAAAGAATATACTCTTTGCACCTTCGGAGAGGCTGTCAGATGCGCTCTTCCTCCGGGTGCGCTTTCCGCGACCGAAAATATTAAAATCCGCAGGCGATTCACGCTTAAGCTGTCAAAAGAGGCGGCGGTATCGTTGCTTTTAACTACGGGAAGAGCAGGTATAAGAAGCGAGGGACAGCGAGAGATAATCCGCTATCTTTCCGAGGTTGGCTCGGCTGACGAGGAGCTTATCAAATCTCTTCACGGAGTTAACTCATCTCATATCAGAGCGCTTCTCGATAAAGGGATTGTGGAGGCGGAGTGCTTCGAAGCAATGCGCAACCCTTATGCCGAATACTCTAAAAAACGCGACACGTCCCCTATCATACTTTCCCCGGCGCAGACAAGGGCGTATGATACGGCACAGTCGCTTTATCTTGAGAAAGAGGCTCGCGCGGCTCTTCTTTACGGAGTTACGGGAAGCGGCAAAACCAAGGTTATTATGCGCCTCATAGACAGAACTATTGCCGATGGGCGCGGAGTAATAATGCTTGTTCCCGAAATATCTCTTACGCCGCAGACGGTTAATCTTTTCTGCCGCCGTTACGGTGAGCGCGTTGCCGTTATACACTCATCGCTCTCTCAAGGAGAGCGTCTTGATGCTTGGCGAAGAATAAGGTCGGGAAATGTAGATCTCGTTATAGGTACGCGCTCGGCAATTTTTGCGCCGATGGATAATATAGGACTCATAGTTATAGACGAGGAGCACGAGCATACCTACAAGTCCGAGTCCGACCCCAAATATCACGCGCGTGACGTAGCGGCGTACAGATGCGCTCGCCACTCGGCGCTTATGCTCCTTGCTTCCGCAACTCCTTCTCTTGAAAGCTTTCATAAGGCTGAGTGCGGTACGTATACTCTTATACCGTTGCGCGAGCGCTTCGGAGGAGTTAAGCTGCCCGAGGCGGTTATTGTCGATATGCGCGAGGAGCTTCGTCTCGGTAATACAACTCCGATATCTGACAGACTTTTGAAATCTCTTTCAGAGGTTTATGAAAACGAAAAGCAGGCTATACTGTTTTTAAACCGCCGCGGATATTCCTCGGAAATAAGCTGTAAGGAGTGCGGAGACGTAATCAGCTGTCCGCGATGCTCGGTTTCTCTCACATATCACACCGATTCCGGCGGAGGCAAGCTGCTTTGCCACCTTTGCGGTTATACGTCTAAAGTTCCAAAGCTTTGTCCGTCCTGCTCGTCGGATAAGCTTTCGTTTTTAGGCTTCGGAACACAAAAGCTTGAGGGCGAGATGAACAAATATCTTCCCGATATGTCGCTTATGCGAATGGACAGAGATACCACGGGCGCAAAGCTTGCTTACGACAGAATGCTTGAGGATTTCCGAGAGGGAAGAGCCGATGTTCTTCTCGGCACGCAGATGGTAGCCAAGGGACACGATTTTCCGAGAGTTACTCTTGTTGGAGTGATTCTCGCGGACACGTCATTATACCTTAGCGATTTTCGAGCCGCCGAGCGCACGTTCTCGCTTCTTACTCAGGTAATAGGCAGAGCAGGCAGAGCAGAAAGCGGCGGCAGAGCCGTAATTCAGACCTACTCTCCGCAAAATGAGGTGATAAAGCTCGCCTGCGCGCAGGATTACGATAAATTCTACGAGGGCGAGATTGCCATAAGGCGCGAGCTTTCATACCCGCCCTTTTGCGATATGGTAGCGCTTACTCTTACAGCGGACGAGGAGAAAAACCTCTTTTCCGAGGCAAAGCACCTCTCGGAGCTTATCGTATCAAAGCTTGAGGGTGAGTTTTCTGGTATGCCTTTCACGGTTTTCGGTCCGTTTGAAGCTGACGTTTATAAGCTTAATGACAAGTATAGAATGAAAGTGGTCGTAAAGTGCAGGCTCAATAAAACGACGCGCCGCTTTTTCCACACGCTGCTGTGCGAATTTTCGTGTGTGCGCGGTGTAACGCTCGCTGTGGATTTAAACCCACTAACAGTATAATAGCACCCTGAAAATAACCTGCAAGAATTAGTATATAAGAAAATTTAAAAGAAAATAAAATACGGAGCAAAGCTCCGAAAGGAAGAAAAATGGCATTATTAAAAATACTCAAATTCGGCGATCCAATTTTAAGAAAGGTATCGCGTCCTGTTGAAGAAATAACTCCTAGAATCACAACTCTTCTCGATGATATGATAGAAACTATGCGTGCGGCAGAGGGCTGCGGACTTGCGGCTGTGCAGGTTGGAGTGCTTCGCCGCGTGGTAGTTATCGAGGTTGAGGAGGGTAAGGTTATCGAGCTTATAAACCCCAAGATCATCGCTTACGCAGGTGAGCAACAGGAGCAGGAGGGATGCCTTTCGAATTCCGGAAACTACGGAATAACAAAGCGCCCAAAACACGTTACCGTGCGTGCCACCGACAGACACGGAAAGCAGTTTGAGCTTACAGGCTCCGACCTTCTCGCAAGAGCTATTTGCCACGAGTGCGATCACTTAGACGGAAAGCTCTATACCGATGTGCAAATCAGACCTTTAACTGCCGAGGATCTCAAAAGAGAGAAAAAGCAGAAATAATCACAGTAAAGCAGAAGTATACAAAGCAAAGCAAAAGCATACACGGAGAAGCAAAAGCATACGCAGTGGAGCAGAAGCATACACGGTGAAGCAGAAGTATGCATAGAGCTGAAAATGCTTTCGAGATAGACCTGACTAAAGGGGAAAAATATGAAAATAATGTTTATGGGCACGCCTGAAATATCGGCAATCTGTCTAAATAAGCTGCTGGACGACGGTCACGAGGTTTGCTCGGTTATCACTCGTGAGGATAAGCCGCGCGGCAGAAAAATGATAATGACACCTACTCCGACAAAGTCGCTTGCTCTGGAAAAGGGAATTCCCGTATATACGCCTCAAACTCTCAGAGACGAGGCGTTCTCGGAGCTTCTTTCTTGTCTTTCGCCGGAGCTTATAGTAGTTGTCGCATACGGCAAAATACTTCCCAAATTCGTAATAGATTTTCCGAAATACGGCTGCGTAAATCTTCACGTTTCGCTTCTTCCGAAATACAGAGGAGCCGCCCCAATGCAGAGGGCTATCATTGAAGGCGAGAGTGAAACAGGCGTTACCGTAATGTACATGGATGAAGGACTTGATACGGGCGATATTATAGCTGTAGAGAAATTTCCGATAGGCCCATTTGATGATTTTGAGGTAGTACACGATACTTCGGCAGAAATCGGTGCGTCACTGCTGTCGAAAACTATATATGATATACAAAACGGAAACGCTAAAAGAATACCTCAGGATAATTCTCTTGCCACTTACGCTGCTAAGATAGAAAAGGATGATTGCAAACTAAACTTTGCATTATCGGCAAAAAAGCTTGATTTAATTATCAGAGGAACAACACCGATTCCGGGTGCTTTTGCATATCTTAATGGCAAAATGCTGAAGATAAACAAAGCCACTGTTGCCGAAGGACAGGGAAAAGCGGGCGAGGTTATAGCTCTCGACGGTGCAGGTGAAGGAAGCTTCACTGTTGCCTGTGGCGAGGGGGCGCTCAAAGTTAGCTCCGTTATACCCGAGGGACGCGGAAAAATGTCCGCCGGCGATTTTATAAGAGGAAGAAAAATAAATCTCGGAGATATACTTTTATGATAGATATGGTTTTGTATTTTGCCGCAATTATAGCACTTATATTCTCTATATGGGCACAATTCAAGGTTCAGTCCACCTTTAATAAATATTCTCGAATCACAACACGCTCGGGCAGAAGCGCCGCGGAGGTTGCTGAAATGATACTACGCTCAGCAGGCGTATACGGTGTGCGTATTGAGCGTGTCAGAGGCTCTCTTACCGACCATTTTGACCCGCGCACCAATACACTTCGTCTATCCGACGGTGTTTACGCATCCTCCTCAAGTGCTGCAATAGGCGTCGCGGCTCACGAAGCGGGACACGCTATTCAGCACGCCAAAGGATATTTGCCTATAAAAATCAGGGGTGCTATGGTCCCTGCGGTTACGTTTGCCTCAAGATTTTCCTGGCTTGTAATAATGGCAGGTGTTCTTACAATGGCGCTTGTGGATTCGCCTATAGGCTACTACGTTATGCTCTTCGGAATAGGTCTTTTCGCGGTAGTTACCCTCTTTGAGCTTGTAACGCTTCCTTGCGAATTCAACGCATCAAACAGAGCTATGCAGGCGCTCAGAGATTCGGGGTGGTATACGCGTGAGGAGCTTTCCGGCTCGCGTGCCGTGCTTACCTCAGCGGCACTTACCTACGTTGCCGCGCTTGCTGTATCCGCAATACAGCTTCTTCGACTTGTTCTCAGGCTTTTGAGGACCAATAACAGAAGACGATAATAAACTAAAAAACAGGAATAACGAAAAATGAAGGTAGATATAAGAAAATCCGCCCTCGCTATTCTCTTGGAAGGAGAGGCGGCGGGCAAGTATATAAATCTCGCGCTCTCCTCACACTCACTTGATTCCTTCACGGACAAGGAGCGCGCACAGCTAACCTCACTTGTTTATACCGTAACAGAGAGGCGCATCAGCTACGATTATATAATTTCGGCTCTCTCAAAAAGAGAAGCTGAGAAAATAGATTCTTATACAAAGAACGTACTAAGGCTGGGTCTTTCGCAGATTTTGGATATGCGCTCAATTCCCGATTTTGCGGCGGTAAATGAAACGGTAAAGCTCGCAAGGAACCCGGGTGAGCGAAGCTTTGTCAACGGTGTTCTTCGTGCCGCAGTCAGAGCAAAGGATTCGCTTCCGATGCCTGATATGACAAAAAACTATAAGCGCTACCTGTCGGTTAAATACTCGTTTCCTCTTTGGATAGTAAAGCATTTTGCGGTACTTTATGGGGAAGATGTGTGCGAGAAAATTCTCTCAAGCTACAACAGTGAAAGATACACTGACCTTACCGTTAATACGTTGAAAATTTCAAAAGAAGAATACGTTTCGCTTCTTCGGGAAAACGGCTACGGTGTGAAGGAAAATTTTGACACGGGTATATCATTAAGGCTTGATAAATCGGTGAATCCAGAACGATTGCCCGGATTTTCCGAGGGGTATTTCTTCGTTCAGGACAGAGCCTCTCTTATCTCAGTTTCGGCTCTTTCGCCAAAGCCACACGATACAGTTATAGATGTCTGTGCGGCTCCCGGCGGCAAAAGCTTCTCCGCAGCAATTTTGATGCAAAATAACGGCAAGCTCTATTCTATGGAGCTTCACGAGAGCAAGCTTTCTCTTATAACGGGCGGCGCGTCCCGTCTTGGACTTTCCGTGATAGATGCGCGATGCCTTGATGCTACTACCCCGGACGCCTCGCTTTTCGGTACTGCCGACAAGGTTATATGCGATGCACCATGCTCAGGTCTTGGCGTTCTCGGTAAAAAAGCTGATTTGCGATACAAGGATAAATCCGCACTTGCCGAGCTTCCCGCGCTCCAGTATTCAATTCTTAAAGAAAGTGTGCAATATTTGAAGGTGGGTGGAGAGCTTGTTTATTCTACCTGTACATTAAATCCCACCGAAAACGATGAAGTTGTATCACGTTTTCTCGCGGAAAACGAGAATTTTTCACCGGTGGATTTCTCGGTCGGCGCGTATAAATCGGAGAGCGGTATGCTTACTCTTCTTCCTCATATACATAAAACAGATGGATTCTTTGTAGCAAAGCTCAAAAGGACAAAATGACTATGACACAAAAATACGACATATACTCTATGCTTCCCGAGGAGCTGACAGAGCTTTTTATATCGCTCGGTGAGAAGCCGTTTAGAGCAAAGCAGGTTTTTCCCCGACTTGCAAAGGGAGACAGAATTGATGATATAACTACTCTTTCAAAGTCGCTTCGCGAGAAGTTAGGACAGCAAATTCTTGACACGCTCCCTACTGTAGCAGAAAAATTGGTCTCAAAAATTGACGGAACGGTAAAATATCTCTTCTCGCTGCACGACGGCTCGTGTATCGAGAGCGTTCTTATGAAATACAAGCACGGAAACACACTCTGCATATCAAGCCAGGTGGGCTGTTATATGGGCTGTAAATTCTGCGCTTCGACCATAGGCGGCAAGGTACGGGACCTGTATCCGTCAGAGCTTCTCGGTCAGATAATAGCAGCCGAGCGTGACTCCGGCGAGAGAATTTCAAATATAGTTATGATGGGCATAGGCGAGCCGCTTGATAACTTTGATAACGTTGTGAAATTCTTGCGCCTTGTCAATCATCCGGACGGACTTAATATCGGCTACCGTCATATATCTCTTTCTACCTGCGGAGTAGTGCCGGGAATATATAAGCTTGCCGAGGTTGATTTACCAATAACTCTCTCAATTTCGCTTCACGCGGCAAACGATGAAAAGCGCACTGAAATTATGCCGGTAAACAAGAAGTGGAAAATTTCGGAGCTTCTTTCGGCATGTGTTGATTACTATAAAACAACAGGCAGGCGAATTTCCTTTGAATACACGCTCATACACGGAAAGAACGACACGGAGGCGGATGCAAATGAGCTTGCTTCGCTTTTGAAGAATGCTTTCGCAGGAACGGGTGCGCCGATACACGTCAATCTCATTCGCGTGAACGAAGTTACCGAGACGGGATTTAAAAAGGGAAGTGTTGAGTCGGTAAACGCTTTTGCCGCCGTGCTTGAAAAGCGCGGTATTACGGCAACGGTCAGACGAAGGCTCGGCAGCGATGTAAATGCCGCCTGCGGACAGCTTAGGCGTTCATATACGGTGAAAAACGAGCCGAAAGAAGTGTAGCATTATAAAATAACGCCGAAAGCGGTCATACCAAAAAAGCAAAAAAATCTACACGGGTGCCGCCAAATCATAAAATTCCGAGACGGCAATCCCGAAATCAAAAAATGTATATAACTCTACACGGGCAATCCCGAAATCAAAAGCTTATAAATTCAACCAAATGAAAAAACAGAAAATAGCTAAAGGAGAAGCTGTTTGATTACCGAAAGACACGGAAAAGTGGTCAAGGGCCTCGGAGGCCTTTATGAAGTCAGAATAAAAGAGGGAGATAGCGCCTACCGTATGTCCTGTCGCGCAAAGGGAAATCTTAAGCGTGACGAGGAAAGGCTTCTTATCGGAGATAACGTCACCGTGACCGTGGACGACTCAACCCCCGACGGCATAGTAATATCAGAAATAAAGGAGCGCAAAAACGCGCTTATCCGCCCCCCGCTCGCAAATCTTGACTGCCTTTTTATAGTATTTGCGGCAAAAAAGCCTGCCCCTGTCCTTGAGACCGTGGATAAGCTTATTGCAATAGCAGAGCATAGCGCTATTTTACCTATTATAATAATAACGAAATCCGACCTCTCCGGCGACGCATCTGAGGAATATGCCGAAATTTACAGGTCGGTAGGTATTCCTACGTTTATAACCTCTTCTGAGCTGGGCGAGGGCGCAGAGGAGCTTCGCCGATACATAAGGCAGACTGTAAGTGACGGAAAAACAGCCGCATTCGCAGGAGCTTCGGGAGTTGGCAAATCTACTTTGATGAACACTCTTTTCCCAAATCTTTCGCTCGCGACCGCCGAAATTTCGCGCAAAATCGAGCGAGGCAAGCACACCACACGTCACGTTGAAATCTTCGATATTGAGGACACGGCAGATACGGGATTTCTAGCCGATACGCCCGGCTTCTCGCTGATAGATTTCGAGAGATTCGATTTCTTTTCTCTTGACGATTTGCTTCCCGCATTCCGCGACCTTTCGCTTTATACGGGCAAGTGCCGTTATGCCGACTGCGCCCACGTTGGAGAGAGCGCCTCGGAGTGTGCGGTCGCTAAGGCTGCGGAGGATGGAAAAATAGCAGAGAGCCGTCTTGCCTCTTATCGCTCCATATACAAGGTCTTAAAATCAAAAACCGCTTATAACTGAACACGTTATACTGAATACGGTAGAAAAGAAATAAAGCCGAACGCTTTAAAATTCAGTTACAAGAAGCGAGGCGCGTTTGAAATGAACCTCAAAGGTTAACACTTAACCGAAACCGATAGAACCAAAATAAAAGCGGAGTTCTCTATGCCGTTTCAGCACGGAGAACTCCGCTTGTTTTATCAGATTTTGCCGATTTTCGCTGAGTGAAAGAAGAGAAAAAAGGAAAACGCGTGGGAAATTACTGGAAATCAACCCCGTGATTAACCGCCTCAGCACCCGAAAACGAGAAAACCTCGCCCGAAATTTCCGAGGGAAGAGTGCCCATAGTTTTCTTGAAAACTCGCGTGAAATATGAAATATCAGAAAATCCGCACTCCGCGGCAGCAGAGGAAATACTGTAACCGCCAAGTATCAATGAACGCGCATTCTGACATCTGATTAGATTAAGAAATCCCATTAGCGAGTATCTTGTTATTTGCTTAAAGGAATGGCTTAAATAGCTTTTGCTGAAATGCAAAGCGTCAGAAATCTCATCGACCGTAAGCTTTTTGTTGTAGTTTTCATGTAAATAAACCAGAGCCGAACGCACCATACTCAACTTTTTATCTTCATCAACTGGCATGTTTTCAGACGTCAAACGGCAATTTCTGTTGAGGTATACGAAAAAGTCGATAACCTTTGAGAGAGTTGATAGATTTGTGAAATCGTCACACCTTTCGTGCTCCGTTATTATCTCTTCGAAAATTTCCCCAAGCGGCGCACTGCGTATGAATGGCTCAAAATGCGTTTTCGAACCGTAAAGTCCGTTGGTCTTGAAGAAGTCGTTGTTTGCAAAAAGTATGTAGTAGTCAAGTGGCGGGGTAACAACCTTTGACGCGTGAAGAACCGAGGAATTTACAGCCACAATGTCACCGGAGCTAGCAAGATAGCGCACACCGTTAAGCGACACACTGAGCTCACCGCTTTTTATGTACATAAATTCCGGTGCATCGTGCCAGTGAAGTCCCGTGCCCTTCAAATATCTCATTAGTGAAAAAACAGCGTTGTCTTTAAAAAAACCTTTTGAGGTTTGATAAAATACCATAACGTACCCTCTTTTCAACACTATTAGGCTTTGTTTACTACATTATATAACACAAAGCACGAAAAGTCAAGCAAACGGTTAAAATATTAAAAAATACATAAATTCACCTCGCTAAAAAGCACAATTGTACCAAAGAAAAGCAGTTTTGTGCATAGAAATTGTCTAAGTATTTTGATATAATTAGATTAGTACGGTGCGCTCCTTTGACAAGTAAAGCACAAGGGACTAAAATCCGTACCGGATTTAACGAAAATGAAAACATATAAAGGAGACCAAAATGGCAATTAACAAGTATTTTAATTTTGCCCCCGGTGAATTTCTGCCCTTTAGGGACAGCAAGGTTCTCGACGAGGTAATAAAGGTAGACCTCAAAACACGCGAAGGCTACACCTTTGAAAACCCTGAGTTCGAGCTTAGAATAGTTCACGACGTGCATAACTATTTCACAACCGACCTTATGCAGAGAATACGTATGTCGGACATCAAAAACGAGAAGCTCGTCATCATTATTCCCAGCCCTGAAAACGCAGCTTTTATCAGTCTTTCACAAGCTCTTAACAGATTTAAAATCAGCTGCCGCAATCTTCACGTATTCTTCCTCTACGAGTATGCAAACGAGGAGGGCAAGGTTGCACCCTGGCAGAGCCCCTACAGCCGTTCGGGTCACTTTATGAGATATTTCTACAACAATCTCGATGCAGAGCTTCGTATGCCTATGGAGCAGATACATTTCTTCACAACCGAGAACGTAAATACATATTCCGACGAGCTTGCTGCTCTCGGCGGAGCAGACGTTGCCTATACCGCACTCAGCTGGTCTACCGGTATCGGCGCTATTGACCCCGACGGATTCCCCGCAGAGTCGCTTGACGAGTATCTTTCTATGGGCTCGCGTCTTGTAACTCCTATGCCCGAGATGATAGCTCACGACTCTCTTCGCGGTATGTTCGGCTGCTCCGGTGACATCGCAAACGTTCCCCCTTGTGCGGCAACCGTAGGTCCTCGCGACCTTATGGCTTCTAAGGAGTGGATTGACCTTGAGTATCTTCTTGGCTGCGGCGGCGTCGCTCACCAGAGATATCCCCTCAATCTTGCTTTGCTCGGTCCGATCTGCCCCGAGAACCCAGGCTCTATCATGAGACTTCACAAGGGTACCTGCTACGCTGCACCCACCGTAGCTAAAATTCCGGCACCCGCACCCGATTTTGACAATCTTCTTGATACTCTTGCACAGATCAAGAAAAAAGAAGAAGCGTAAGGAGGAAAAGAAATGAACCGTAGCTTATTTGATTTCAAGCCCAGCGCATGGCTTCCTACACAGGACAAGGCAGTTCTTGAGTACTGCAGAAATATAAAGCGCGAAGAAATGGATATAACCAACGAGAACGGCTATACTGTAAAGGTCGTTCCCCATCCCTCAAGTGCAGTTACCTGCGAGCTTTTTAACTGGATTTGGCGCTCCGACGTCGAGGATAAGAAGACAGTCATAGTTTTCCCTAACTCCTGGTACGCAATTTACACCGCCGTTGCCGAGATGTGTAACAAGTTCAACGTTTCCGCAAGAAACATTCACGCATTCTGCATGGACGAGTATGCAGACGAGGACGGTAACGTTGCTCCTATCACCTGGTATCGCTCTCTCGGCGGTCACTTTATGACCGAGTTCTACCTCAAGTTCCGCGAGGACCTTCGTCCCCCTCTCAAGCAGATGCACTACTACACCAATGAAAATATAGGCTGCTATTCAGATATGATAGCAGAAGAGGGCAACGGCGGCGCAGACCTCATACTTTCCGCAACAGGATGGATAGGTCATACCGCGTTTATCGATCCCTGCACAAAGAAGTTCAAGGCAGATAACCTTGAGGACTTCCTCAAAATCAAGGCAGGATTTGTTGACAACCACCGCCTTACAACACAGCAGAACTCGGGTGCAGCAAGAGCTATTTGGCACACTCCCAGCTACTCGGTATCTATCGGTCCTTGGGACGTTATGCACGCGCGTGACCACCTTGAGCGCCACGACCTTCAGTCTACCGGAGGATACAGCGCTTGGGAGCGTATGATTTCCCGTCTTCAGCTCTACGGACCTGTATGTATGGAGGTTCCCGCATCTATTTATCAGCTCACAAAGGGTATAATAT
>JAEIGA010010846.1_pt1 | contig 13814 bp, 19 predicted proteins | sample 9270691 | NCBI WGS metagenome assembly JAEIGA01 (sample SAMN17057246, study PRJNA624740) | gut metagenome | biome: biome; isolation source: fecal sample | host: Bos grunniens | place: China: Xizang | collected 2019 | reverse complement strand
TTGAGGTCATAGACGCAGAGGGTGCGGCCGTAGATGATGACGGCATCGGAGCTGCCGAAGCCTTCCGGGATGAACTCGTCCAGCTTGAGCCGGGCCTCCACCAGGAGCACGGCCTCGGGGTCCCTGTAGAGGGCGTCGAGGTAGTCCTCCCAGACGAGGCGGGCGTAGTGCTCGGAGACGATCCGGAGCATCTCCTCCGGGTCGAGGCCTTCACCTTCGCAACGGTTGAAGCACTGGGTCAGGGCGTTGCTGCCCATCTCGATGAGGTGCTCCCTGGTCTCGGGCCATTCCAGTCTCTTGGTGTCGTCGTACTCGCGCAGCTGCTGCTGGGCCTTCAGAGCCCCGAGAAGGAGAGCCTCCGCCATGGCGTGGGCGATGGTGCCCTCGCGGGTGAAGATGGTTTCCTTCTCGGGCTCCTGGGCCTCGAGCCGTGCGGACGGGGTGCAGTGCATCCAGCGGGAGGAACCCGAAGGAGCGAGGATTGCGTGGCTGCTGGGCATGGCGTTATGCTGCTAACTTGTTCAACCTGTCCAGCAGTTCGCTCCTGCGCTCCTGGGGGCACTCCGAACTGTTGCGGATTCCGAACTCACCGAAGAGGTCCTTGACGGACTGTCCTCCGACCTGGTCCTTCGCGGCCTTGACGGCTTTCCGGAGGGCGGCGTCGGTGATTTCCGTCTGCTCGGGCTCTGCGGGTGCCTGCTGTGGCGCAGGTGCCGCTTTCTCCTCACGGACGGGAGATTGCTCCGTTTCGGGCTTGGGTTCCTCTACGGGCTTTTCTGCGTGCTTCTTGAGGCGGTCGAGAAAGTCTACGACAATCTCCTCCACCTCAGTCTTGAGGTCAGGATGTGCAGAACATCTGCACACCTCGTCAGGAAGATCCGGCGCGAACTGCCGGAGGAGGTTCGCTGCCCTATCGGACAGGTCCACCGTTACTTTAATGTTGATATCCATCTTTTATTGAGGTTAAAGAAGTTTCAAGTAAAACCGGGAGGAGAGTCGCACCCGTCCCGGGTAAGACAGTGTGTGTATAGCCCCGCATCTGCGGGTGGAGGCCGGCGAAGGGGTCGAACCTTCCCCCTCGGAGGGGAAAAAACTTAAAAAACCTTGAAATTTTAGGGTTGTACAACCGAGGGGTATCCATACCGGCCTTATAGTTTGCCTTTCCACACGTCGAGGATGTCCTGACCGAGGAAGCGGCCGTCGGCCGTGTGCGGGACGAGCTTCCCGGACTTCTTCCACCTGGTGATGGTGTGGTATTCCACTCCGAGAAGGCTGGCGGCCTGCTTGCAGGAGTAGAGTCCGAACCTCAGGACATCTGGTTTCTGCGCTGTCATTTCGTCCGGGTGATTTCGATCATGCCGGCGTTCTCCCGGGGTGCGTTCACGGTGAAGGACTTGCCGGAGAGGTGGGAGTAGCGGCTGCAGGCGTTCCTGGCATATTCGCGGACCACGAGGCTGTCTTCTACGGCCCAGGTCTCGCCGACGTCCATTGTGGCGATGGTGTGGAGAACACTGATGCGTCCAGCGTCCTTCCCGGTGTTGTGGGTGATTACTTCCATTGTTCTATGATTTTGATTTGGTGATCTTGCAGTAGTCCTGCGGCCCCTTGACGCATCTGCCGTCCTTGAAGAACCAGCAGCGGAGACACAGGTTGGGCGTGCGGACGGTGCTCATTTGCTTACCTCCGAATGGTCGTCCAGCCACTTGGAGAACCATCCGCAGACGAAGGCGCCGAAGAGGCTGATGAAGTTCCACAGGGTGACGCTGCCGTCGAGTCCCTCGACGCAACCGGCGAAGACCAGGGCGACGCTTACGCCGCCGAGGATGCAACTGACTTTTTTCCTTCTCATATCGTTTTTCAATTAAATATCGTTTCACGGTTTTGTGGAAAGTTGGGGGCCTCGGAGGGCCCCCTCCCTTCCATCCGACTTATCGTGTCGGGGCTTCCCAGGGCCGTTGGTTATCTGTAAATTATCCAAGCATTCTTCGCTGCCGCCTTCGGGGAACGGTAACTGAGCGAGTTTGCGAGTTTCCCGTCGATACTGAAGCACCAGTACCAGTAGCCGTCGAAGATGATCTGCGCCGTGTGCGTCGTGGGTTTCTCATCCTGGAAGTATTCATTCTCGCCGGAGATGAAGGTGACCTCGAAGAGATCCTGGCCGTTCCTGTTGTACTTTTTCTGTTTCATGACACTGTCTTTTTGATATTGGTCTGAAAATTGTTATATTCGCGTTGTTATAACTTGCTGGACACAAAGGTAGGTGAAAAAAATCAAACTAACAATAGGGTAACGAAAAAATTTATGTTTTACTTACCTTTTTCCTTGGAAAACGGTTACCCTGGACAGTGTGTGTTATGGAAAAAAAGTTCAATCTTCGCCTTTTCAGAAAGGCAAACGGGCTCACGCAACTGGATGTTGCTGAGTACCTTGGAGTATCCAAGCAGTTTATTACACAGGTCGAAACGGGGAGATCTCTCCTGCCGACTGACAAGCTGAAAAAAATTCTTGACAACCCCGCCTGGTCCCTCAAAGAATACAACCGTCTGGTGGACAATCTCGATTCCCTGGCCTCGGAAGGTAACGAAAAACAAGTTTCCCAAGTGGCACGGAGGGACGGCGATGCCCCTCTGAGGGTCCGGCTGATTCCCTTCGAGGCCCGTGGTGGAATGATAGGGGATTTCGTGGACGGAGTGATGGACTACGACTGCGAGATGGTGGTGTCACCCATCAAGGGCGTGGACTTCGCCATGACGGTCACCGGCGACTCCATGATGCCGGAATACAATCCGGGCGACCGCATCCTCATCAAGCGGATAGATCCGAACCTGTTCATCGAATGGGGCCGGGTATATGTGCTGGACACCCCGAACGGGGCAGTCCTGAAGAAGCTGGAGAAATCGGAGGAGCCGGGCTTCGTGACCTGCATCTCCATCAATCCCGAGGTGAGCCCATTCCAGGTGAACGTCAATGCCGTCCGGGGCTGGTACCGGGTGCTGATGGTGATGTCAATGAAATAGAACGATATGAGAAAAATTGCATTATTCGCCATTTTATTGGCGTTTCCCGCAATTTTATTGGCGCAGAACGAAAGCCGGTTCTCCACTGACGGCTCCTCCGTCGTGTGGCAGAATGTCTTCCAGACGCAGCTGGACTCGGCCGGCGTCGTGGACGGGCTTCTTGCCTCCGGTCATTTCGACGGAGTCATCCTGTCGAAGGACGGGTTCACCTGCCGGATCGTCCCGCACGAGGTCGACTACAGGGGTGCCGGACTGAAAAGGGGTCTCGTCTCCATGTACCTGCTCGGCGGGGAACTGGAAGGCAGGGCTGTCGTCCAGATCCGGGAGGGACGGTACAGGGTTACCGTCGACGAGATGGTCTTCACGACCACGCTGGAGACCCCGCTCTCCAAGAGGGGAGAGAGGACGAAGCTGGAGTTGTACGTCCTGACCGGGGGCGGAGTATTCCGGAGCAACTTCTGGAACAAAGGATCCGCTCCGGTGCTCGACTACGACCTTCTCTCTTTGTTTGAAGTCAAGGCCGCAGAGGCCCAGGACGATGATTGGTAATGTCGCAAATCCGTTGCAAATGAAAATGCACTTTGTATCTGCTTGGAAATCAACATAATAGAACGGTGGGCGATGCCTTACAAGCAGGGGGTCGACGGTTCGAATCCGCCATCGCCCACGACAGTGTAGTGAATTGGAAATCAATGTTTTGCGGATTTCCTTTTCACTATTTTTTGTCTCCGTCTGCTCCAAAAGGGGTCAGAAAAATGGGAACATTATAGAACATTTGGGAACATTGTAGAACATTTCGTTGCAAATTCGGTAGCAAATGGACAAGAAAACGACATTGATCCTCGACACCCGCCGCCCCCTCCAGGACGGCACCTTCCCCGTCAAGCTCTCCGTGGGCCACGGGACACGGCTCTACCTCTCCACCGGGGTGTCGGTCCACAGGGACAATTGGGTGGGTGGCCAGGTGGAAGGGACGAAGGACGCGAAACGCCTGAACACGGTCCTCGACAACCAGAAGCTCCGGGTCAGGGCCCGGCTGCTCCGGCTGAGGGAGGAGGGGAAGCTGGGGAAGGTCTCCGTCTCCCATCTGCGGAAGCTGCTCACCGCCCCCGACATGGACGACGTGCCGGAGGAGGACCGCCGGACACCCCTGCTGGAGATTGCCCGCAGGTGCATAGCCACGAAGGACGGAAGGACGAAGGAGGTGTACCAGCACACCCTTGCGAAGCTCCGGGCCTTCGCCGGTGACGGCCCCATATATATAGAGGACATCGACCAGGTGTGGCTGCACGGCTTCGAGAGCGCCATCGGAGGGAAGGTCAACAGCCGGGCCATCCATCTGAGGAACCTCAGAGCCATCTGCAACTTCGCCCTGGACGAGGAGCTCACCACCCACTATCCCTTCCGGAAGTTCAAGATCCGGACGGAGGAGACCCGGAAGAAGGCCCTCACCCTGGAGCAGGTCCAGGCCTATCTGGCCGTTCCCGGTCCAAACGAGTACCGGGATGTCTTCCTGCTGCTCCTGTACCTCCGGGGCATCAACATCGGCGACCTTGCCAAACTCACCGAGTCCGACGTGGTGAACGGCCGGATAGAGTACCGGCGGAACAAGACCGGCCAGCTCTACAGCATCAAGGTGGAGCCGGAGGCCCGGGAGATCCTCGACCGCTGGAAGGGTGAGGCACACCTGCTGCGCTGCTTCGACCGGTACCGGGACCCCCACGACTACAACCGGCGGATGAGGGAGGCCCTGAAGAAGATGAAGGGCCCCGACGGGAAGCTCATCGAGAAGGACTGCAGTTCCAACTGGGCCCGGCACACCTGGGCCACCATGTGCGCCGAGCTGGACGTGCCCGACCCCACCATCAGCCTCGGGATGGGGCACCGGATAGCCGGCCACCGTACCACGGCCATCTACATCAAGCGGGACCAGCGGAAGGTGGACGAGGCCAACCGGAAGGTTATCGACTACATAAAAGGGGCCGTCCCGCATCTCACGACGCAGGACGGTTGAACAACAATTCTTATCGATTATGACTAAACAAGACCCATCACGGGCTAAAAGATGTGTTTCCTGAATATCCATAGGACCGCTCCGATGAGGGCCAGCAGGAGCCACGGGAAGGCGCCGATTTTGGCCTTCTGACTCCAGGACAAGGGTTTCTCAACCTTGACCTCCTTGATGTGTTCCACGACTGCGGAATCGCGCACCACACGGATGCTGTCACGCCACCTGTCACGGTAGACGAAGCGGTCCTTGTATTTCTCAATATAGACGGTGTCGCCCTTGACGTACTCCTTCATCCAGATGGAGTCACGCCGGTAGGTGGTGTCCCGGTGGTGGACCACCGTGGTGTCCCTCTGATACACCACCCGCTCCACTATCTTGGGGGAGCATCCGGCGCCGAGGATGGGAAGAAGGAATAGAACCACCCCCAGCGCCAGGAGTCCCTTGTGCATCTTACTGGCCACGGTCCACTCCTCCCAGATAATCGGCCCACCTCTCGGTGTAGAACCAGTAATAGGACACGTTCCGGTCCTTGTTCCACCAGGCCGCCCACAGGAGTGAGGGCAGTCCGATGACGATAAGGTACAGCGGGCCGAGGATCATGCTCTGGATGGAGTGCCCACGCTCGTGGGCCCACACGTCGTAGGCTGATGCGTAATAGCCTGAAATGAGGACGTACCGGCCGAGGGAGATGCCGCCGTGGAAGCCCTCGATGAAATAGATCATCGAGGACGGGAAGCCGCTTCTCCAGCCTTCCCCCCGGAAATCGATGGGGAGGACACGGCCGTAGATCCCCAGGAGCAGCAGCCCCAGCAGGTTCTGCGGGAGCTGCCACAAGTAGAGGAGAGCTGCAACAAGTTTGGTGAACTTGACTTTCATAAAGTTGGTATGGAATCAGGTGATTTCGATTGTAATCTTCTCGCCGTGGTCGGCGGCCTCCTTCATCAGCTTGTAGATCTCCTGGAAGCAGACCTTGCTCTCGGTGAGCTTTCCGACCTTGGTGTTCTTCCCCACGAGGATGCAGCCACGGGTGTCCAGCGGTCCGTTGCTTCCCCCGGGATGGATGAGGATCCCGTCGAAGCCGGGCACGGCCTTCAGCCTGGGCATCTTGCCGCGGCAGAAGTTGTAGTACCAGGCCACACCGGCATACTTTGGCGAGGTGACATTCATGGCGACCTCGTAGGTGCCCTTGGGAATGGCCGTCTCGCCGGCGATTTTCCGCTTCAGGATGTCGGACAGCGGGTCGGTCTGCATCAGGCCCCGGTCACGGTCTTCCAGGGTGTTGCAGTAGAAGATGCCGTCAATGTACAGGCGGCCGATGGTGTAGGTGACCTTGGGCCACCGGCGTTCGACCTTAATCTTCATTGTGCTGCTCCTCCACCATCTCAGAGGTGAACTGTCCCTTGGAGTTCCGGACCTGCCGTGCTGCCTTGATGCCAAGCGCCCTGGTGATTTCGGTTATCTGCTTCTGCAGGTCGATGATCTGCTTGTTCAGGCCCTCAATCTGGGAGCGGTATGACGCTTCCATCTTCTGCCGGTCCTCCCGGAGAGTCTTCACCTCGCCTTCCAGCTCGGCGATCCGGGTGTTCTGCTTTTTCAACAGGGGGTCGTAAAAGTCTTCCATCGCCTTCTTCATCGTCTCGATCTCGTCGGACTTGACGGAGGCTGCTTCTTTGCGCCGGCCCCACTTCCAGTTGGCCAGCTGGACCAGGCCACCGCTCCCGATGGCCGTTCCGATGTAGGTGATGATCTCTCCTATCTCCATGGTATTTGTTCTTGTTATGGGGGCCCGGAGGCCCCCGGTCGTTATTCTAAAAAAGTCCCTGGTTCTTTGACTACGGATCTGCTTATTCAAAATCCGTAAGTCAGTCAATTAGGGGTTAAAGTGAGTGATATATTTCCGCAATCCGTTCCACCTTTTTGGCCGCACATTCAATGTCCGCAACCACATTGAAGATATTGAAGTCCGTGCCGGGAATTGCCCGGAGTTCCGCGATGGCTTCCGTCAGCCGTTCCTTTGCGGATTGCAGAATCTTCTCCGTGTCCATATCCCTACATATTGCGAAGGACGGGGAGTAAGATGTCGGCCATCCGCTTGAATCCCGCCTCCGTGGGGTGCAGGGAATAGAGGTCATTCGGGCTGGGCGATGCCTCCGGGTCGGGGTCGGGGTCATTCATATACCACGAACGGGTGAGCAGATTCGCCCCGGCCTCGTTGTACCAGTCGCAGACGGGAAGGGAGTAGAACGCCGCTACATCCTTGATGGCATCGGCATACCTTTTCTCCACGATTCCGTCACCGCTGACAAGGGGACGGGCCGCGTTCATATAACCCTCCGGGTAGTAAATCCACCCCTTGACGGGGGTCATCAGCAGAATCTTCGCGGTGGGATTGTTCGTGAGGACATAAACGATTGCCGCCTGCAAAGCACCGATGAAGGTGGTTTCATCGAACACATTCCCTTCTTCCACAAGGACACCCGTGGGGACTTGCCCCCGGCTGTCGTTCGCTCCGCTTGTGATGGTTACGAAATCATACCCGGCCAAAGTGGTGCTGCGGATGTCGGCGAGGATGTTCAAGATTGTAGCACCGGAATGGCCCTCGTTTGTCACATTCATCCCCGCCTCCCTCATATATGATTCATAACCCTTTGCGACTTGTCCGACCTCCTTGCCCCAGTTGTATTCGTGGCCATCATACCAGGTGATGGAATCTCCAAAGCATACGCAGTTCTTTCCGTTCAACACATCAACCTTGCCTTCCAGATTGCCGACCCTTGCTCCCAGTGCCTTTCCCTGCTTTGCGGATAGCGGGGCTTGTGCGTCATCGGAATTAAGGTTGTCCACAATATCATTGATGTACAAAATACCTCCCCCGGCAATAGTTTCCAAGATTAGGGTAATGTCGCTTGTCACATCCGTCCCTCCGGCAGACACTACGGAGAAAACCATCAGCGTTGCATCGCTTGGTACATCAAAAGTGTGCGATTCGGCCGCTCCCGCTACGAATATATCATTCCAACCACTTGCCAAGTCTATTGCGACACCATCAGCCATATTGTTGCTTCTAATCATCGCAATTCTCGCACCGTAGGTTTGCATTGAAAAATTCACCTTATCAACACCTTCAACCGAGACGGCGGCACATTTCCCCTTCTTGCCGGAAGTTCCGTTTTGGTATTTCCATTTTGCTTCACCTCCCCCTTCGGAATTGGTTTGCATCAAGTACGGGTACAATGTCAGCATTGAGACATCAACATCCGTTTCAATGGTTTCTTCGTGCAGGATGTCACTCACTTTGTGTTCTAATTGACTGACTTTGCCGTCCAGGACGTAGCCCTGAGCAGCGGACAGTCCCTTGGTCGCGTCATTCGTGGTGAGGTTGTTCACCAGCTCGTAGGGATACTCCACACTGGAGCCGGTGTTGCCCTGCATACCCTGGGGGATCGTGAGATTCAGGACGGGCGCCTCAGGGGTGCCGGTGATGGTCACGATCACGGAAGATCCGGGCTCGCCGGTGGCGACGGTGCCGACCGTGAAGTTGGGGGTCGCACCCACCAGGCCCTTCGGGATGGACAGGTTCAGAACGGGAGCTTCAGGCGTGCCGGACATGGAGGCGGCGGCAGGGGTGCCGGGCTCCACAGTGGTCACGGTTCCGATGCTGATGTCGGGGGTCTCTCCGACGGGTCCCTTCAGCGACGCGAGCCATTCCTCTTCCGTGCCGGTATAGCCTTCCTCGACAGCGACCTCGTAGGCGGACTTGCCCTCGGGGCCGGTGTGGATGTCGACCATGTGCTCGGCGGCGGCTGCCGCCTCATTGGCACGATCCGCGGCGGAGAAGGCGGCGTCCACAGCCTCCTGGAGGATGGAGCTGGAGACGTCTTCGACGGTGATCTCCACGTCCACGTCCGGGTCGTCAATCGTGATCTCTTCGCCTTCCTGGTCAGCCGTCCAGCGGACGAAGGAGAAGGCGGGCTTGTCGTAGGTCTTCGTCTCGCCCATGTACTTGGCCGAGATGACGATGCGGTTCACGCCCAGGTACTGGGGCTTGTTGGCCGCATAGGTGCAGACGAGGAGGGTGTTGTCCTCTTCGTCGATGGAGAAGGCGCAGCGCCCTGCCAGGGCCCTCTGCGCGTCGGAATAGATGCACGCCTTGATGTTCTGCAACGTGGACCAGTCGATGGCCACTCCGCCGTCCTTCAGGCGCACTCTAACCTGGAGATCCGAGCCGACTCGGATGTTCGGAAGGGTAATTGTGCTCATAAGCTATATTGATGTTATCGTCTCCGACGTCACCGTCATGCTGGCGGCTGGCAGAGACAGGGCTTCTATTTGAATTTCATCGTTATACAGGTCCCACTCGAAGGACTTGACGAGCAGGTTCGTGCTCCCGTCCTTGACAAGAATGGGCTGGTATATCATTGTTTCCGGGACGTTGAACCGGCCTGTAATCTTGATCCTCGGCACGGCTACGGACAGCGCCCTGTTCAGCGCGTTGATGGACATGAAGTCCTTGCCGGAGTTGGTCGAGTCGTCAAAACTATAAACGGCTGCACCGAGATGGTTGACGAGCACACCGCCGTAGAATCGCTCGGCGGTTATGTTGTCCGACGTCATCCGCCCTCCGGTGATCTCCACGTTGCCGGCGTCTCCGCGAGCTCCGTTGTTGATGAGGATCTCGTCCTTGTAGCCTCCGTTGTCCTCGATGGTCAAGGCGGCGGTGTACGCGATGACGCCGTACCCCATGATGCAGACCTGGAGGAACACCTCTTCGTTGATGCCGGGAGACGGGATGTCGAACGTGAGCTCCTGGTTGGCGTCACGTCCGGAGCCACCGAAGTCCTTTATGTCCACACGCTGCATGTCCGGCTCGTTGTAGGAGGCCTCCCAGTCGGAAGAGTTGCCGTGCTGGCTGTAGTATTTGATTTCGCTCGTCCTGGTCACCTGATAGCGGGCCCACACTCCGACGCCCCTGGTCTTCCCGTCAAGGTACGAACGGGACACCCATTGAGCCGCGGCCCTCACGGTCACCTTGATGTTCTTGGTAAGCCTCTGGAGCGTGAACGTCTGCGAGGCCGTTCCGGAAGCTGCGCCCACGTTCATGGTCCCGAGGGTTACGCTGCCCCCGCCTACGCCTCCAGTCCCGGCAAAGCTCCAGTCGTCGTTCGTCTGGAAGTTCGGGTTGTCGAAGGCGTTAGCCATGTGCCACGGGGCCGTCACGACCACCTTCTTCTTTGCAGGTTCGATGCTCCTCGTCATGTACCCGACCGGCCACAGGTCCGCGACACCCATCTTCCCGATGGTGTTCACGACGTTGTACAGGGCGCTGGAAGAGCTCCCTGTCGTGGAGACGAAAACCGTTTCGAGATTGACCGGTGAAGTGATCGGTGAGATAGCTTTCGGCGTTGCGTCCGTCTCTCTTATCAGCACCCAGTCTCCGCCGTATTGCATGATGTCCGCATCAATGGACTCCAATAATACCTGTAGGACGTCGTAATAGTTTTTACCGGCAAGATAGTCCAGGTCAATATAGATGTCGTCAAAGAATGACGCAGGTGTCCCGGACGTGGGCTTTATCTTCGTGACCGAGCGGATGAACGAATAATCCGCTCCTGTGGCAGAGAGGAGGAGTTCCAATGTCTCCGCGATATTCTTTCTGCCGACCGCTGTCCAGTCGTACAGTTTAAGTTCACCGAGGCCGTCGTTAGCGTAGATCTTGATGTCATAAGGAGGGGCGATGTAGGGCTCCGAATAGATTTCCGGAGTCACATAACCGCACCAGATTTGGCTGGTCTCGCCCTCTCCGTCATCACCGCGACCGATTTCCACAAGGAAGTGACGAGGGTCGGACGTGTAGAACTCGGAAAACTCGCCGAACACCTCGCATTGGGCCTGGAGCTCGATGGACGTCGAAATGATGCGCCCGTTCTTCTGCGTCTTCAGGACGGGAGGCGCACCCAGCTTCCGGACGATAGGGTTCCCGGTGTACCCGTCAACTTGGATTCTAACGCTGATGGGGACGTTATGGATCGTCTGGAAGGACAAGTCGTACTTCGTGTAATACATGGCTATTCTCCTCCCAGATAGTAGTTCTTCTTATTCGTGTTGTTGATGACGGTTACCAGCTGGTCTCCGTTCGCCACCAGGGTCCCCGTGACGTTGACATGGACCTCACGGGTCTCGTAGTTGTCCCCGCCGCCGCTGCTGGTGTATCCGCCGGAATAGCCGCCGCCCGCTGCGCTGTAATCGCCGGAAGCGACGTTGGAGAGGCCGGACTTCACAGCAGCACCGAGAGCCACAAGGGCGGCACCCGCGGCGATGGCCACATATCCGTTCAGGGATTCGAGGGCCTTCTTGATTCCGAGCGTCGCCACGCCGGTCCCGATGGCCATCTTGCCGACCGCGATCGCCATGTCTCCGAAGGCGGAGAGGGCGTTGTTTGCGAAGTTCGCCCAGGCGTCTCCGCCGGTCACGAGGTCGCCGATGAGGGTGCCGATGGACTCGGACACGCTCGTCACCCCCTGCTCCACGAGGGAGGCCAGCTCCCTGGAGAGGTCGATGACCTCATTCTCGTCCAGCTTCGGGTGCAGCAGGATGCTCATGGCGGGCCCCTCAACTCCTCCCTGGAGCGACGAAAGCCCCTCGGTGGACACGGTGCCCAGCCCTGCCCATTTGGATTGAACCTGGGCCATTTTCTCGGCCTCCTCGCGGGCCTTCCTCGCGGCGGCGGCCTGTGCAGCCGTGGTGGTTGCGATGGAACTGCTCAAACGGTCCACGGTCCGGAGCTCGTTGGCCCTTGCCGTTTCCAGGTCTATGAGCTGGCCCTCCATCTCCGCCGTCCTCTTGGTCTCCTCGAAGGTGTTGGAGGCCTCGCCGTCCATCGCCTGCTGGAGATTGAACATCCGTGTCTGGAGGGCGATCTGCTTGTCGTATTTCTCGTTGACCTTGTCCCTGTAGTTGGCCTCTGCGGCAGCCCTTTCGGCTGCGGATGCACTCTTGTCGCTGGCCTGCCTGCGGTATTCGGCGATGTCTCGGTCGATGAGCTTGATCTCGTTGTTGAGGGTCAGCTGCTCCTTCATCAGGTCGGCCATCTGGGAGGCCCTGTCGGCGTTCCTGTCGGCGGCTGCCGCGGCCTCGTCGGAGGCGGCGGTCGCCTGCTTCCAGCCGCGGATGATGCCCGTCGGAAGGATTGCGTCGTACCATTTGCTGTCGCTCACCGAGGAGACGAAGGCGGCGCCCAGATTGGCCTTGAATCGGCCGAAACCGCGCTCCCATTGGTCCATGGCCTGCGCCACGGCCTTGCCGGTGTCGCTGTTGACGTCATGGAGGACCTGGCGGTAGGTGGAGATGTAGGCGGAGGTGGCCATCGACATGTTCATCCCGTCGATGGTGCTCTTGAAGTTCTCCGCCTCGGCCTTGAGCTGCTTGAAGCCGGCGATGGCACCGGCGATGCCGATGCCCGCGATCGCTCCGCCGAGGGGCGTGATGCTGGAAAGGATGCTCCCGAACGCCTTGACGCCGGCGCTCCCGGTCTCGGTCAGCTTCGCGCCCAGCCCCTTCATGGCGGACGTCATCTGCTCCACCTTCTGCGTGTTGACGCCGAAGACGCTGCCGATGCCGGCGAGAGCTGACGCGGAGGTCTTGTCGAGGTCCTTCAGGCCTTGCTTGACTTCCTTCGCGCCTTTCTCGAAATCCTTGGTATCGCTACCGAAGATTACCTTCATGTTGGGGTCTTTCGTAGACATATCGTTACCAGTCGATTAGTTCTTTCAGTTTCTCAAGCGAGGCCTTTTTCTCCTCGGGTGTCATCTCCGAAAGGCCTCCGTCGTCCGGCTTCTCCTCTTCGTCCCAGGGGAACGGAAGGAACTCGTGGGGCGTCACCGCCTTGCCCTTCGCCAGCTGTATGTTGAACAGCCGGAGGCCCACGGCCCGGACGACTTCCGCAGTATGTTTCCGGTCTGCGGTCCGGTCTTCGTTCCAGGCGACCATCGCCTCCCAGAACTCTCCCTGACGGAGGAGGCCGAAAGCCTCAAGGGTGAGTCCGAGGCGGGCGATTGCCCAGCCCCGGACGTCTCCTATCGTCAACTCGCGGGCTCCGCCTCCCGCTCCTCTTTTTTTGGCGCTTCCTGGTTCAGCTTCGGGTTTGACTGGCGGACGTAGATCTCGAGGAACTCGCGGACGTTGTCCGGGGTGATGATTGCACCCAGATCCAGCGCGGACGGAGCGCCGTCCCTGCCGTCAAGCCTCTCGCCCTCCGCAATGCAGGCCGCCATCAGGGCGGTCAGTTCGGACGGGCGGATGGTGTCGATGCGTGAAAGCTCGTCGAGGGTGTTGCGGCCCACGGCTTCGAGGAATGCGGTCAGCGCGTTCCAGTTCGATTCGACCCGGTAGCGCTTCCCTGCGATTTCGATGTAGTCCTTCTTCATGGTGATGGTGGTTTAGGTAGTGGTCGTCATGTTGCCGGTGACGCGGAAGTCCACGGTGTAGGTCGCCTCGTCCGAGGAGTTGGAGCTCTCGGAATAGTTCGTGATGATGCAGTTGCCGCCGTAGGCCTGGCCGCCAGTGGGCATGTACTTGAACGCGAGGACGGCCTGGGCGCCGGTCTTCAGGGCGTTGGCGATGATGGTGTTGCGGAAGGACTTCGCGGTGGTGTCGGAACCGAGCTCCACGAGACCCGTTGCGCGGAAGGTGATGTCGTGACCGATAACCGCGACCTGCGTGGCACCCTGGTCGTCCTTGGTGAGGGACTCCTTCGTCCGCGCGGCGATGGTCAGGTCATCCTGGGTGCG
>JAEIGA010010845.1_pt1 | contig 13815 bp, 13 predicted proteins | sample 9270691 | NCBI WGS metagenome assembly JAEIGA01 (sample SAMN17057246, study PRJNA624740) | gut metagenome | biome: biome; isolation source: fecal sample | host: Bos grunniens | place: China: Xizang | collected 2019 | reverse complement strand
ATTGCATCACAACACTCTGTAAGGTTGTGCGGAGCCATGTTTGTAGCCATACCCACCGCAATACCGGAAGATCCGTTCAAAAGAAGAAGCGGAATCTTTGTAGGGAGCACTGTAGGCTCCTGGAGAGAGTCGTCGAAGTTATTCTGGAAGTCCACTGTATCCTTTTCGAGATCTGCAAGAACCTCATCCGAAAGCTTTGAAAGCTTAGCCTCGGTATAACGCATCGCAGCCACAGGGTCACCGTCCATCGAACCGAAGTTACCCTGTCCGAAGACGAGCGGATATCTCAAGCTCCAGTCCTGGGCCATACGGGCCATTGCGTCGTATACGCTTGAGTCACCGTGTGGGTGATATTTACCGAGAACCTCTCCGACGATACGGGCAGACTTCTTGGTCTGGCTCGTATGTCTGAGGCCAAGTCCATCCATTCCATAAAGGACTCTTCTGTGTACCGGCTTGAAACCGTCACGCACATCAGGAAGAGCTCGAGACACGATCACAGACATCGAGTAGTCGATATACGCGCTCCTCATCTGCTGGTCGATATTCACCTGCTCTATCCTACCTGTCTTTACTTCATTTTCCATATATGATTTATACTTTTTATTCTTGATTATACATCTTGGCAAAGTTACAAAATATTTAGTAATTTTGTGCAATCAAATTGACTTTGTTTTACAGAAAAACAACATTTGCAAATATGGAAATCAGCATATCTGACGAACTCAATTCAATCATAAACTTCTCACGCGAGGAAGCCATGAGGACAGGCAGCTACGGCATCGCTCCGGACCACCTGTTTCTTGGCATTTTACGCCACCGCGAGAACACCGCCGTCGACACTCTCAGGGGTCAAGGAATCAACATCGACGAAATGAAGGAGTTCATCGACAGCAGGATATTCACAAACGAACACATTCCATACTCCGAGATCGACAAGGTCACGTTCTCCAGAGGGGCTCAGAACATCCTGAGCTTCACAATCCTGGAAGCGACAAGAGTACATTGCGCAAGCGCTTCGTCACAACACCTGCTGCTGGCACTTTGCCGCCAGGGGGACTCATACGGAGGTACCTACCTGCGTGACCTTGGTGTTGATTATGGCGCAGTCTACAGATATCTGGACAACAATGATCTTCTTGACGGCGGAGCAGACGGCTACGGAAAGACTCCAGACCAGACACCTGAAGAGGAAATGCCTCAGATCAGGATACGCGCAGTCGCAGAAGAAAAGCCGGAAGAGCCTCAGGTCTCCCCTCTTAAAGAGTTCGGATATGACATCACGAAAGCCGCCAAGGAAGGCAAGCTGGACCCTCTGGTAGGCAGAGAGGACGAAATACAGCGCGTCATCCAGATCCTTGGCCGCAGACGCAAGAACAACCCGATGCTTGTCGGCGACCCTGGAGTAGGAAAATCAGCAATAGTCGAAGGAATAGCAATCAAGATCGTGACCGGACAGATACCTCCGGCGCTTGCAGGCAAACGACTGATATCATTGGATTTAGGTTCAATTGTAGCCGGCACGAAATACCGAGGCGACTTTGAAAAGAGACTTAAATCCATCATTAACGAAGTCGCTGCAAATCCCGATGTGATCCTGTTCATCGACGAGTTCCACACTATAGTCGGAGCAGGAGGAGCCTCAGGAAGCCTTGACGCAGCCAACATGCTGAAACCGGCGCTGGCCAGAGGCGACATTCAATGCATCGGAGCGACAACTCTGGACGAGTTCCGCAAGAGCGTCGAGAAAGACGGCGCCCTTGACAGACGTTTCCAGAAAATCGTGGTGGAGCATACTGACATTCCGCATTCAATATCAATCCTGGACAGGCTGAAGACAAATTATGAGAAACATCATAACGTAATCTACACAGATGAGGCCATCGAGGCATGCGTCAGGATGTCAGAGAGATACATAACAGACCGCTGCCTTCCGGACAAGGCCATTGACGCCATGGACGAGGCAGGTTCAATGGTCAGACTTAAGAATCCACAGAAGACAGGGCACGTAACTGCAGACGACGTAGCAGACGTCATCTCAAAGATGACTGGCATCCCATCGGGAAAGGTCGCAGAGGGAGAAGGCGGCAAGCTTGTGAAGATGAAGGCCAAGCTTCAGGAAAGAATCATCGGACAGGACGAGGCCATTGACAATGTAGTGCGCGCGATCAGAAGAAACAGAGCGGGCATCAAGGATCCGAACAAGCCTATCGGAACGTTCATCTTCTTCGGCCCTACCGGAGTCGGCAAGACCCAGCTCGCAAAGTCACTTGCAGACTATCTGTTTGACTCTGAAGAGAATATGATAAGGCTCGACATGAGCGAATATATGGAGAAATTCAACGTCTCACGTCTCATCGGAGCGCCTCCGGGTTATGTGGGATTTGAAGAGGGAGGACAGCTTAGCGAAAGAGTACGCCGCAAGCCATACTGCGTCGTGTTGCTGGACGAAATAGAGAAAGCCCACCCAGATGTATACAACCTGCTTCTTCAGGTCATGGACGAAGGACGTCTGACTGACAGCAACGGCAGAACCGTAAGCTTCCGCAACACCATCGTAATCATGACATCAAATGTCGGCAGCCGCGAACTGGACGAGTACGGAAGCGGAGTAGGATTCAACACGGCCGGCAAGAATGTTGCCGTGAACAGGAAGGCAGTACTCGAGAAGGCTGTCAAGAAGGTATTCCCGCCGGAGTTCATCAACAGAGTTGACGAGCAGATATTCTTCAATCCTCTCAGCAGGGAAGACATCGAGAAGATCATTGACATAGAGCTCAAGGGACTCAGAAAGCGCGTCCGCGAAGCCGGTTTTGACCTGAAGGTCACAGCTGGTGCCAAAAAGCTTGTGGCGGACGTCGGCTATGACCCAAGCTATGGTGCAAGACCGCTCAAACGCGCGATTCAGCGTATGATCGAAGACCCTGTGTCAGAGCACATCATTACCGAAAGAGTCCTTTCGGGCAAAGGTGTCATCGGACATGAAAGAATCAAGGTGAGCCTTTCGAAAGACAAGGAGTCTACAAATATTGAGTGGGACTAGAATGTGCTGACATCCATCAGTTCAAGATCCATTTCCTGGATCATGTCCACCAAAGTCTTGTAAGAAGCTTCTGAAGTAAACATTTCGCTGAGGCTTGAGAAAGTAGATGTTGTATTCATAACATTCAGTTTTAATGGTTTCTATCATTTACTGATGCAAAGATATATAGCCATTGTGCCAATTTATGGCACACATTAAAATAAATTAAAAATTATGAGAAAGAATTTCATTTTCTGGACAATTGCAACTACCATAGCACTCTGCTTCGGTTCACTGATAAAGTCAAACGCCCAGGAAGGGCCGGACGCGACATACATGTACACCCAGCGAGACACCTGCAGTCTTTACATGGATGTTTACGAACCCGCAGAGGGTAAGATCATGACTGCGGAAGGACTGGAAAAGCCTACAATAGTATTCATGTTCGGAGGCGGATTCATCACCGGAGAACGCAACAACAAGGCATACAGCAAGTGGTTCAACGAGATGAAGAACGACGGTTACAGAATAGTGTCCATAGACTACAGACTCGGACTGAAGGGCTCGAAGAAAGTCGGAGTGGCACAGGTCAACGTCCTTGACAAAGCCATCCACATGGCAGTGGAGGACCTTTTCAGCGCAACGAACTTCATGATTGAAAATGCTGAAAGCCTTGGAATCAACCCGGACAACATCGTGATCAGCGGGTCTTCTGCCGGAGCGATTACAGTGATGCAGGCAGAATATGAAGTAAGCAACAGGACCTCGTGGGCAGCTGTCCTTCCGGAAGGGTTCAACTATGCAGGAGTCATGTCATTCTCGGGAGCGATCCTTTCACGCGAAGGAAAAGTGAATTACAAGAACCGTCCATGTCCGACCCTTATGCTTCACGGAACATCTGACGAACTTGTCCCATATAAACAGATTGCATTCTTCAATCTGGGATTCTTCGGAGGAGGCAAACTCGTGAAGAGATTCGAGAAATTCGGATACAACTACAACATGTACCATTTCATCGACTACGGACATGAGGTTGCAGGATCAATGGAGACTACGACAGACCTGCAGAAGAAGTTCCTCGAATGCAACGTCATGAGGAAAAAAGAGAGAATCATCGAGGCGTGGATATCCGACCCTGACGTATGGAAAGGCTACGGCCCACAGTCCCGAAAGGAGCTTTACCATAAGTAGTTAGTCCCAATATAAAAACCAGAGGCCTCAGGTTGCCCGGAACATTTCCCTTCTTTTTTGTTCCGGCTCCTGAGGCCTCTGGTTTTTATATTAAGACACTACTCTTCAGCGAGTTTGTCAAGACAAAGTTCAACAAGTTTTCTGACCTGCGGTTTGTAATCTGGATTACTTGCCTTATGATGACGATGAGCGATGATGCAGCATACTGTTCCAGCATTATGTCCAAGGTGAGCTGCAATACCTGCAATTGCAGAGCCTTCCATCTCGAAGTTTGTAACCTTCTCGTCACCAAATCGGAAGCTCTCGAATGTATCAAGCATATCCGGCATTGCGAGCGGCATGCGGATCACGCGGCCCTGCGGGCCATAAAATCCTGAAGCAGCGATGGTCATGCCCTTGATCGTGCAGTCCTTGAACTTATCGATCATCTTCTGACCTGCGCGTACGAAATAAGGATCAGGAAGATGCTTGTTCCAGCCTGTATGTTTCTTGAAGGCCTCTTCAATATCAAGAAGAGAAATCTTGTCTCTGTCTGCATACCAGTTCATCAGACCGTCGCAGCCTACTGAAATATGCGAGAATACAAATCCGCCAATCGGAATCTCAGGCTGGATGGCTCCTGAGGTGCCGATGCGCAGAATATTGAGGCTTCTGTGTTCCGGCTTTATTTCTCTGGTTTCAAAATCCACATTTGCAAGAGCGTCAAGTTCGTTCATGACTATATCGATATTATCGGTACCGATACCTGTTGAAAGAACCGTCATTCTGACACCTTTATACTTACCTGTAATCGACACGAACTCACGCGAAGCATGTCTGAATTCCTTCTCCTCAAAATACTCGGCCACCATATCAGCACGGCCAGGATCTCCGACAAGGATAACTGTGTCTGCCAATTCCTCGGGACGAAGGTGAAGATGAAACACCGAACCGTCACCATTGATTATAAGTTCTGATTCTGCTATTCTCATAACTGTATAAATTATCATTAATCCTTCAAATTTAGTTTTTTCATGCGAATTTTCCTATTTTTGCATCTTACAAAAAGAAAAAAAACATGTTTAAAAGAATACAGAATCTGTACCTTATCATATCGACGGCGCTTATTGCTGCAATGTTTTTCTGCAAGATGGGCACAATCATAGGGGAAACCGGAGACGACGCCATCATAAGATACTATGAAAAAATCCCCTATCTTCTGATGAACATAATGCTTTTGACCGCAAACATCTTTGCCATATTCAATTTCAAGAATCCTGTCCTGCAGGCCCGCGTGAGCGTTATCGGAGCATTGCTGATGATCGGTTTCCAGCTATGGCTTGGAATCGACTTCTTAAGATACAAGGAATATATGGTATTCTCAGTCACAATGCTCTTCCCTCTTGCCGAGGCATTCCTGAACTTCATAGCCGCTCACAGCGCAATGGTAGACGGAGTGACAGTACAGGCTGCTGCCAAAAGAAAATTACCAAGAAAAAAAAGAAGTTAGCAGACTGCTAACTTCTTTTTTATACTATTTTTCAGAGAGCTCTGATGCACGTTCAAGTGCCGGAACTATGTGTGGGAAGATATTTTCCTTTCCGATTTCCTCGTCAACACCAAACTTCTTCAAAGTTTCATAAACCTGATCGGTAACTCCCGAGAGAATAACTGTGACTCCTCTCTTATGAGTTCGCTCACAAAGGTTTCTGAGATTGTTTACACCTGTAGAGTCAATGAACGGGACACGACGCATTCTGATGATACGAACCTTGACATTCTTTCCGTTGGTTCTTTCAAGCTCCTCGAAACGGCTGGCAAGTCCAAAGAAGAATGGTCCGTCAATCTCATATACCTCAACCCCTGACGGAATAGCCAGACGGTCTGTATCTTCCATCGCTGCCTTCTCCGGATCCTCTGTGGCAGCGATTGTATCTCCCTGCAGCACATTGACATGAGTAGTCTGCATGACACGGCGTACAAAAAGAACAATTGCGAGCACCACTCCCACCTCAATAGCGATTGTAAGGTCAAAGATGACAGTAAGGAAGAATGTGATCAACAGTACTGAAACATCTGACTTGTCACCACGAAGGAGATATTTGAATGTCTTCCACTCACTCATGTTGTACGCAACCTGAACGAGAATTGCAGCAAGACATGCCATCGGAACGTATGAGACGTATGGCATAAGGAACAGGAAGATAAGCAGAAGCACTACAGCATGCACCAATCCTGTCACTGGTGACTTACCGCCGTTGTTGATGCTGGCCATGGTTCTTGCAAGAGCTCCTGTTGCAGGGATACCTCCGAACAGAGGAGTTACGATGTTTGCTATACCCTGTCCGATCAGCTCCGTATTTGCATGATGTCTCTTTCCTGTAGCACCGTCAGCAACCATCGCAGCGAGAAGCGACTCAACCGCACAGAGGATTGCAATTGTAAATGCAGGAGACAACAGCTCCGGAAGTTTTGAGAACTCAAATTCCGCAAGATTCAGCCCCCATGCTCCGCCGCCTGATGTCGAAGTTCCATCACCACCGATTGTCGCAAACTTGATATCTGTAAAATGTCCAACGACAAGGGATACGATAACAGCAAAAATCAAAGCGATAAGAGAACCCGGCACCTTCTTGGTCACGCGCTTCCAAGTGAAACAGATCACAAGACATGCAAGAGCAAGCGCTGTTTCCATCCAATTGATGGCTCCCTCAGAGAAATAGAATATCCACTTTCTGATGAATTCACTTGGTACTCCTGAATAGAACTCCTCAGGCATCTCTCCAAGACCAAGACCAAAGAAGTTGTTCATCTGGGTAGAGAAGATGGTAAGCGCGATACCGCTTGTAAATCCGACTACGATAGGATAAGGTATATACTTGAAGATTGCTCCCATCTTGAATACACCCATCAGCACGAGGAATATACCGGCCATGATGGTAGCTATCAGAAGGCCCTGGAATCCATATCCAGCAATGATTCCGGTAATGATTACAATGAATGCTCCGGTCGGACCTCCGATAAGGAAATCGGATCCTCCGAAGAATGATATCAGAAATCCTGCAATTATCGCAGTGATCAGTCCGTTCTGAGGAGGCACACCACTGGCAGTAGCAAAAGCGATTGCCAGAGGAAGGGCAATGATACCGACTATAAGGCCGGCCATGAGGTCAGACACTAACGACTTCTTGTCATACTGACCTTTCTTGAACAGCCCGAACAATTTGGGCTGGAATACTTCATTAAGGTTAAATTTCATATCCACTAATATTTTCACACTACTTAACTAACTACAAAGGCTTCTCAAAAAAGGAGAAATGTACATTTCCGTATTTTCTTTCCTTCACAAAATACTTATGTTCTGAAAAATTGAATTCCTCCGGATGTTCCAGGATGAAATATGCACCGGGATGTAGAATATCTCTCTCGAAGACCTTGTCAGGAATATTTGCCAGACCATCCAACGCATACGGAGGATCGGCAAAGATTATATCGAACTTCTCATGACAGATTTCAAGGAATTCAAACACATTGTGTCTGACTACAGTCAGATTGTCCATTCCGAACTTTGCTGCCTGAGATTTTATAAAGTTGGCATGAAGAGGGAGCATCTCCACGCAGTATACACGCTCGGCTCCGCGCGAGGCAAACTCATAAGATATGGCACCCGTTCCGCCGAAAAGGTCCAGAACCTTGAGACCCTCCATCTCATACTCATTGTTGAGAATATTAAAAAGGCCCTCCTTTGCAAAATCAGTAGTCGGACGCGCCTTGTATCCTTGTGGCGGCATTATCATTTTGCCGCGTAATTTACCTCCGATTATTCTCATGGTCAGATCTGCTCTACATTCTTGAAATAACGATAAAGCGACATCTCCTGCTCTGGATCAAGAGGGGTCCTGAAGAAGATAGATGACACCTCAGGATTAAGCTGAAGTTTCTTCATCGCCAGGAAGATGAAATATTGCGCTGTCGTAAAGTCAGGAGCTTTGAATGTATTGCAGAACAGAAGGCTCTTGCCCTGCGCTATTACAAGATACAGCGATTCATCCTTATAAGAAGCCAGGATCTTGTTATACTCAGGCATGGCCGGAATCTGCTTCAACATATAATATATCTCCGGGAGCGGTCTTGCCTTTGACCCGTCCAGATGCAATACTGTTTCTGACACGACTCTTGACATTGCCCCTGCCGCTGTATTTGAAAACAGAAGCACCGATGCGAACTCGGGCACAGCAACATACTCCACTCCCTCTTCATCCGTCAAAGCCACCACTTCGGCAAGCATGGCTCGCGACATCTCAGGCATATGGAATTGAGAAGGGACGAGCGTACACTTAGGGGTGAAGACCGAAACCTCGACTTCCGAATAACGTTTCAGGAACTCGGGTGTACTGAAAATGCGTTCAGCGCCCAACCATCCGGAAGAGCGTTCAACACCATCGGCCTGTAACCTAAAAGAATATCCACTCAAGCCGACTTGAATGGATATTCTGTCTTTCATATCTTTCATAGTCATCTGACTACTCCCAGTTTCCTGCGTTGTTGTTTGGTTTCTCAATGTCACCAACCTTAAGACCTGGATAAAGCTCAAGATCCTCTTTACCAGCGATGGTGTTGATAACGAGCTGCTCTTCAAGGCCTCTGAGGAGAGACTTATACGGCATGCGTGCCTCGAACAAAGGAACTTTCACACCTGATACCTCACGTACCTCAGCCTTCATGATGATAGAATCGCCACCGCTGAATGGAATGAATGCGAGAGAGTCTACGCAGAACTTCGGTCTGTCGTTGAAAAGAGTATCTCTCACAGGGACATTGCTCTCAACAGAGAAAACAAGCTTGAGTTCACCGTTTGACTTGTTGAATTCCTCCTGAAGGTAAGCTGGTATATCCTTAGCCTTTACGCCCCTAGCCTTGAGCTTCTTCTCGAGAGCGGCAGTATTTGCTACAGCAAGGGAGTCATCCATTGAGCCCACCTGAAGAACAACTGTCATATGACCCTCTCTATAGAAAAGCTGAAGAGAGTCCATCTGTGTTGCATAGTAGCCTTTAACATTCTTGTGAGCCTCCTGAAGAGTACGAATGTCCTTAAGTCTCTGGATTGCCTCTGCCTCACGAGATGCTTTATCATTCTCAAAGCGCACAGGCTCAGCGATGCTCTCAAAATTCAGATACACCAAAGCGGCAATTGCCACAGGCAAAAGCAGAAAAGTAAAAATCTTTTTAATGATTGGTCCCATTATAGTTAGTTTATTTTATTCTTTCAAATTGCCGGACAAAGTTAGAAAATTCATTTATGAAATGCAATATAATTTTGTAATTTTGCAACATCAAAAACAATCACACAGAATGCAGGTAATAAGCCCAATAGACTTAAACAGGTTGAACGAAGCCATCCTTGCAAGCTCCAGAACGGCAATAGTCACACATATGAAGCCTGACGGAGACGCAGCCGGCAGCGTCACAGCCATGTATCACTTCCTCAAGACATACACCACCGCCTCTGTCACGATCATCCTGAACGATCCATTTCAACGCGTCTTGAACTTTCTCGTCGACAAAGACATGAGGAAAGACATCAGCATATACTCGGAAGACAACAAAGCAGCGGCAGAAGCCATAGCACAGGCAGACACCATAATATGTCTGGATTTCAACGCATTCCATAGAACCGACAATCTTTGCAGTCATCTGGAAAGTTCCAATGCTTACAAGATACTGATTGACCACCATCTGTTCCCTGATCTGGGCAGTTTTGACATAGCATTTTCCGAGCCCGAGATATCGTCTGCGTCAGAGCTTCTGTATCATATACTTATGAGCATGCCGCAGATCGCACAGGACGCCGCGAAGCTTCCGGCAGCAGCTGCAACATCACTGATGACAGGCATGACTACAGACACCAACAACTTTGCAAATTCAGTATACCCCTCAACCCTGACAATGGCATCGACATTGCTCGCAGCCGGAGTGGACAGGGACTACATACTGCACTGCCTATACAATCAGTACGGAGAAAACAGACTTCGCCTGATGGGACATATGATGAAGGACCTTCTGAAGATCACTGAAGACGGAGTGGCATACATTATCCTGAACTTGAAGACGCAGCGTGAATACAGGATACAAGACGGTGATACAGAGGGGTTCGTGAACATGCCGCTGTCCATAGCGGATGTCCGCATGAGTCTTCTCCTCAAGGAAGACACCGACAGGATCAGAGTGTCGATCAGGTCAAAAAAAGGAACGTCCGCAAACCGATGCGCACGCATGTATTTCAACGGAGGCGGACATGAAAATGCTGCAGGAGGACGTTTGAGCATCCCTGTTGAAGAAGTTGAAGAATACGTAAAGAAGCACACACACTTATATCTTACCGAAAATGAAGGCTAAAAGAGAAATCCTGATTTTCCTCGCACTGACAGGTCTGATCGCAGCATCATGCGTAAAGGAAAAGCTTGAAACAATATACAAGAAGCAGGAAACGCAGATAGATTCATATCTGACCAAGAACAACACCGCCAAGAGAGACTCGACGATAGTCAACGAAGACGGCACAACAAGAGACACCACATGGACAGACACACTGAGCATCATTTATAATAAAGGTGCAGCCAGACTTATAAAGAAAGAAGGTACAGGCCCATCGTTGTCCTCTACCGGCGCCGTATCCTTCTACTTTGCCGGATACACCTTCAAAGGCAACAATATCAGCGCATCCAACCTGTTTGCAACCAATCACCAGCAGACCGCAGAAAGTTCCAACTTCATCACAACCGACCCGGACTACTCGATTGTTGAGGTAAACATGGCCGAAACAGACATGCTGGAAGGCCTGCGAGACGGCCTCGTTGGAGTACGGGCCGGAGAAGAGTGCGAGATACTATTCACCGCAAAATACGGTTATGGAAACAAGACATTCGGCATAATTCCTGTAAACTCAGCGCTGCTTTATAAAATCTGGGTGGTCGGCGTATCCAACGACTAGGATTTTTATTATCTTTGCAAGTTGATTTTTTATTAGTGACAATGAAGAAGATATTTTCAACAACAGCATACATCGCAGTAATGCTCGCAGTCCTCAGCTGCGCCAAGACAGAAAAAGTTGGTCCCAACGACGCATACCAGCGATATTTCGAATCCTGGATGCAGGTAAACCACCCGGATGCCACAGCGTCTGGGCTCGGCATTTACATCATTGAAGACACCCCGGGCAACGGAGCTGAAGTCGGCGAAGAAGGTTTTGTATTTGTTGAATACAAGACCACCGATCTTGAAGGCAACATATCCTCATATACAGATGCCAAGACCGCCATGCAGCTTGGAGAATACAACCAGACAGCATATTACGGCCCGAAGTTCTGGACTATGACGAAGACCACACTCCCTGCAGGAGTAAGAGATGCAATCCTTGGCACAAAGGTGGGAACAACCAGAACGGTCATCATCCCAAGCTGGCTCATGTCATACAAGTCATATGCAACTGAAGAAGATTACCTGGATCCGCCTCTGAAGAAGGACGAAGAATATGATGCGTCCAGCTTCAAGAACACAATCTACCACATTTCCATAAAGGACTACACAAAGGACATGGACCAGTGGCAGATTGACTCTATCGGCAGATTCTTCTCGAACAAGGAGGTCATGATTGACGGCAGACCAGCTGATGATGTATTCGCTCAGATGACAGCCAAAGACTCTACATCTCTTGGATTCTATTACAAGCAGCTCAAGGCTCCGACAAGCACCGAGACCTTCAAGAAAGACACAACAATCTATATCAACTATGTCGGCAAGCTGCTCAACGGCCTTGTATTCGACACAAATATTGAAAGAGTCGCTAAAGACCACAACCTTTATTCCGCTTCCAAGAAATACGAGCCGATGAGGATCAACTGGGGCGAAAAGGAATCCGACCTTACCATGGGCTCCGACAAGAGTTCAATGATCAGCGGTTTCGCCAAGACCCTCTGGCAGATGAAGGACATGGAGAAGGGTGTCGGTGTATTCTACTCCAACTTAGGATATTCATACTCCGGCAGCGGAGCAAGCATTCCAGGTTACTCTCCGCTCATTTTTGAAATCGAACTTGTAGCTAAGCCGGAGGAGTAAGATGGCAGGAGCAGCAAGAGAAATCCCTACAGAACTCGGAACCAAGGATATAGGCAGACTGCTCAGCCAGTATGCATGGCCAGCCATCATAGCACAGGTGGCGGCTTCGCTGTATAACATGGTGGACAGCATCTACATCGGACATATCAGCAAGGACGCAATCTCTGGCCTGGCTGCCACCTTCCCTCTCATGAACCTCTCCACAGCCTTCGGCACTCTGGTAGGAGCCGGAGCCGCAACCATGATATCGATCCTGCTTGGACAGAAGCACTACCACATGGGCAACAAGGTTCTGGGAAACGTAGTCAGCCTCAACATCATCATAGGTCTCCTGTTCATGGGTGTGACGCTCGCATTCATTGATCCGATCCTGTATTTCTTCGGAGCCAGCGCGACAACTCTTCCTTTTGCAAAGGAATACATCACCATCATTCTTTACGGAAACATCATCACCCACCTTTATTTCGGACTTAATGCCGCAATGAGATCGTCCGGCAGTCCTAAGAAGGCTATGGGCCTGACGATATTCACTGTCCTGTTCAACGCCATCCTCGACCCGATATTCATTTTCGGATTCAACATGGGGATTGCCGGCGCAGCATGGGCGACAGTCATCGCACAGGTTGCTGCAATGCTTGTCGTGATGCATCACTTCAACAATCAGAACAGGGCGATCCATTTCGAAAAGGGCATATTCAGACTGAATTGGAATGTAGCCAAGAAGTCTCTCATAATCGGAACAGGACCGTTCCTGATGAACGTTGCCGCATGTATAGTGACAATCTTCATCAATCTGCAGCTCCGCAGATATGCCGGAAGCGAAGAGATGGGAGACGCATACATCGGAGCATACGGCATCTGCAACAGAATCATATTCATGTTCATCATGATCTGCATGGGTCTGAATCAGGGCATGCAGCCGATCGCAGGATACAATTATGGAGCACGTCTATATTCAAGAGTCAAGGAAGTGTTCTGGAAGACTGCCAAGTTGGGAATGCTTGTAACAACAATATGCTTCCTGATTGGCATGTTCGTCCCACGTATGGCATGCGGAATCTTCATCAACACATCAGATGGTGCCGAGATGCTTGACATAGCGGAGCGAGGCTTGAGATTATTTACCATCATGTTCCCTATCGTCGGTCTTCAGATGATCGGCACCAATTTCTTCCAGAGTCTTGGTCTGGTAAAGAAATCCATAATACTATCACTATCCAGACAGCTGCTGATGCTGCTGCCAGCACTTTTCCTTCTTCCTATGTGGCTCGGAACTGACGGCGTATGGCTCAGTTTCCCGGTATCAGACTTTTTGTCCACAATACTGACTGTAATCCTCCTGAGAAGATTGTTCAGAAAATTCAACACACTTCATGACGGAGACAGCGCCAATGTACTTGACGGACAGCTCTAAAACCTGACTTTAAAATGACTAGAAAAAGACGTTCATCAAAGAGCAGACAGACACGATTTTTTGGATTCATGACCGCTGTTCTGGCGGCCGTGTT
>JAEIGA010010844.1_pt1 | contig 13815 bp, 16 predicted proteins | sample 9270691 | NCBI WGS metagenome assembly JAEIGA01 (sample SAMN17057246, study PRJNA624740) | gut metagenome | biome: biome; isolation source: fecal sample | host: Bos grunniens | place: China: Xizang | collected 2019 | reverse complement strand
TCAAGTTATTTGATGTATTTTTATAATGAAAGATAATAATTATCATTTGATAATAAACGAAAGCAAATAAAAATAACGAGGTGTTTTTATGGCTTTTAGTCTTTTTAGACGAAAGAGAGACGAGGATCCCGTAAGGGAAACTAACGAGACCAAGCTCGGCGATCCCGGGACGCTCTCGGACGTTCTACTCTCGACTCTCATCAAAGGCGAGACGGTAACTCGCGAGCAAGTATTATCTATCCCGGCGGTATCGGCTAACGTCGATTTTATTTCTAATTGTATCGCGGCTATGCCGGTTAAGCTCTATAAGCATAAGCAAGGAAAAGTCGAGGAGGTCGAGGACGACTCACGGACTCGGCTACTTAATAGCGATACCGGAGATACGCTCGACGCTTTTCAATTTAAGAAAGCTCTTATAGCGGACTATCTTCTCTCCTCCGGCGGATATGCTTACATCGAGAAAAATAAGAACGATGTAACCGCGCTTTATTACGTCGAAAACGAGTATGTAGTAATAGACTATAACTTTCGTCCGATCTATAAGTCTTATAGGATCTTTGTAGAGGACGGAGTATATCAGCCTTACGAATTTATTAAGCTACTCCGTAATACTAAGACCGGAGCTTGGGGCGTCGGTATCATCGAGGAGCTTAACGAGGCTTTGCAAACGGCTTTTCAAACTCAACTATACCAACTCGGACTAGTTAAGACCGGCGGTAATAAGCGAGGCTTTCTTAAGTCCGAGAAAAGACTCGGTAAGGAAGAAATGGAGGCTCTTAAGCGAGCTTGGAGTAATCTTTACGCGAATAATACCGAAAACGTCGTAATACTTAACAATGGTCTCGACTTCAAAGAGGCCGCTAATACTTCCGTCGAAATGCAACTAAACGAAAGTATTAAGACTCTCGGCGAGCAGATCGATAAGATCTTTCATATCTTCCCGGACTTTAACGATACTTTTAAGTTTGCGATCTATCCGATAGTAAAGGCTTTCGAGACGGCGCTTAATAGGGATCTCTTACTCGAGAAAGAAAAGAAAAATCACTTTTTCGAGTTTGACGTAAAAGAGATTATTAAGGCGAGTATTAAAGAACGCTACGAGGTTTATCGGATGGGTAAAGAGTGCGGCATGACGACGATTAACGAGAGACGCCGCGCCGAAAATATGAACGAGATCGAGGGCGGAGACGTTATCGATCTCGGACTCGGAGCCGTTCTTTACGATATTAAAACTCAAAAGTATTACGTCCCTAACATGGACGCGACAAGCGAGGGAAATAACGAGGAGGATCTTAAGGCTCTCGAGGAGGAGACTATTATCGATCACGATAATAAGACGGAGGTCTAGTTATGAAAGTTATTATTAGAAATGATAAGGTAGTTATCGAGGGATACGTTAACGCGGTCGAGAGAAATAGTAAGCCGCTTAACGAGCGCGGAGTAACCTTTATCGAGAGGATCGCGGCCGGAGCCTTTAAGAAAGCTCTAGCGCGAGCTAAGGATATCCGGATCTTGCTTAACCATCGAGACGATAGAGATCTCGGCGGTATCGCGGACGGTAATCTCGAGCTTGAGGAGGACGCTATCGGTCTTAAGGCTCGAGCGGAGATCTCGGATCCGGAGGTTATCGAGGACGCTCGGAGAGGTAATCTCGTCGGGTGGTCTTTCGGGTTTAATGATATCCCGGAGGCCGTTAAGCAACTACGAGACGAGGAGAGCGGTCTCCCGTTAAGAAAAGTTACGGATCTTATCCTCGAGGAGGTCTCGATCCTTAATAGGACGAGGACTCCGGCTTACGTCGGGACTCTTGTTAACGTAAGAGACGACGGCTTTATGGAGTCGCGAGGAGTCAACTACTCCGAGACTTACGAGGACGAGATCGAGCTCGTAGAGGAGCCGGTCGTTAAGGAGAGATCCGAGGAGCCTCAAGAGGAGGTAAAGGAGCCGGAGCCGGATCCGGAGGTTAAAGAGGTATCAAGCGATTATTACGCTCGATATAAAAACATGATCGCCGATATGAGAAAACTCGTATCGGAGAAATAAACTAACAAGGAGGATTAAGTATCATGTTTAAGAACCGAAAAGCACAAACAGAAAAGATGAACGATCTTATCACTCGCGCCGAGTCTCTTGTTAATGCGGCCGAGAGTGAAAAGAGAGAGCTTACCGAGGCGGAGGCGGCGGAGCTTGCGGAGATCCGCGACGATATCCAAAGAATTAAGAAATATCTTGATATCGTCGACGAGATCGACGACGCGAGACCGGGCGAAAAGGTCGAGGCTAAGGTCGAGGAGGCTAAGGACGTTATCGACGGCGAGGATAAGAGAGCTATCGAGGACGCGGAGACTAGAGCCTTCGCTAACTACATCCGAGGAGTCGTATCGCACACTAGAGACGGCGAGCTCGCTCCGGCTAATAACGGCAAGATCATCCCTAAGACGATCGCTAAGAAGATTATCGAAAAGGTCTATGACATTTGTCCGATCTTGGAGAGATCCGAAAAGTTTAACGTTAAAGGTACTCTTGATATCCCGTTTTACCCGGCTTCGGACGCTACTCAGATCTCGGTAGATTACGCTACGGAGTTTTCCGATCTTGCAAGCTCTACCGGTAACTTTGATACGGTCTCTCTCGGCGGTTTTCTTGCCGGAGCTCTTACTAAGATCTCGAGATCCCTTATCAATAATACCGACTTCGATCTCGTCGGCTTTGTAGTCCGTCGTATGGCTTATGATGTCTCGAGATGGATCGAGGGCGAGCTCCTTAACGGTACTCAAAATAAGATCGAGGGACTTTCCGGAGCGACTAACGTAACTACGGCGGCTAGCACTTCCGCTATTACGGCCGACGAGCTTATCCTTTTCCAAGGCACGATCAAAGACGTATATCAAAATAACGCTATTTGGATCATGTCTCCGAGTACGAGAGACGCTCTCCGCCTGCTTAAGGATGACGTCGGACGCTATCTCCTTAACGACGATATCTCCGCTCCGTTCGGTAAGACTTTGCTCGGTAAGCCGATCTACGTAACCGATAACGCTAACGATATCGCGGCCGGTAAGCCGGTTATCTACTACGGCGATATGAGCGGTCTCGCTACTAAGTTTAGTGAGGAGCTTTCGATCGAGGTCTTGAGAGAGGTCTACGCGGCTCAACACGCTATCGGCGTTGTAGGTTGGATCGAGCTCGACTCTAAGGTCGTAGACAATCAGAAGATCGCGGTCTTTAAGATGGCGGCAAGCTAATAAAGAGGAGGTTATTCGTATGGCTTATAGAGCTTTGAAAACTTTTACCGGTCGCGTCTCGATGGTAAAAAACGAGGTTAGAGAGATCGAGGATCCGGAGGTCGTTAAGGATCTCGTAAGAGCCGGATATATTGAGGACTTGAGCGCCAAGCAAAAGGCCGCTAATAAGAGCTCTAAGTCTACGAAAAAGGGAGGCGGAGACAATGTCGACGCCGACTAACTCCGTAACCTTTAGCTCTATCGAGGTAAGCGATCTTATTAACTATCTCCGTCTTGTAGAGGTTTCTCAAGCGGATCAAAACCTTTTAGAGACTATACTCGACGCGGCTAAAAGTCATATCTTGACGTATACGGGACAAACGGCCGCGAGCGCGGACTCTTTCCCGGAGTTTACGATCGCGGTCTACGTCCTAGCCGAGTCTATGTTTGATGTAAGGTCTTATCTCGTAGATACCGAGAAAGCTAATAAAGTCGTCGACGCTATTCTAGGCTCGAGGAGTATCAACTTGCTATGAATATTTATAACGCCGGACAATTTAATAAGAAAATTCAGATTGTAAGCGGTCACTATGAAAAGGACGCCTCCGGCTTTAAGGAATGGACTCAAGACGCGGTAGTCTTGGAGCCTTACGCAAGTATTAAGACGACTAAAGGCTTCACTCTTATTATCAATAATTCGGACTTTGAAAAGGCTTTTACTAACTTTACGATCCGTTATCCTATAACCGTCATTACTCGAGATATGAGGATAAGATATAAAGGCAAGCTCTACGAGATACAATATCTTAATAACGTAGACGAGGCTAACGTCCTCCTCGAGATCCAAGCTGAGGAGGTTACTCACTAATGGCGAGATTTTCGGGCGGTTTACCTACGGATCTAATTAAGCTCTTTCAAGAGTTAGATATAAATACCGGTAAAATGATCGGCGATATGGTCGAGGCCGGAGCGGAGGTAGCGAAAGCTAATATTAAAGCTAAAATGCCGAGCGAGTTTAGAGAGGCTCTAGCGGATAATAATATTATCGTTAGTAAGGTATATCGGACGCCTAGCGACGACGGGATTAACTGTCAAGCTATGATAACCGGATACTTTACAAACAAGGACGGACGTAAGACTCCGGCGCCGCTTGTAGCTAATCTATTCGAGTACGGGAGGAGCGGATCTCCGTATCCGAAAAAGCCTTTTTTTCGATCCTCTTTTAACAAGAGTCAAATAGAAAAGGCTATGCTAAAAGTACAAGAGAAATACATTAAGGAGGGTTAGTCTTGAACGAGATTATAGAGAGTCTTTTTACCGGGTTTACTGTTAACGGTATCGAGATCCCGGTCGAGTATATGCAATACGACGGCCACGGCGAGCCCTACGTCGTTTATATGCAATACGATAAGGATAACTCTTACTCGAGCGAGGATGAGGTCTCCGGGTATGTAACTTACTACGACTTTGATGTATACTCGAGAGGGAATATAAGACCGATCGAGCAGGCGATCAAGTCGATACTAAAGGCGGCCGGATGGACGTATCAACCGAGGCGAGAGTCTCCGGATATGTACGAGACCGATACCGAGTATTACCATAAAACGCTATGCTTCGCTTACCCTATTCAAGAGGTAGACGAGTAAAACAAAATAAGGAGGAGGTTAAAAACATGGGAAATAAAACCATTAACGAGGCTCTTAAGGATCTCTTTTTAGCTCACGGCGGATCGAGCTCCGATCTTGAGGATAATAAGAGTCTCTCCGATTTTATCGACGACGTTTCCGGAGTGCTCGGATCTAATGCTACGGGATCGATAACTCCGGTAGTCGAGAGCGGTACTAAGATCGCCGACTATACTCTTAACGGAGTCGAGGGCTCTCTTTACGCTCCGGCGGTATCTCCGGAGCTCCCGGACGCTACGGAGCTCGAGGACGGCGTAGTCCTTGCCGTTATCTCCGGCGCTTGGGTGCCTTGCACTATTAGCGCGGAGGCGGACTCCGAGACGGGCGAGATCGAGGTAACATTTTCTCCGGTAGAGCCGGAAGAAACAACATAATAAGGAGGTGTAATTTATGGCTAAAATTGGTCTTAATAGTTTCTTTTATTCACATCTTACGGAGGCTCAAGACGGGACGCCTAGCTACGACGGAGCTAAGTCTCTCGGTAAGGCGGTAAGCGCTAACGCGTCGATCTCTAATAACTCGGCTACGCTTTACGCCGACGACGTGCTCGCCGAGTCGGATACGAGCTTTCAAAATGGTACGGTAACGCTCGGAGTAGACGACGATCGCGAGGCTACTTTTGCGGATCTTCTCGGTCACGAGATCACGCCGGAGGGCGAGGTAACTCGTAACGCTAACGACGTCGCGCCTTGGGTAGGTATCGGCCGAGTAATCGTTAAGATGGTCGAAAACGTTCGTATCTATAAGGTCGAGCTCCTTTATAAGGTCAAATTCGCGGAGCCGTCTCAAGAGAATAACACTAAAGGCGAGTCCGTCGAGTTTTCTACTAACGAGATCGAGGGCACTATCGCGACTCTCGCTAATGGCGATTGGTCTACTGCTAAGACTTTCGCTACTAAGGACGAGGCCGTCGCTTTTATTCAAAGTGTTTTCGCGGCCGCTTCGGAGCCGGCCGAGACAACAACTACGGAACCGACTAACGGCTAACGCTTCACGGCTTTATTTCAATATGAGCGCCTCGTCTTGAGTGATATCGAGGCGAGGCGCTTACTTATTTAGGAGGACTTATTTATATGAAAGAGGTTTCAAAGATCATCACTTACCGAGGCGAGCAGTATAAGATTGTTTTTAATCTTAACGTAATGGAAATTATCCAAGAGGAATACGGTACTATTGACAAATGGGGCGCGCTTACCGACGGAAAGAGCGGAGAGACTAACGTTAAAGCGCTCCTTTTCGGGTTTGCGGCTATGATTAACGAGGGTATCGAGATCGATAACGACGAAAAAGGCGAAAATAGGCCGCTTATTGATAAGAAAAAAGCCGGCCGTATACTCTCAGATCTCGGAGTAGATAACACGACGAGCGAAATTAACGAGCTAGTTATCGAGTCCGCTCGTAGTGACGAAAAAAACGCATAATCCATGAGGACGAGGACGAGATCGAGGAGTCCGAGCCGATCAACTTCTCATGGATAAACTACATCGGCTCGGCAAAATTTAACTTATCGCTCCGCGAGATAGGCCGTCTTACTTATAATCAATTTAAGGGACTATATAACGCCTATAAGGAGACTTTCGATCTCGAGCTATTGCTTACGCTCAATAGAATGACGTATCAAGCGCTAAAGAATAAGCAAGAGAGCGCGGAGGAGTGGTTATAAACTAGGAAAAAAGGAGGCTTTATTATGGCCGGTTTCGGTGGAGCGGTAAAACTTACCGGAGAAAGCGAGTATAGAAAAGCATTAAGATCTATTACGCAAGAGCTTAAAGAGGTAGACTCGTCTCTTAAGGTAGTCGCGACTCAATACGATAAGGCGGATAAGTCTCAAGAGGCGCTAAACGCTACGAGCGTCGCTTACCAAAATAAACTAGAGGCACAATCTAAAAAGCTACAAGTCTTGATAGCAGATTATAAGAGTCTCTCGGCTCAAGCCGATAAGAATATCGAAAAACACGCTCAATTAAAGGACGCTCTCGATCGCGAGACGGCTAAACTCCAAGATATCGAGAAAACATCCGGGAAAACATCCGACGAGTATAAGGCTCAAGCGGCTATCGTTTCCGATCTTGCCGGCGAGTATAAAAAGTCGACGGTCAATATCGAAAATCAAGAGCTCGCGCTCTCAAAAGCGAGATCCGAGATAAATAATACTCAAGCCGATATCAATAAGACTAATACTACTCTCGATCAACTCGCGAAAGAGCTCGACGAGTCCGGCTCCGAGGCGGACGATCTCGGAGACTCCGTTAAGGACGCCGGGAAAGAGGCAAGCGACGCGGCGAGCGGAGGCTTTACCGTCTTTAAGGGAATACTCGCGGATCTCGGAGCTACGGCGATTAAGTCCGCGATCTCCGGTCTTAAGTCTTTAGGAGCGAGTATCGTCGACGTAGGTAAGCAAGCTATCGGATCTTACGCCGATTACGAGCAGTTAGTCGGAGGCGTCGAAACGCTTTTCGGGACGGGCGGAAAGAGCGCGGAAGAATACGCCGAGGAGCTCGGAGTCTCGGTCGAGACGGCCTCTTTATATATGGCTAATAGTCTTAGAGCTCAAGAGCGAGTATTACAAGACGCTCAAAACGCTTATAGAGAAACGGGTATGTCGGCTAATGAGTATATGGAGACCGTAACGAGTTTCTCAGCTTCTCTTATCGCGTCCGTCGGAGGTAATCAAGAGGTAGCGGCGGCGGCGGCTAACCAAGCTCTTAAGGATATGAGCGATAACGCTAATAAGATGGGATCCGACTTACAATCCTTACAAAATGCTTATCAAGGGTTTGCTAAGGGTAACTTTAATATGCTTGATAATCTCAAGCTCGGATACGGCGGCACTAAGGAAGAAATGGAGAGACTCCTTAAGGACGCCGAGAAATTATCCGGAGTTAAGTATAATATCAATAACCTTAACGATCTTTATAGCGCGATCCATGTAATACAGACGGAAATGGGAATAACGGGCACGACGGCGGAGGAGGCCGCGACTACGATAGCCGGATCTACTCAAATGATGAGCGCCTCATGGCAAAATCTATTAACCGGTATAGCGGACGATAACGCGGACTTTGATACTCTTATTAACAATTTTATCGAGTCGGTTATGGCGGTCGCTACTAATCTTATCCCTCGTATTCAAACGACTATCGAGGGTATGGCTAAGCTCGCCTCCGGACTATTAGAGAAATTAGTACCGCAACTCGTTAAGATGATCCCTCCGCTACTTACTCAAACTATGCCGATACTTATCTCGGCGGTGCAAACGGCTATAACGTCTATCTTAAACGTATTACCTCAGATAATGCCGGTTATAAGTGCTCTTATCCCTAAGATCGTAACGACTTTAGTATCTATGTTACCTCAAGTCCTCGACGCCGGGATCCAAATTTTAATGAGCCTTATACAAGGTATAAGCGATACGATCCCGGAGCTCTTGGGTATGTTACCGGATCTTATCTCCGATCTTGTAGACGTGATTACTAATAACTTACCTCTTATAATCGAGACCGGTATAAACCTACTCAACTCTTTTATAGAGGGTATAGTTAAAGCTATCCCGGCTCTTATCGCAAAACTCCCGGAGATTATCGATAAGGTAGTTACTACGATTTTACAAAACTTACCGAAGATTATCGACGCCGGTACTAAGTTACTATTAAGCCTTATCGACGGTATCGATAAGATCGTTCCGCAACTCGTCGAGCAAATGCCTATTATTATCGAAAAGCTCGTAACGGCTATAAGCGAAAATCTACCTCAGATTATCGAGAGCGGCGTAAAGCTAATTACTAGCGTTATCTCGGGTATAACTAAGACAATCCCGAAACTTATCGAGCAAGTCCCGAAAATGATCGAGGATATCGTATCCTCTTTCTCTAAAAACTTGTATAAGATCGTGGGCGCCGGTATGTCAATTATCGATAGTATCATAAGCGGAGCTAAAACGGTATGGAATAGTATAACCGGCTTCGCGAGCGATCTCTTTAACGCGGTCGTTAACGGGATAAAAGGACTCCCGGACTCGATTAAGAAAATAGGAGGCGATCTCGTTCGCGGCCTTTGGAATGGTATAAATGAAATGAAAGATTGGGTATTAGAAAAGGTTAAAGGTTTCGGATCCTCGGTCTTAAAAGGTATTAAAAAAGTATTCGGTATAAGCTCGCCTAGTAAGGTCTTTAGAGACGAGGTCGGTAAAAATCTCGCTCTCGGTCTCGGCGATGGTTTCTCCGAGGAGATGGTAGCAGTATCTAAAGAAATGCAAGACTCGATCCCTACGTCTTTCGACGTCGGAGCCGAGGTAGAGAGCTCCTCCGGGTATGTAGGAGGAGGATTAGACTACTTCTCGCTTGTTAATGCCTTTAAGGAGGCGCTCGGAGATATGGACGTAACTTTAGACGATCAAAAGGTCGGAAAGTTTGTTCAAAAGACCGTAACGGACGCGATCTATAACTAAAGGAGGCTAGATTATGGCTATAAATGACAATATAAGACCGTATATAGTCTTAAACGGAGTAAGCTCTCGCCAAGTAAAAGGCTTGCTTATTTGCGCTTTACCTCCGATCTCTAAACCGGCTCAAAGAATTAAGACGGAGACGGTCGACGGACGCGACGGAGACCGAGTTACTACGCTCGGTTACTCGGCTTACGATAAAAAGGTCTCGATCGGCTTAACTTACGAGTATAACGTCGACGATATTATCGACTTTTTCAACTCCTCCGGGAAAGTAGTCTTTTCTAACGAGCCGGATCTTTATTATAAGTATTCGGTCTATAAGCAAATAGACTTTAATAGGCTTATCAGATTTAAGAAAGCGGACGTAGTCTTTCACGTTCAACCGTTTAAGTATTCGGATACCGAGTCCGAAAAGACTTTTTCTTTAGAGCCGCTCTCTCCGTCGGAGGTCGCGATCCGTAATAATGGTAATTTTTACTCGAGACCGACGATAACGATAACCGGCTCCGGAGATATAAACTTATTTATTAACGGATATCAAGTCCTAACGCTCGATCTCGCGGTCACGTCTCAAACTATTATTTTAGACGGCGATAGTATGAACGCTCTTTCATTAGACGGGACTTTTCTTAATAGGCGAGTCTCCGGAGATCTTGACGATATGAGACTCAAGCCGGGAAAGAATATTATAAGCTATACCGGCTCGATCTCCGAGATGAAAATAGACAATTACTCAAGATGGATATAAGATAAGGATAAGGAGGTAAGCGATATGTTAACAGATCCGGGATATTTTTATAACCCTATTAAGCGCGATATCGTAATGATAAAAAACGATACGATGGCTTTCGGGTTTCAAGTACAAGGCTTAGGAGATACTACTCCGGACTTTGTGCAATTCACTTGTAAAGAGACGGTAGAGGACGAGGATCCGCTTTTCGCGGTTAGTCTTGATACGACTATCGATATAAGATCCTACGATCCGGAGACCGATACTTATACTTACTCGGTAAGAGTGCCTCCGGAGGCTACGGCTAATATCGAGGTCGGTCGTTATTTCTACGACTTGGAGCTCCGAGTTAACGGAGATATTATAACTCTTATGACGGGTAGACTTTCGATCGAGTCTCAAGTAACTACGGGCGGTATACCGCCGACTCCTCCGACTCCTCAATATGACGACGGAGATAACGTCTATTATCCGGTAGTTATCGAGGATCCTACTCTTAAGAAAATCTATACCGAGAAATCTATAAGCGATATCGCGGATATGATTAACTTTAAGCTCGGCTCGAGTAATTATTATACAGTTTCCGAGATGGCGGAGGCTATCTCGATGATCTCTCCGCAAGCGGAGGACGGAGACGATATCTATTATCCTCAAGAGGATATCGATCCGAGCGCTAAAAAGCTCTATACCGAGCAGAATATAAACGAGGTCGCGGCTATTGTAAAAGAAAAGCTCGGCTCGAGTGATAGTTATAAGGTCGAGGATCTTCCGGAGGCGATTAACTTACTCGGCAAGCTCCCGGAGAAAACGGCGAGCGGAGCAATCGCGAGCTTTAACGATGGCGCGGCTAACGTTCCGGTTAAGAGCGCGGTCTTTGGTATCGTTCCGAGTCAAGCCGATAGCGGAGATCCGGCTCCGGATAATGTAAGACCGATCTCCGGATATACGGGTATGAATATATATAAACAAGGTAAAAACTTGCTTTTACCCGAAAATAGTGACATAGCGCCTTCGACTACTAACGGTATAACTAGAACGTACTCTTTAATCGGTCAATCTTTCAGTTTTAACGGAACAAACGAAAAGACAGATAGCGCATGGCTTATTTTTAATGGTAGTAACTTTACTCTTGATGGAATTAAAAAGGGCGCAACATACTCTTTTTATCATAATTTAGGCGCTAGTATGTATGCTCAAGTTACTTACTACAATACACAAGGTACTTTAAGAGCGCTTGTAAATCTTGCCGGGAGCGCAGGAAAGAATAACAGAACTACTTTTACTATTCCTTCTGATTTTGACAGGTTAAGAAACTTTCAAATCGGCGTGTACGCAAACGCAACGACTATAAACGAAACGGCTATATTTCAAATCGAGGTAGGATCTACGGCTACGGCTTACGAGCCTTATAGAGCTCCGGAGGTTAAGTCCGTATCTTGGGAGGATGAGGCCGGGACGGTCTACGGCGGATCTCTCAACTTGACGACGGGAGAGCTTACGGTAACTAGAGGTATAACGATATATACGGGCTCCGAGGAGTGGGCGATCGAGGGAGCTTATAATTTTTATGTACCCTCAAATAGTGGTATATTGAGCAGATATTACGGAGAAGATGTTTTACTTTGCTCGGTATGTTTATCGACTAGCGGATCAATATCTCAAACATCTAGTAATTGTTTTATATCTCCGTCGGGTAATCTTAATATACAATTACAAGGGATTACGCATACGGTCGAGGCAATAAAAGCATATTGCGAGACGCTATATAATAATAATACTCCGCTCGCTATTTGCTACGAGTTACCTACTCCTATTACTTACCAACTCACGCCGGAGGAGCTTAGGACGTTCTTAGGATCTAATAATATATGGAGCGATACTAACGGAGAGGCCGAGATCACATATCGCGCCGATATTGATATATTGTTATCATAAGATAAGGAGGTCAACTTATGAAAGATATAGTATTTAAGACTATCATGTTAAAAGGCGAGGCCGGAGGGACGATCGCCTCGATCGATAAGACTAGCAGTATCGGAAATATCGACGTTTATACTATCACGCTTAACGATGGTACTACTCAAAATTTTGAGGTAACTAACGGACTCGGGATCGCCTCGATAGAAAAGACCGGGACTAGCGGCCTCGTAGATACTTATACTATCACTTACGAAAACGGAGATACTACTACTTTCGAGATCACTAACGGAGCTAACGGCGTAGGTTACGAGGTTCCGGCCGGATCCGTTATCTATTACGATAACGACGATACGCCGCAAGGCTACGAGCCGACTACTAATCCGGATATCGGAGTCTTTCAAGCTCCGCTTGGTAAAGGATCCTACGGAACGGAGGCGAGTCCTCGAGATCTTGATAACTTAGTCGGCGAAAACTCCGTCTACTTTGTTAATACGTCTTACGCGACTAACGCTCCGATCTCGTCCGGTTACGGTTTTCTCGAGAATGTATCCGCTAACTCGGCGGCCTCCGTTCAAAGATTTACGGTATACTCGGCTCCGGGATACGGAGATACTTACATCCGCATTTATATCAATTCTCAGTGGTACTCATGGACTAAGGTAGCTCAAGCTATCACGTAAGGAGGTTAAAATATGGCTAAGTATATTAAGAAAGTAGGCGTCACGCCTACGAGAGCGAACGGCTTTATTATTGATAGCTTTAATACCGGAGACGATAAGCACTTTAACGCGCCGAGTCTCGCGGCGGTAGAAAAGCGGCTTTCAAGTACGGATAGTAATATCCTTTTTAACTCCGACTTTACCGATACGACTCGCGGCGGCTACGGTTACGGTAATAACGGCTTTCCGGTAGGATGGGAAAGAGCCGGCGATCGCCCTCTAAACTATTTAACTAATAACGGCTTAGTGTGGACGGTTAACTCGCTTCTCGATATGGTATCGGATATCACGTCTCCGGCTATTCTTCCCGATTGGCTTAATAACTCAAGTAACTATGTAGACTTTAACTCGTATTTTCCGATCACGGTATCGATTAAGTATTATACAATGGTTAGCGGAGGAGATCCGGGAGCCGTCTCTATTGCCTCGGTTACTTTTACTAGTAAGGATCCGGCTAGAAAGATCCTTGTTAACTCTTTCGGAGACGGCGCGAGCTTTTACGTCGATCTTTTATCTAACGGGCGTCTTAACTTCGGTCTTACGTCTAATAATCCGACTACTCGATTTATCCTTATGGCGGTTAAAGCTGAATACGGAGAAAACGCTACGCCTTTTGTCTCTACGATCAAAGACGCGGTTATCGCCGAGCAGATCGAAAAGCTCAAGAGTTTTATAGTAGTCGACAAAAAAACGTATACGATAGGCGGTACTCCTCCGGCCGGTAATGTTGGTAGCTTGGCTATGGACGTATCAAAGACGGGATATCAACCTATTGGTATTATAGGAATACAGGGAAATATGGGCGCGAGGCTTTGCGTTGTAGATTATTACGTTTCCGGTAATTATGCTTTTATAAACTATTATAAGGCGATCGGAGAGTCCGCCTCCGCTACAATTAACGTCGATGTATTGTATATGAAAGCGTGATAATATGAATACTGCTATAACATTTACTCCGGCCGAGCTCGTCTCGATGGTTTTAGCTATTTGCGGCGCGATAATCACAATATCGGCCGCGATCGGAGTTATAGCTCGAGTCCTAGAGAAAGCTCGAGCTCCGGAAACGGTACAAAATCAAAGATTAGACGCT
>JAEIGA010010843.1_pt1 | contig 13815 bp, 10 predicted proteins | sample 9270691 | NCBI WGS metagenome assembly JAEIGA01 (sample SAMN17057246, study PRJNA624740) | gut metagenome | biome: biome; isolation source: fecal sample | host: Bos grunniens | place: China: Xizang | collected 2019 | reverse complement strand
TCGAAGGAGTGGAATGGAACTGCAGTTAAAAAACTCATTGAGGAATGCAAAGGTCTCGGATGGAACTTCGCCTATATCGGAGCTGATCACAATGTTGAAGAGATTGCGGAGAAATTATCCATCAACAATACTTCTATATTCGACAAGTCTGAGGCAGGCGTCAAAAGTATGTGGAATCAACAGCATGAAGCCATGAGTTCGTACTACGATTTGATTAGAGAGGAATGCGATATGCCATGCATGACGAACGAGATGCGTGTAAGTTTCAGGCAGTCACTTTCTGAAAAATACTTTAAGAAGAGAAAGAAATAGATTTAACCTTCCACAGCAAAAGCCTTGGTTCACATCATTGTGGATCAAGGCTTTTGTCTATCTACTTATCGTCTCCTGACAGTCGTTATCACGCCATGAATATCTTTGCGGCCACTCCCCTTTCTCCTTCGGTACGGGTTCCCTCGAACAGCGGATGGAAGGATCAGCGGAAGGAAGGATAATTACCCTTGTTTAACTTCTAATGCTGACAACTACGCCACCACTAGCACCAACTAAGAGAATCCGCCCAAATATAACTTAGGAGCGCATACAACCAAAAAAATCTTCAAAATTTTATATATAAATATCATTGCTGCCCGGTAAAAGTTCCGGACGATTATTATAAAGTTTAACAATTAAAACAAACTTGGTTCGGCAGAACCATCAAGCTCATTGACAATATTGTAGTTAGGTTTTGCAAAGAGGTCTTTAAGGTTGGTAGTATCTGTTAATTAGATATTTACAATCTGCAGCATCTCGTAGATAGAGCATTCTATGTTCATCTTTTCTTTACACTAATTAACGGATGCGAAGATATGAAACTTAATCTATGAAATATTATTTTTTGCAAGGCTTGTAAAGAATTTAGAAGCATGGGCACAAAATCTCTCTTCGCATTATCTTCATTCTGTGCGTGAGCAGTCGTCTGATTAGATTCAACCTTCGGGGACGGCGAAGTGGATTGGTCCTGCGGGTCAGACTGAAGATTAATCCCATAATCAGTCACTCTCGCCACATTAATATTGGATAACGACAAACTGGTTAGGGGGTTATTTTATAAAAATGCCCTTTTGTACAGCATTAGTATGTCCCTGAAGGCAGGATGTACACTGTCTCGCAACGGGGATCGCATACTGATGGCTGCCGTCATCGCAAGGTACGGGGACATTGTCCTTAACTCCATTGCTCGGGCAAGGTACCGTCGCACATGCGAATGCTGGCTATGCCACCATCATACCTTCTTCAGAACCAAGTACAAACACCTTAATGCTTATTGCGAAGTGGGATGTGCAACTTGCTTTTGCTTTGAAAAGATACTATTAGCTATTTATGTATAACAATCTTTACAAGCCTTGCAAAGATTAGTTCCCCATTGTTTTTGAATATACCTTTGCATCATCTTAATTATGATGCGAATTTGGCTTGGATGCTTGTTCCACTGCCAACGGTCGGGGCAGACTTCACACTGCTGACTGGCAAGGCTTTGGGACAGTCATATTAAGTAATCCCTAGATGATGGATTCCTGCGGCATCATTCCTCTCTTTAGGGAAGGTAATTTCAGATGGATCATTCAACGATTGGTGCGCTTCATTGCGTGTTTTCACCCTAGTGTGATAGACAGCGTTGGATATCTGCGAAAGCATGATATTGCCAATGGATAAACCCTGACTTCCACGGAATTGGACTGTGGTTCAAGGTGTATCCTTATCTACTAAACATTTGCACGTGCGCTTCAGCGTGTTTTACGCGTAATGATTTTGTAGAGGAATCTCAAAGTAAGCAAGATTTATTCGCTGTTTGAGATGACAAACAAAAGGCTAAGTTTAAGGTTGGATCGCTGTGCAATCCCGCGAGGGGTAATGATTCGAACTATAGATCATTACCTGCCTTTTGTAAGGCCGATGTAGCATACCATGGTAAATGCAAGTTATTGATACCGGTTCGAGTCCGGTCATCGGCCCCAATGAGATTCTAGAACTGGAATCTATGTGATGCGCAGTAGAGTTCTTACTCAGATTTGTTATAAAAACTGCATTATTAGACGTTCCTCCTGCACGAAAGTTCCGCGATGTGTCACACTTTGGCACAGGTATATAATTTCTTTGCCCACTATGCTATAATGAACATGTGCTGGCGTGGAAGCCGCGTTCCCAGATTTGCCAAGAGTGCCGATGAGTTCTCCCGGCCTAACATAGTCCATGGCAGTGCAGTCGATGGTATTCAGATGAAGATATTCGTGAATCCTCCACTTCGGGCCAAGCACGAATACGCTATTACCAGCCTTTCCAGGCATATTCTTAGCGTAAATCACAAGTCCACCTGTCTGTGACACAACAGGAGTTCCAACACGACCAAAGATATCAATTCCGGTATGAGGGCGCCCAACCTCCTCTCTTGTCCATGGGCAATGCCAGAAACTGTCGTGATTATAGTCAGCATGAGTGCAGCAAGGCATTGCCTTACGTTCAGGAAGAAGATAACCTGCCATCAAGATTGCAGCTGATAGCGCAAAGATGGCTTTAGAATTTTTTTTCATTGTTAGTTGGTGTTGCTTTATATCATAATTTCGCAATAACGAAAAGGTAATACATTTACATTAAGACATGACCACACACACATAATTATTGTTAATAAGAATCATTATCAATAACTTTGTAAACATCAAAATTCAAACAGGAAAATATGCAGTGTTTAAATTCGGGAGTTTTACTCCAGAATGGCAAGTACAAGATAGAAAAAGCCCTTGGACAAGGTGGCTTTGGCATTACATACATAGCGACTCAAGATTTATTAGAGAGGAGAGTTTGTATAAAAGAGTTTTTCTTTAAAGATTCATGTAGCCGTTCTTCCACAGGCGATGTAATTCTGGATATTGAAGCAAATAGAAATATCGTTGAGCGCTTTCTCAATAAATTTATAAAGGAAGCGCGTACATTATCAAATCTTGACCATCCTCACATTATACGCATCTTTGACATTTTCAAGGAAAATAATACTGCATATTATGTGATGGATTATATTGAAGGATCATCCCTCGAAGATATAATCAAGGATAATATTTCAATAACTGAATCTAATGCTGTAAGATATATAACACAAGTTGCTAGAGCAATTGACTATATACACCAAAGAAGCATAAATCACTTAGATATCAAACTTGGTAACATCATGATTCGTAAAAGTGATAATCAGGCAATCCTGATTGACTTTGGAGTATCTAAACAATATGACTCCCAAGGCGAACAGACAAGTACCACACCTGTCGGTATTAGTTATGGATATGCCCCTATTGAACAATATCGGCCAGGGGGCGTAAGCGAATTCTCACCACAATCTGATATATATGCCTTAGGTGCGACCCTATATAAATTGCTGACCGGCAAAACTCCTCCACAGGCTATAGAGATTTTGTACGATGGTATAACTGGTATTCCTTCATCAGTAGCGCCTAACCTAAGGACTGCAATCGAAAAAGCAATGCAGGTAAAGAAAAATGACAGGCCACAAAATGTAAAGGGATTTCTTGATATTATTACTTCGCACAATGATAACAAGAATAATTTATCGGTCAAACTATCTGACCTTAAGAAGCCAAGCGATGAATCTATTGAAACAATCGTAATTTCACGCCCTAATATTAATAACGTGCATGAGTATGTTGATTTGGGGCTTCCTTCAGGATTGAAGTGGGCAACCTGCAACATAGGCGCGCACAAACCAGAAGAGTATGGAAAATATTTCGCTTGGGGAGAAGAAATTACTAAAGGCTCTTTTACGAAGGATAACTGTAAAATGTAGGTTTTTGGTATCTATCGTTGAGCGAAATGGCAATTTTATAGACACCGCAAAAGCAAATTGGGGAGGAACATGGAGAATGCTATCAAATTTGGAGTTTCAAGAGTTGATTACAAACTGTAAATGGAGCTGGGTTGATATCAATGGCGTTAAAGGGATGAAAGTTATGGGTCCTAATGGAAATTGGATATTTCTTCCTGCTGCAGGAGTATATCATGATACAACATGGAAGGAACTAGATATAAATGGAATTCCTTATGGTTCATATTGGAGTTTAACTGCAATTAATAGCGATTATGGTAGAGCAGATTCACTTGGATTTGGCTTAAACTTCCAAAACAATCATGAACTGCGCTATCAAATTTATTCTTCATCGTGTTATGAGGGACATAGTATTAGACCAGTATCAAAATAGTATTGACACATATATTGTTGTAGAATTATGAACTTACGACAAGGCACTACCCTTCAAAATGGTAAATATCGAATAATTAAAGTTTTAGGACAAGGTGGTTTTGGCATCACTTATCTAGCGACCCAAAAGATTTCTGTTTCAGGGCCTATTGGTCAGATTGAAATAGACATCAAATTAGCTATTAAGGAATTCTTCATGAAAGAAGTATGTAATCGTGAAGAAGGAAGTCTTATTGTGAGTGTTCCGTCAATAGGAAGTCAGGCACTAGCAGAGAGATTCAAGCAGAAGTTCATAAAGGAAGCACGTCATATCTCTATATTGAACCACCCTAATATAATTAAAGTCTTAGACGTCTTTGAAGAGAATGAAACTGCTTATTATGTCATGGAATATCATGACAATGGTTCATTGAATAGTCTTATAAAGGAGCATGGTGCGATGAACGAAACAGAGGCGACTAAATATATACTACAAGTCGCAGATGCTCTTGATTATATACATAAAGGACAAATGAACCATCTGGATGTTAAGCCAGATAATGTGCTAGTTAATAGTTATGGAGAAGCTATCCTTATAGATTTTGGTTTGTCAAAATGTTATGACTCACAGGGTGAACAGACTAGTTCAACGCCAGTTGGTGTGAGTGTTGGTTATGCCCCATTAGAGCAATCGAGTGTAGGTGGAGTCGGTACATTCTCCCCCGCTACTGATATTTATTCCCTTGGTGCCACTTTCTACAAATTGCTTACTGGACAAACTCCCCCAGATGCAAGCCTAGTTTTGAATGAAGGATTACCAGAGATGCCAATAAGCATTTGCAATAATGTAAAGAATGCCATCATTCAAGCGATGGATCCGAGGAAAAATAAGCGTCCACAAAGTATCCAAGCCTTTCTTTCTCTGCTTGATGCTAAGCCTGCAATAATTAATGCGGTTCCTCAGTCTGCAATTCAAGAACTCCATAATAATGTTAGTGTCAATAATGAGCCAACTGAGCTTGAGGCTGAAGTCGACTCTAACTGTGAAGAAACAGCATTAATCAGTCCAATTACACAGAAACAAATAGAAATCAATAATTTCTTATTGAGCTTGGGTATAAAAGATACCAAAGCTACACTTGCCGTAGATTTGGGACTTAGCGTAAAATGGGCAAATTGCAATATTGGAAGCTCTTGTGTAGGAGACAAGGGAGGCTTATACGGATGGGGTGATATTACGGGCTCAATATTATCTGAAGACTATTATCTACATGGTAAGGAAGTGCCAGTCAATATTGCAAACTCAGAATATGACATTGTGTCTAAACATCTAGGCCCAGAATGGTCCTTACCAACTATCGATGAGTGGAAAGAACTAATCAAAGAATGTAAATGGCAGTGGATCTCGAATCCTCTTATTAATGGATATCTTGTTTCAGGATTCACTGGTGAAAAGATATTCCTACCTATGGCCGGAAGAAGGTACGGTAAAAATGATATCAGATATGCCGATGATTATGGATATTACTATTCAAGTGAAAGATCAGAAACGGATGAGCGCAAAGCTAAATATTGCTTCTTACATAAGGATCAGATAGATGTAAGTGGTATATATGATTACTATGTTGGTAGATCCATTAGAGGCGTGAAAAGAGCGAAATGATGAATTGTAGAAACTTATATTGATTTCCTCAAATCAAAATTTGCAGAGTCTTAAAAATACAGAATAACATCATGTAGCCATTCTGATGGATTGGTTATAAGTTGTATGGGATATTCCCAGAACACGCGTTGGATGGCCAGTTTCATTCCACTTTTCGGCATTGATAGGATGAGAGCCAGTACTGTGCAGTGAATAAAGGAGATGAATGCCGTTGACCTGACAAGCCCGACTCCTTCTATATCTGATTGCGTATAGCGTGTATATCTGATAAATGAATGTATATGAAATGCATATGTAAACGCAATCATCACATCAAACGCAAACATGTAATGTGATGCTCCGAAATATCGGAACGGGAAAATCATGAACGTGTATATAGGAATGCAATAGGGAGACAATGTAATCGGTATATATCCGAAGCGACTCCTCTGATAATGTACATGGCAGTCTCTTCTGGAAACCACAAATTCCTCGATTCTTCTGAAAAAGAGCAATGCCACAAGTGTATGGGTCAGTTCATGTGTAAAGTGCATGAACCAAGTAAGGTTGTGGCGGATTTTAGGAGATATCAGAAAAAGCAAGAAGATTGCATATGCAGCAAAGCCGCACATCAATCCTCTGAGATTTCCATCCTTCGGGGAATATACCCACATCTTGACTGCATCATATCCGAAAGATTTAAGCAGCACCCCAAAGAATAGTAATGCCAACAAAGCATAAATGCCGGTAGTCAACCAATATGAGTATTTCTGGAAATTCTTGAACATTATTTTTCGCTCTTGTCAGATTCATCCTCGATGTCCAATGCAGCCATAGTCACACCTGTTTCAGCATAGACATGCTCTTCTTTGATAAGTTCTCTCAAAGCCGCTCTTTCCACTGTTGCACGCACAACTTCCTCTGCAAACTCATCATTATCAAGAAGTTTCTTAGCAAAATCCTTAAACTGTTTCATACATTTGCTCTTTTTAGTCTTCACAGAGTCTATTGTACCGTATCCTATACTGTCAGCTATATCATCAAATGGTTTGCGTTCCCAGTAATACTGCTTGAAGATCTTCTTGCAGGTATCCGGCAATGAGTCATATGCCCTGTCAAGAAATTCATCCTGAGTCTGCTGTTTCACTTCAACAGGCACTTCTATATCCTCTACTTCTTTATGTAGGTTGCGGGAAACTATAACCTCTTCATCCGAAGTCAGACCTCTTCTTTTTCTGATGAAATTGCACGCAGTGAGTTTTCCGATCTGCACAAGATAACTAAATACAGCGCCCTCACGTGAAGCAGTCATACCACCACTCTTGACTTTGTCCATCAGTTTCAGCAAAGACTCCTGAAAAACATCTTCTATATCCTCATTTACCAATTTAGCAAACGGAAAATCCTCAGCAAGGATTTTAAAAAATCCGGGTTTCATATTCCTGCAGATATGACGCCATACGCGCTCTTCGTTCTGCATTATGCCGAAGAGTATTTGTGAATCGGTCATTTTTGGTACGAATTGGAGATTCTAAACTAGCAAGTTATTCATAACTATTGATTGTTTGATACCCACTAGACAATGCACATATTGAAAAAGTTTTATAGGCAGTAGATAATGAGACTGGAGCTGAATTAGCTATATGAGACAAGTAATCTCGCATCTCACAAAGACATTCTTCTGATGCTTTTAATTCACATACTTTGGGAAAATCATTAATTTCACAGCAAACTGCCCACGTTGTGAGTATCATAATTAGCATCTGCATATATTTTAGATCTTGATTGTCTTTAATGACGATGTCGTAAAACTCGAAGATCCTTTCATTTTCTTGTGGATGAATCCCATCTTGTTCCAGTTTAGGGTTAGTGAACAACAAAGATGATAGTGCGCATATAACTCCCATCATAGCAGTCTCTCTTTCCTTACCATCTAAGTCTGCTGCCATACTCCAAAATGCATGATGGTCAGCAGCACGTTCTTCATCTGCTGATCCGTCTGTATTTAGATTATGTCCTAAGGAATAATGAGAGAACTCATGCGCGAGTATAAATGATACGCCATAACAATACAAACTGTTAGCCTTTATTGCGATCTCAGATTCAATATCACTTATATGTTCACACCTTCTTAATTCCTCATAAGTAATATTATTCTTCAATAACCTTTTAATTACCTCTCCTAATTCTGCGACAGTCATTAAAGTGTCTTCCCAATTAATAACTTCTTTTATATATCTAGTTGAAGGGCAATCTATTTTTAACTCTTCATAAAACTTACGTTTATCCTCTTCGGTCATTCTTTCTACAGCTTCACAAACGGAGGCGCTATCATATACCCTTAAAGCTATATTGCATAAAATCCATAACATTTGACAGTAGGGCTTTGATATATACACAGAAGCATTATTAGATGAAACAGAACTGCCTGCAATACCTGCAATATTATAAATATCATCTATGTAGTGAATTATAGGATCAAGTCCTTTCCCAATCTCTCCTTCGATATCAAGTGATACCAACTTGTTAAACACCTCTGCCACTCTAGGGCTAAGATAGTCAATTGGAAGAAATTTTGATTCACTCATTATAATCTAGAATACTTTATTTTAAAAAGATAACGTTTATGTTCTCTTGTCAGCTGTATTGAATTTACTTAGATTTTATTGCTCTAATAGGTAGATAAAAGCTTGGTCTATAAGCATCCTTTCTATCGTCAAACGCATAAACAAAGCCACCATTGTAAGATTTTATGCAATTTGATGTCCAATAAACGGGATGGGTGTCACTACTAAAAACGTCTGACGTAGAATCGCCTTCAATTTGGTAGCGTTTGTAATTCGGCAGAAACAATTGGTTGCCATTTACTTTAGATACTAAGATATATCCAGCGACTCCATTTTCTTCATGTGTGTAGATCTCGCAGTTTTTAACTAATTCCCTAAAATCTTCAATAGTTGGCATTTTCCAACCATCTCCGTAGTTTACTGTAGCGATATCATACTCAGTTCCACTAATATCTGACGGGAAGTTACTTAAACTCTTCTGGGCTTTCTCATCACCACTTATATCAGTCACACCCCAATTATAGTTTACACCATAATCATATAGACTTTTAGCTCCAATGTTTCTATCGGCCCATAGCACAGACACCCCCATATCAACTAACTTAGGTGTTTTAACCTTACTTTCCTTTTTCATGTTATTCTGTGCCAAAGTTGGTTCTTTTTCTACAGTGACAACCTCACTCTTCTTCGGCAAAACAAAAATAATAGCAACAGCGATTAGAGCAATTATACCTAATAGAAGTCCTAACTTAGATTTGGGCTTCTTTTCTTCTAGAAGAGGAGTGCCGTCATTACTTGATTTATCTTTTTCTACTTTAGAAGAGTTCTTTTCAGTATTAAGAACCACAGTTTCTTCATTCGCTTCCGTTTTGATTTTCTTCGAACTCTGCTCAGAGTTTATAGTAGCACTGTTAAAGGAATGTTCATTATTAAGAATAACCGTTTCCTCATTTGATACTACATTTTCAGTCCTTATGCTTGTAACTTCATTTGTTATATCTTTCTTTGCCTTCTCTCTGCCTACATTAATCATATTGATAAAGTCGCTGATAGTTTGAGGGCGATCCTTCCTCCTCGGCTGCATGGCTGATATAATAGCTTGGCAGGTAATATCTGTTATTGTAGCCTGTATTGCAGGAAGTCCCTCCTCATATACATCTGTAGCATCCGGTGGGTTCTTACCTGTAAGCAAGAAGTAAAGCGATGCCCCTAATGAATACACATCAGTTGTTGGGTTAAACTGTGTAATTGCATCTTGCTTATATTGTTCTAATGGTGCATACCCCTTACTAATGCCAGCAGGTGTTGTACTTGTCTGCCCTCCTACTTCATCATAGTGCTTAGAAATTCCAAAGTCGATTAGAATTGCACGATTATCTTTATCTAACAAGATATTAGCTGGCTTAACATCCAGATGGAGTATATTATTCGAGTGTAGGTACGACAAGGCATCACCTACCTGAGCGATAAAATTAATAGCATCTGCCTCTTTAAGTGGCCCTTCGCAATCAACTTTATCTTTCAGTGAGCCACCATTCACATACTCCATGACATAGTATGCGGTATTATTCTCTTCAAAGATATCATGAATCTGGATGATATGTTCATTCTTTAATGAAGCAATAACTTGGGCTTCTTTAAGAAACTTTTGACGATACTTATCAACTAGCAACTTACTGCTTTCAGTTGGTACTACGACCTGCGAAGTTGATTCGTCGCGTTCGCAGAACTCTTTCATAAAGAATTCCTTAATGGCAACTTTACGTCCTAGTGCGACTTGTGTCGCTAGATATGTATTACCAAATCCACCGGAACCAATCAGAGACTCAATGCGATAACGTCCACCTTGAAGATGAGTATTTTTAAGATAGTTGGTCATATTATCCTAGCTTGAATATAACAGAGAATGTACAAGCAACCGGAACCGTTTTATCCGTAAGGGAAATTGCAGATTCGTCAGTTTTGCAGTTGTAGAACTTCTATAGTGTTATAACCGTTTACATATCGTTACTTGTATATATAAAACACTAGTATGTTATTGTGATTTCACACTTTCGATAATCTCCAGGATATTCTGCCCAAATAAGAACTTTACCAGGTCTCTTGGCTGTAACAAGGCCTGATTTACTAACAGTTGCAATTTCCGGGTTACCTGACGTCCATTCGAAATCATATTTAGCATGATATAAATACAATTGCAGAGTTTGGCCCGTTGACATCTTTGCACTTGAACGGGAGATTGAAACTGGTATATAGTTTGTTAAAGTAGTTTGAGTATTCTGACTCTGGGGCTTGGGAACAACTTCAATCTGACATGATAGTGTAATTCCATCGACTTTTGCATTTATCGTAGTATTACCCGACAACTCTGCCTTAATTAGGCCAGTAGAGGAGACTGATGCGATTGATGAGTTTACAGAGCTCCATTCAACAGTTCCTTGATTACCTTTCACAGATAACTGAAGGTTTTCTCCCGTTTCAAGTGTAGCATTATGGTGTGATATTACTGGCTTTGACTTCGGTTTCGCTTGCTGCTTAATTATTATCTGAGCGGTCGCATACCGACCGCCATCCCCTTTTCTATGTAAATAAACGCGAGCTTCCCTGCCATGACCATTATTATTATGGCACATAACATTAATGCTATTATTACCATATGTAACAGACGCCCATTCTGGCACATTGGTAAATGTTACGTTTTCTGTAAAGTTGCGATTTATAGGAAGACTTTGTTTATTACCACCAGATGCGTTAAAGGACAATGTTTTCATATTCTTCCCATCATCAAATGTAATCTTTGATTTGGAATAGTCAAACTGTTCTGTCTGAGGTTTTTGGCTGTCATTCAAATCAACATTCGACACTAATAGGCCAGCAAGAGCTATTAAGACACCTAATAATATGATAACAATAAGAACTTTGGATACTCTCCTATTATTTTGTTGATTAATTGAAGCCTTATCTTCTAATCTCCCTACCTTAGAAGGCGTGATTACAATAGTAGCCTCTTCTTGTAATGATTTTAATGATGTATCTATAACATGCGATCTTGACTGGCACAAATCCAAATCTTCTTTAAAAGCAATAACAGTCTGAAATCTGTCCTTCCTACGTGGGGACATTGATTTCTGGATTACATTCTTTATGTTAGAACTGAATTTATTGATACAATCTGGTAAACCGTCTTCATTGACAATTGATGCTTCAGGAGGAGTTTGTCCTGTGATAAGGAAGTACAATGTCGCTCCCAGAGAGTAAATGTCAGTAGAAGGTGTAAATCCACTAATACTTCCCTGCTGATACTGCTCAATCGGTGCAAATCCCTTGCTTATGCCTGCAGGAGTAGTACTTGTCTGCCCACCATCTGCATCATAATGCTTGGATATTCCAAAATCAATTAAAAGGAGATTATCTTCGTTATCGATTAAGATATTGGATGGTTTAATATCTAGATGAAGGATATTGTTAGAGTGAAGATATGATAAGGCATTAGATACTTGACTTATATATCTGATTGCGGTATTCTCAGATAAAGGTCCATGAAGATCCACCATATCCTTTAGAGATCCCCCTTCCACATATTCCATAACATAATATGCGGTATTATTCTCTTCAAAGATGTCATAGATTTGGATTATATGTTCATTCTTGAGAGAGGCTATCATTTGTGCCTCTTTTAAGAATTTCTTTCTATATCTTTCAACAATCTGCCTACTTCCTTCTGTAGGTACAATTACCTGTGAAGTCGCTTCGTCGCGTTCGCAATATTCCTTCATAAAGAATTCCTTTATGGCAACTTTGCGTCCTAACGCAACTTGAACAGCAAGATAAGTATTACCAAACCCACCTGCTCCGATAAGTGATTTTATTTGGTATTTCCCGTGTTGTAAATGAGATATATTCGTCTTATTCATAGGTACCATACTAGTTTTACCAGCCCAAATTGAGCTGGTATAACAATTTTATTTATTGATTAAGCAAAACTGCTTGTATCAGCATTATTCGTATAGTCTGGCATACCATCATAAAGTGCATCTTCAGGATTTGGGTCATTCATCGCGATCATTCCAGACTCCGTAATGCTATACACTTCATTTTCAGTGATATAGCCATCGTCATTCTCATCGACCATTGCAACGTCTGGTGTGCCATCATCATTTGCGTCTATAAGGGCAGCATCTGCCTTACCATCATTATCATAGTCATAGACCTCGCCATAATGACCTTCAACTTCAACTCCAGTAACCCTTACAACCTGACCATCTTCGATTTCTACTACTTGATCCGAAAGAACCTGCACTCCTCCCTCTTCATATGATGCTTCGTGATAATCGCTAGCTGATACCATTCCTGAATCACCCATGCTGTATACTTCCACTTCGCTGATATAGCCATCGCCATTTTCATCGACCATTGCAAGGTCAGGCGAGCCATCATCATTTGTATCTATAAGTGCAGCATCAGCCTGGCCATCATTATCATAGTCATAAACCTCTCCATAATGCCCATCAACGACAACACCAGTAACCCTAACAACCTGACCATCTTCGGTTTCAACTACTTGATCAGAAACGACTTGAACTTCCCCTTCTGTATTTGACGCTTCGTGATAATTGTTTGCGTATTCGGGTGCTGGACTTTCCTCTGTGGCCGAAGATGCGGTGTTGTGAAGAGCATCAGAGAATTCCTCTTTTTGCTCATCTGTCATATTGTCCCATTCTTCTTCGTAATATGTGCTATATACATTGCCGTTCCACACAAAAACTCCCCCAGGACCAACTTCTGCGCGTGCCGATGCAAAAGCTTCAGAGAAACTCATATCATCATTTACATTGCTAGCAACCTCTACGGTTTCGCCTATTTCAGGTATATTGGCACTTTCGGCAGTCGTGTTGTTTTCTTCACCTGATGTAGTAGCTTCCTCTACAACTGGTTCAACTAGCTCCTCATTAACTTCCTCAGCACCTTCCTCAACAACTGGTTCAACTAGCTCCTCATTAACTTCCTTAGCACCTTCCTCAACAACTGGTTCAACTAGCTCCTCATTAACTTCCTCTGCACCTTCCTCATTATGTACTGGAGCTTGTGCCGCGAAAACCGTACCTGCAGAGCCAAGTAAAATTCCTGGGATACCGCCTACAAGAACTCCTTGCCAAAATGATCCTTTCTTATTTGTCTTTTCGACAGGTGCTGAAACAGGTGTCTTAGTTGGGGCGCCATCATTCATTACGATGGTAGATTCATCTGAAACTTTCATGATTTTATGTTTTAATGTTTATACTTTCTTGTACAAATATATCTAGAATTCCTCGTCAATAACTATAACTGTATGTTTATTACATCAAAGGAATAGATTAAATGACGAAATGATTATTTGTCTTCGT
>JAEIGA010010842.1_pt1 | contig 13816 bp, 14 predicted proteins | sample 9270691 | NCBI WGS metagenome assembly JAEIGA01 (sample SAMN17057246, study PRJNA624740) | gut metagenome | biome: biome; isolation source: fecal sample | host: Bos grunniens | place: China: Xizang | collected 2019 | reverse complement strand
GGCTATAAAGCCACGTTTGTCGGTGCCTTTTGCTTTGTCCTTGAAGTCAAAACTGACCGCATCGAGCTCGAGGATCTTCTCACTGTCCCCGATCGGCTTGATGTTTTCCTTGACCTTGCGGCTTGATGTCTGCACAAGTGAGATACAAGTCAAGACACCAGTCGAACCGATTCCCGTGATAGTAAACGAGCCGCCTGATTTGAGGCCCAGACCGCCGTCGCCGTACAATGTGGCGCAAGACGTTCCCGATTCATCGTATAAATCCAGCTGTCCTCTGCCGTAGCCGTTGCGTGCTATCTTGACAATCGAGTTTCCGTTTGAGTGCATTATTTGCAGATATTCCGCCAGATAAACTTTTGCCGTTCCGTCTGCGTAATATGCGCCGATTGCTCCACCTGTTGCCGAGGTTGATAAGTTGACAGCATACTTTTGACTCGTGTTTGAGAGTCTTATTTGTCCGCCGTTGCTATTGCTCCACATTTCCCCGACGTTCTGGAGGTTTGTGTCTCTTATTGCGAAGTGGCACTCTGTTCCCGTAAATTGCCAGTTTCCACGCTCATTATTATTGGCATCGACTAAAACGAGTTTCTGGCGTGCCGTGAGGTTTTTGAGTTTAGCCTCGCCCGACGTCATGTTAATCGTGGAGTTATGGCCTGAGTCCTCAATCGTGCCCGCTTTGATGAGGTCCGCGTTGAGCACTCCAGTCGTCATGGCGGACGCGTTGATTTTTCCGTCCGAAGTGAGCGCGACTGTGTTGTAGGGTCCCGCATAGGACGTGGCATAGCCGAGCCCACTCTTATTAAAGCGCCAGACCTGCGTCGCGGTCGTGATGTCGTCCGTGTTCATGATGAGGATCTCGTCGGGAGTGCCGTCGCCGTTGCTGTCGTGAAGTATGACATAGCCGCCGAGGTTTCCGGTGATGAGTTCGGTCGCTCTGGTGACTGCCTTCTGCATTTCGGTCGTGGTCGGTGTCTTTTCGAGTGTGCCCGTTGCCTTCGCAATAGTGTCGGCGATGTTTGTCTTCGCATCGCCGAAGGTCGTGCTCGTATATCTGTCAGCAAGCACGTCCCACGTTGTGCTTATACACTTGGCCGATGCACTGATTCCCAGAGCCTCGAAGTATATATGCACCGTATCACACAGGTCGACCCGCTCCGTCAGGCTCTCGAGCTGCACGAAGTCAAGCGTGATCGAGTCCATGAAGCTCGTGAGCTTGTTGTTGTTCTTGTACCTTGTCGCCAAGTTTACGAGCTGTGTCGCTATCGGTGTCGAGCTCTCGGGGTTTACGTCCTGAGAGAAGTCGATCGCCACGTCACGAGGTACGTCAAGCACCAAACCAGTCGGGACCATTGTGCCGATCGTCTGATTGCCATTTGTGTCTACGAAGTACGGCACGATACCAGTCACGAGGTTGCTCATGTCAATCTCTTGCGAGAGCTGGGTGAGGTTTTTGCCGTATCTGATCGTCACACCTCTGTCCTGTCCTCTCGCATTAAGAAGCTCGGCCGTATAGTTGTTATATTTCCACTCACCGCCATAGACATCGAGAAGGCTGCCCTGCTTACCGCCAAACCATGAGCGAACGCTCGAAGGCTCTGACACGCTAAACGTGGCCACAGTGCTCTTGTCGGTTGAAATGGTAAAATTACCCGCCTTGTTATCCAGAAGCGCACACGCAGCCACACAGGAGCCAGCAGACCCGCCTGTAATCAACTTACCACTCAGGTCATAACTTACATGTTGAGCGTTGACGGTAAACTGTCCGCCCATTGTCTTCCCCACCTTGTAGATGCGGAAGAGCTGAGGGTCGTCTGTGTAGTTAGGTTTTGCCTTGATAAATCTGTTCGGCTCGATGTCCTCGGCATGTATGCCGTCGGCCGAGTAGATCATGGTCAGTTCATAGGTGCCATTTCGCTCTTCTGTAATAGTGCAACTAATACAGTCGGACAGAGCGCCGAGACCGTAGTCGCTCGGCACCGTGCCCTCTGTGATTGTCTGGTATAAAATCGGGATCATATTGTCAGCCTCTTAAATAGTGAAAAATCTCGGGACTATGGTCACAAGTGACAAGCTCCCCGAGAGTGCTACCGTGTTGAGCTCGGGAGTAAGAAGCGGGAAGTCTCCGCTGATCTGATTGTTTTTGTTCTCAGCCGGGAGTCTGTAAGCGTTCATCGTCTCACAATCTATATTTAAGTAGTCGGAGACTGTCGCCGTCATTGTCTTCCCTCCGATCGAGATCGACACACTTCCCGAGCCTTCCAAGTGTATGAGAGGCTTTGAAGTATATCGGGTCGGGTTGTAGATCTTCGAGCCGTTGGTCACTGTCTGGGGTTGCTCCCCATTCTTGAGGAAGCGCTCCGCCCTGCATATAAATCGGATCGTTGCCCTTCCGTACTGTGTCATGTTGTTGCTGAATGAGTCGCCGCCCTCGTAGTATGCGAGACGATAGACGTCAGGCTCAAAAGAGTCCTCAAGTCTCTGATAGCCTTTTACGGAGTTGAGCCAGCCCTCGACTGCAGTCACTAACTCGGCGAGGTCCTGATCTCTCTCTTCTGCTACCCATACGTTAAAGGTGCGGGGCACGTCTTCCCAAGCGTCCTCTTGGTGAAGTATTGCGCCGTTGCGACCGGGCACGGTGTAAATTGTCTGCTTGCGCTTTGAACGCTCAAAGGCGGGAGCCTCGGAGATCACCATGCCATAATCTGCCGAGGTCTCGCCAGCGTATACAAAAAGGCCCTGCCTATTTGTAATCGAGTTAAATAATTCAGGCATAGACTTGTCCCTTCCTCTTTGTCATTTCCTCGAGCTTGAACGCTACCGCATCGGCAAGCGCTTCAACGCTCTGGCCTTCTGCTCCGTATACGTTGACCGTGATAGCCTGACCGCCTACCGCTTCCCGCATCATGTCCATGAGCTTCTGGGTGCCGACAATGACCTCACTGCCAGCCTCACCGCCGCCCAAGAGGTGACCGCTTGCAGATCCGAAGATCGTAGCGTTGTCCATGATGTAAGGCTCGTGCATAGCCTTGGCATACCAGTCGACCGAGAGCCTCGGCACGCTCGGAGGGTCAAGGCTGAAGGATCCACTTATCGAGAAGTGAGGCATGTCCAAGTGAGGAAGCTCCCAACTAAAATCGAAAAAGTCTTTGATCTTGTCGATTGCGTTCTTGACGAGTGTCTTCAAGCCTTCAAAGATTGATGTGAATTTGTTTTTTATGCCTTCGAGTGCGTTCGTCACCTTGGTCTTGATGTTGTTAAAGCCGTTGGTGAAGAAGTTACCCACTGCAGTGAAGAAGTTACTGACTCCGTTCTTGATGTTTGTCCAGACATTTGAAAAGAAGTTTTTGATATTATTTCCAAACTCTTTGACTTTGTTGTAGCCGTTCACCGCCCACTGTGTAAATATCGGCACGATGATCTCAAGAAAAGATGCAAACAGGTCCGTGAGCTGGTCAAATAGACCTATAACAAAGTCAATGAGCACCGGCACACAATTCACAAGAGCCTCAAACACGGCCACAAGGATCTGAATGACTGCGCTCACGATCAAAGTTATATTTTCGGGGTCGCTGAGACATAGAGCTATGTCGCTGATGATCTTGACGACTGCGGGCAAAAGTATCGGGAGCAACTCGGAGAGCTGGCCCGCTATCTGCGCCGTGAGTGCTATGATTCCGTTCACGAACTTGGTGACGTTGTCACCCTCCGAGAGCCAGAGGATCAGAGACGTTATTAAGTCACCGATGCCCTGCACGATGATAGGCAAGGCTTCAAAGAGAGCCGTCACGATTCCCTGTATGCCTGAAATGATAGAAGGCATCAACTGGGGGATCATTGACGTCAGCGTTGTGATCGCCTGAACTAATACCGTAAAGATAGTACTGACGAGCTGGGGAAGCATAGGCGCAAAGCCTGAGATCAGAGACATAAAAATCTCCTGTGCAAGGCTGAAAAACTGCGGAGCCGCTGCCGTGATGTTGTCAATGACGTCAGCAAGTCCGCTCTTAATCGCTCCGATGCCCTCACTGTCACCGCTGAAGACTTTGGCAAGTCCGTCCATTACGGAAGTAATTCCGGGAAGGAAGTTTTTCATAAGTCCGACCTTCAGACCCTTAAACGAGTCTTGAAGATCTAAAAGAGTGTCCTGATAGTTGTCAGATGCGGCAATAGCGTCCTCGTCCATGTAGGCGCCAAGCTCATACATTTTTTGTTTGGCTGCTTCAGTCTCTTCTGCAGTCATTTCAAAGACACCGCCGAGCTCGATCGCACCCTTACCGAGCAACTTGCTCGCCAGTGCCGTCCTCGTTGTGGAGTCCTCTACATTCTGCAAGGCTGTTATTGTTGCGCCAAATATCTCCTCTTGAGACATTGAGGCAAGTTGTTCCTGAGATATGCCAAGAGCCTCAAAAGCATCGTTACCTTCTACGGCTGCATTGGCGAGGGTCTTCATCGCCGTCTTCATGGAGTCGATTGACGTGCCCGCTCTCTGCAGCACAAAGTCCCACTCCTGATATGCTTGGGTTGATATTCCCATTTTGGCGGCCGTGTCGCCGATCGTGTCGCCCATAGCGCTGACATCGTTGGCGGCATCAATGAAAGCCTTACCGGTTGCAACAGCCGCACCTGTGGCCGCAGCCATAGCGCCGGCAATAACTCCCGCCGTGGTCTTCAATGCTCCCGCAAACTTCTCGCCAAACTTCGAGCCGCCCTCTTCTCCTGCCTTCTCGGAGGCTTCACTTGTGACACCAGTCAGCTCTTTTGTTATAGTCGCCTGAGATCCTTCCAACGAGGGGACGATCGTGACGTAAGCCTTTGCGACTTCGATGTGCTCACCGTTTGCCATGCTCCTGCTTCCTCCTGATCCATTCACGCAAGTCAGTCAGAGCGAGCCCGCCCTTGCCGAGCTTGCGCTCGTTTTTATCCTTATCCCTTCCCGGTCTCGGGTAGGGCTTTGTTTTCCTTCTTGTTTTTCCGCCGCTCATAAAGGCGACAAGGTTGTTGTTTATCGCTTGCAAAAGGTCGCAAATATCGCAAAGTATTGCGTTGGTCTTTGTGGTACTTTCCCACCCTTTGCTTTGACCTAACTCCTGCGCCAGAGCACTGTCGGGACCGAGTCCCTTAATGAATGACAAGAGGGAGCCCCATGATAGGGCTCCCCCGATGTCGTTCACGTCGTACTTTGTGCGGGTTAAAAGGTCATAATTAAGTGCCTCACCATGTTCTTCGACAAACTCGGCGAGGCTTATGATTCCCCCATTGACGGATCCCCGAGCACATCGTCATTGTTTGCGGTCTGCTCGCTTGCGCTATACCAGAGGTTAATCAAGGCATTGAGGTCGTCGCTGACCATGTCGTCAACGATCTCCTCACCGAGATATTTGCCAAAGAAGTCAGTCATAAAAATATACTGGTCTTCCCTTGAGCCCTTTTGGAGCTTCATGATCGCCTTGACCTCTTTGACCTTCAAAGAGTTAAGTGTCGGTATGTTGTAGACTTTTCCGTCAATCTCCACCGTCAGAAACTTCTGCGGTGCTTTTGTAAGTGCGTTTTTTGGTGGCATGGTATTATCCTCCTAAATGATTAGAGAGTCTGGCCGTCGTCCTTCATGAAAGTCCAAGCGGCTGCTTCGAGTGTGCACTCCCATGTGATCGCTGCCGTGGGTGACATAGCGATGTCACCGACTTCTCTGATGATTCCCTTGCTTGTTCCGAGCATGAGCATGTCCTCGCCGTCCTTCATCAAGAAGAGGAAAGCAGCAGGAGAAGCAGAGACACCGGGCGCAACTGTTACGCTCACGAGGTTGCCGTGAGAAGAGTCTGCAGCGGTGACTGTGACATTGTCAGAGCCAAAGATCGCCTTGAGTGTGTCCTCGTCTGTATACATGAGCGGAGCGGAAACTGTCCCGCCTTCGTCTGAAGCGATAAGTCTCTCGACTTCCTTCGCCCAGTTGCGGAGCGGATCGGAGTCCTTGCCCGTTGTCCATGTGATTCCGTCAGCCGTTACTGCGCCGACTTCCTTCCAGTCAGCCGCAAGGGTCTCACCCGGATAAGAGGGGAGTGCGGTGCCGTCGGGTGCTGTGTAAAACATGCCAGTAGCCAAGCCGATGCCAAGGTTTACCTTATTAGATGCCATGTTATAGCCTCCTGATTAAATTATTTCGAACGGTATGCGGTGAGCCGTGACGAGCACGGTCGCCGTGCAGAGTTTTAAGTCGGGACGTGCCGGATCGTTCCCCCAGCGTGCCAGACTGTTAATTATGACATTTCGAAGAGCACCCTCCTGTCTCTGGGCCTGTGCTTCAAGTATGCCGAGAGCGTTCGCAAGTGCGTCATACGCTTCGGCATCTGTCTCAGCTCTTGCATCAATCGAGACGGTGAAGGTGTCGATCGTGTTGCTTGTCGTTCCCCCTGTTGCCTGTATGAGCACATTGGGGAGCGTGTAGGACTTCGGGAGTGGTCTGACATAGACCGCAACGTGGTCCTTCAATGCGAGACGGATCTCTTCCTCGATGTCTGTGGGTTTTAATATCTTCATGTGAGTGCTCCCGTGAGCGCTTTGTCTTCGCTCTCTGCTATCATTGTGTTTTTATCTGTGGTTGAGACGAAGCCGATCCAACGGCCACCGCCATAACCTCCGACCTGTGTCGATGCTCTGAAGCCCTCGCCACCTCTTGCGTTGTTGGAGTTTGCCCTGTCTTTGATCTCTTCCGTGACCTCTGTCACGACATCGTGACAGCCTTGCGAAAGTAAGACCTGACGAAAGCCCTCCGAGTTGAAGACGATGCGCACGCTCATGGTTTAGCCCTCCCACTTCATAAGGTTGAGTTGCATGTTTGACATGTTGAACGCTCCGACCCACACCCTCGGCTCTCCTGTTATCGTGTAGACCGCTCCGTCGTAGAGTATGCGGTCGCCCGGACGAACGTCAGAGCCTTCGGGAAGGTATGCAGTCAAGCCTTCAGATATGCCAAGCACACGGCCGTCTTGTGACAGGCTTGTAGTTGCGGGTTGTACTGAGCACCCCGTGATCTTGAGCTTGTCGACTTTGGACTCGTCCCAGTCAGGCACGATCGAGCCTCTGAGCTCTCTCGTTCCCGGTCTGATCCTTGTGACTTCTTGCCTGCAAAATGAAGGGAGCATATTAATACACCCCCTTGACCTTGTAAGCGCTCAGGACCTCACGACTGTCGTCGGTAAGTCCAGAAGATGCCGATGCACTCGCCCACGATCCGCTATATGAGACAGACACACCGCCAGCCGTTTCGGAGTTGATGCCGTAAGGGTTGGCGACTGCGTGGGTGACCTTGTTGGCCGTCAGCTCTTTGATGTTGTTGATTGAAGTGTTAGGGAGTCCTGCCGTGTACTTGACGAAGATCTTGCTCTTCCTGTCAGGTATGCCGACGTCATAAACTCGGAGAAGTCCCGAGCCCATTCCGATGTCATACTCCGTTGCAACGTCGCCCTCATATTCGCCTGTCTGGGAGTTATAGACCGCATTAAGCACGATCTTCTCGACAGAAGTGACGAAAGTGGCGGGGAGTTGAATGAGTAAGTCACCGCCGACGAAAGCATCACGGAGGTCTCTCACGTTGTAGATCATTCCACACGTCAAGTTTGGAGACACATGCCAACCGCAGAAGTCACGAATAGAAGCGCATGCGCTCGGGATAGTCTGGGCGATGCGGACGTCACCAGTGAACTTGTTGGCCGTGAAGAGATTAAACTCCTCAACGGTCAGGAAGTCGCTGAGCGATTCCGTGTCTATGATGTACCCCCAAGGGGTCAGTTGTGCATGATTGAAGTCGCTCATTTATTTGCTCCTGCCTTCTTTGATTTGTTTGCGGGTGTCTTCTTCGCCTTGGTCTCAACCTTCTCAGGCTCGGGCTTTTCTTCCTTTACAGGCTCAGCCTTAACGGGTGCCTTTGCCTTCTCGTGAAGGATAGCGCCAGCCGGGACCTTGTCCTCTGCAAATCTGAAGAGCCTGCCATTATATTCGTAAGTCTTCATTGTGTTGCGTGCCTCCTTCCTTGAAAAATAAGGGGAGCCCCGAAGAGCTCCCCTGTTTAAGTCCACTTATTAAGACTTTGCCTCTACTGCATAAACACCCTTGAGGTCAACGACTGCACAAGCAAGTCTCTCCTCGCCTACGAGTGTGACTCTGTTGTAGATAGCATCGTCTTCGTTCTGCTCGAAGAGTCTGACATCAATGCCGCCCTTCTTCCAAATCTTGACTGCTTCACGAGCTGCAACGAGAGCCTCGCCGCTTGAAACGTCAGAAGATGCGAATACAGGGACGCCCCAGATGCTTGTGGGCATTGTATACTGACCATTTCCATAAGCACCTGTGAAGTAGCCGCCACCGATGTACTGGCCATTGAGATCCTTTGAGCTCATGAGTGCGTACAGGTCTGCGGGGTTAACGATAACAACGGAAGCATCAAAAGCAGAGTCGCCCTTGATTCCGAGGATAGCCTGAAGGATACCGTCTGCAAGTGTCTCGCCGTTTCCTGTGTCATACTCAGCCGCACCGATTCCGGAAGTGCCAGCAATAGCGCCGACGATTGTGGAGTCCTCAACCTTGCCGATCTGATAGATCAGAGCGTTCTGAACTTCAGAAGCCAAGAAGGGAGCGTCGTAGATGATCTCGTCTGTCTCTTTGATGTATGCAGCGATCTTGGAGAGTGCGAGAGTAATACCTTCAAAAGAGGTGCTGTTCTGAGGCTTCTTTGTGCCCTGAGCTGTTACGGCGGGAGTGCCCTCATATGCGCCCTGAAGGAAGTATGTGATAGCGTTGCCGCTGATTACTGTGTTTGTAAAGTAGTCAGCTACTGCGTTACGCTTGGGCTGAGGTGCTACGCTCTTGTCTACGTCTGCAATCTGGGGAGCTGTTACCACGTCAGTAGCAGCCTTGAGGTGCATTGATACACCGCTCTTTTTGTCTACCATTTCGCTTGCGGACTTTGTGAACTGTTCTAAATCTGTCATGTTTGTGACCTCCTGAGTGTCTTTGTTTGTGTCTTCGGCTGTGCCGATTGTCTTGAGAAGAGCCTCAGCCTTGTCAGACTGTGCAACCTTCTCCTCGAGCTCTGCGATCTCTTTGACGAGTGCCTCACCCTTCTCGATTGTCTCGGGTGTTACGTCCTCGGCTTTGAGCATCGGCTCAAGCTCAACGAGTGCGCTCTTCTTCTCTGTGAGCTGTTCTTTGAGTGTCATAATGTGACCCCCTTCAATTCGTTGATTTTGTCCAGAAGGCTCTCGGCTCTCTTCGAGTTGCTTGATTCCGTTGACTCCTCTGCTGCCGCATTGATCTCAGGCTCTGCCTCCTCGCTTCCTTCCTCTTCTTCCGGTGTATCTTCGGACTCACCAAGAAGACTCTGGGCGAGTGCGATGATCTGGTTGATAGTGTCCTCGTCGCTCTTTGAGTTGCGTTTGCCCTGCTTTGTCTCAAGGTCTACGCTCTTGACTTCAGTAGCGACTGCGTTCTGGTTTGCGGGCACTGTGACGACTGAGATCTCATAAACCTCAACCTCTTCGAGCACGTTCACGACCCCAGCCTTTGCCTCGTCCTCGTAGGGCGCTCTCGCCTTCAGGACGTCATAGGCAAAACTAAACTGATAGATTGCTCCGCTCATGAGCATCTTGCGAACGTCCTGAGCGAGCTGGGTGTCTAAAAACTCCGCCTCGATGTATGGACCCTTTTCGGTGTCCTTAACGGACTTGACCGCTCCAATGACCGCACTAAAATCGTGGTTAAAGCAAAGAGGAAACGGGTGACCCGTTTCCTCTCTCTTCTTCAATGTGTTTGTAAATGCGCCCGGCACTATGATGTCGCCATAACTGTCGGGCTCTTTGTCGTATGTGGAGAAGTAGCCCGATATTGTGCCGTTCTCCTGTGCCTTCATTTCGAAAGACTTATATTTATGCTCTGTCATTTTTAACCTCCTGTTATAACGATCTCCGTAGTGCAATTACAACCGCACGACTCTGAAGGGTCGCCGATGTCTTCGCCCGGCCAGTGCTGACCGTTTGAAAAGTCGGCATCGATCGGGACCCTCTCGCCGTTCATCGCCTGATGCGACTCTCTTGCATTGGATCCTGTGACCCATTCCTTCTCAATGACTCGCCCGACTACTCTGGGAGCGCCTTCGCTGATCGCCTGATGCGCCGCCTCCGAGATAGCAAACGAAACGATCGAGCCAGCCGCTGACCTTGCAAGTGTCTCGGCTCCGCTCTCTCTGACTTCAAAGACGTGAGCCGTGTCCGGCTCTTCTTCTCCGAGGTCTGTCATTATCTTCTCGAGTGTGTTGTTGTTGATTTTCTTGGCTCTCGCTGACGATGCCGTGGCGATGTAGTTGCGTGTCACTTCGGTCTCATACTGTGAGCCGAGTGTCTTAGCCGCATCTTTGCCGTGCTTGTCTGCGATCTCCGTGAGCACCGGAGTCAGGTCTTCGGTGAGCTCTTTGTCCCAGCGCTCAGCGTTCCAAAAGTCCTCACTGTCTGCGCCTATCTTCGGGAGCACGCTCTTCGCCTGTCTCTTGAAGAAGGACGTCAGGACTTCCTTGACCTTGTCGTCGTCTTCTTTGTCACTCTTGCCCTTGATCCTGAGCTCTTCCGTTGTCTTGCACTCTTTACATGCGCAAGGTGTGAGCTTCTTGGCCTGATTATCAAGTCCCGGATAACTGTAAGCATCGGGCTGGGTGTCTCTCGCACTCGCCTGACCGCCCTCCGTGACATTGAGCGGAGTGATAAGCTCGTCACCGCCCTCAATAGGCGGGAGATTCAAGTCGGCCCTTGCCTCGTTACGAGTGAGCCAAGGCGCACCGACGGAGCTCTGCATGATCTGAGCACGCTCCTCGAAACTGCCTTTTAGCTTCTCCGCAAGGTCGAACTCGATGTAAACGTCTGAAGACTCGCCTATCATCGGGAGCAAAAACGCATTGATGCGCTGCTGAAGCATCTGAATGACAGGACCGAGACATTCCGCATATAGTGCTCTTGCATTGTCCTTGGCGCTTGCGTAGGTCTGTGTCTCACTGTGCCAAATGAGTGAGGGATTGATGCCGTAAGCGGCCGCAACGCTCTCACGGGATAACTTGACCGACTGGGACCATTCTGACTCTTTGAAGGAAGTACTGAAGGGTTTGATCTCCATGCCGTCCTCCATGATCGGGATCGAGCCAGCCTTTGAGCCACCTCTTCCCCAAGCCTCACGGAAAGCAGTCGCAAAATTCTTTTTTTGCTCGTCTGTCCACGGTGCCACGTCCTTCGGTCTGATGATCTGAGCGTTAAGTCTGCCCGAGGATCTCCAAAGCTCACGACGGAAGCGACCGCTCTCGACCTGCTCCGTCAATGTCTGACGTAGTGCCGAGATAGGTGATAAAAAGCCCCCGGGACTTCCTGCTGAGTAGGTCCTGAACTGTATGAACTCAGAGCGGGGCACGTCCACCGCCGTCCCGCCGTTCTTTGTGCAGATCCTGATCGTGTCCGGTGCATAGCTGTTGCTCTCTTCTTGAGGCATAAGCCACTCGGTCGGCACGATGCGGAGCTGGTAACCGCTCTCACTGTTTGCATCGGGGAGCACCCAAACATAAACCGCACCAAAAACGAAATACTCGATCATAAGAGCACGGATAAATTCAAACTCTGTCTGGTCTTCGTTTGGTCTCCAGAGCAAAAGAGCCGCAACACTGTCACGGTCTCGCCTTCTCTCTGTCTCGCCGTCTCGCCTGTAAACTTTGAGCGGGAGCTGTGCGATCGAGTTTGATAAAAAGTTGACGACCGCCTGAAGGTTGTCCTGTGTCTGATATAGCTCTTTCGCCTTCATGTTTAGCACTTGGGTCGAAGCATCGCCGCCCGTAAGTGTGACGTTAATCACCGACGGGGCGCTTATCTTCCGCCAGCGCTCGAAAATACTGGGCATTTCTTTGTGCCTCCCTTATTTCGTTGATTTAGATAAAAACCAAGCCACCGCCCGAGGCATAACTCGACTGATAAACTTGTTTTTCTTTTTTGTTTATCTGGGTCGCCCCAGCGTATGCCATAGCCACCGCCATGAGCGGGCTGATGTCGTCGGGTGACTTGTTGCGGTCGGGAAGCATGACACCGCCGCCCAAGTTTCGAAGTTGGCAAGTCCTTCCCGGTGTATCAAGTATGGGCTGGGGTAAGTGATAGCACTTTACTCCGCCCCTGTTGTCTTCAGGTGAGCAAGCAGCCACCGCATCAAAAAAGCGATTCCACCCTGCTGAGAGGTCTGTCCCCTCCTGTGCGCATCTGACGACTCCGTCAATAGTACAAATCTGCTCAGCAAGTCCTGACACCGGAGCGCCACGGCCCTGAAAACAGAGCCTCATTTTTCCGTACTTCGGAGCCCTTGCCCTAAACCAGTCAATCGCCCACTCCGTACCGATGCGGCGGTCAACTATCTCAACGTGATAATTGCCGTCCTCTCTTATTCCGCAGACTGCTATGACCGTATATTTACGGTCTTGAGACATATCAATGCCCCAGAAGAGCTCACTGTCTTCCCGGATAAAACTCTCGGGATCAATGCCACCCTTCCAAGCACCCTCTGGGAAGGGCTCGGGGAGTATGGTCTCAACTTGCTGACACATGCACTCACTCCTAAACTTCGATTCTGGGAAGGTCTCACGATTCGAGAGCAAAGCCCTCTCTGTGAGTCTTCCATAGCCGAGAGCTGGGTTTGCCTGTGCCAGTGCCTTCATGTCGTCGGTCGCCGCCTTCTCCGGTGAGGACCACTCGAAGAGTCCGAGCGTGTCGGTATCAACGTCACCACCGAAGTCATTGGCCTTCGTTCCGTTTATCTTCTCCAATGCCTGACTTCTGACCTGTCGGAGGACGACACTGTCAGGATCGCCCGCATTTGTGAAGCCGATCATCATGCCGTTAGGCTTTGCGTTAGTAGATGCGCCCGCAGCGCTCCACGTCTCCCAGTCACGAAGCTCACGCACCTCGTCGACCATAACCAAGTCGTTAGAGTCGCCTCTTCCCGCCCTTCGGGTAGGTGCGCCGACTTTATAGGTGCGCTGGTCTGTGAGCACGAGCTTCTTGCCGCCGTTTCTTCTGGCGACTGTCTCGATGTCAACATTAAGCGCCTCGTGTGTCTCTTGGTCTAAAATGACCGCTTCCCAAACTTCCTCAGCCTTCTCCATTGACAGAGAAGTCCCGAAGACGTTTTTGACTCGTAGCACATTAAGAAAAAACGAAGCTATCACTTTAGACAGCTCCGTCTTGCCGTTTTGTCTTGCTACTAATATGAGCACCGTGCGAAATCTGAAGCGCCAAGTCTTTCGGAGGTCTCCAACGATCTCCAAGACGTGAATGAGCGCCCATTCTTGCCACGGATATAATTGCATGTCGAGTATTTTGTTTGCATACTCAATGGCCGCAAAGCCTAAACTTGTGTTTTTGGTGAGCTTCCTCAAGGGTCTCGTCCAGATCCTTGGCTCTGTGACCCCAAACATATCAGCTCACCCCGAAAGTCTTGCGAAGGTTGTCGACCGCTGACTCGCTCGGTGCCTTCTTCCCTTCGTCAAGTATTTCCTTTAAGTTTTTCAAAGCGTTAGAGTAATCTCTCACGGTTGCCCTAAACTCTTGCACGTAAGGGTTTGCCCTGATAACTGTCTCACCGGTGCCAAGAGTGACAGGCTGATCGAGTGGCTCCGTCTTGTATCTCGGGATCTGCTGCTCGATCTTGTCCTGCATTGTTATGACTGCGTTGGCCAAGGTCATGGCCTGAGTCCTTAACTCTGGCGGAAGATTTTCACAAAGTGCTTCCGCCTTGCTCTTGGTGATCGGTT
>JAEIGA010010841.1_pt1 | contig 13816 bp, 15 predicted proteins | sample 9270691 | NCBI WGS metagenome assembly JAEIGA01 (sample SAMN17057246, study PRJNA624740) | gut metagenome | biome: biome; isolation source: fecal sample | host: Bos grunniens | place: China: Xizang | collected 2019 | reverse complement strand
TATTCTATATGCTGAGGAAGTAACATAACCATATTCTTTCCAAAGTTCATCTGAAAGTTCCATATTATCACTGGTTAATAGTTTATAAATTTATTAGATTTATATTTTTATTCAATTAACTCCTTACAAAATAAATTGTATCCTCATCATAGCTACTTAACGCATCATATGCTGCCTGTGTCATAAACCTAAACTTACCAAAGACACCATATTCAACACCCATGTAAACAGGCCCTGTTGATTTTGCCAGATACATCTGTATGCTTCCTGAATGTTTTAATGGTATCACTGAATATGGGTCAAGTGATTCTGTATCCCAAGAAGTACCATTATATTCTTTAATGGCCATGACGGAGCTTGTGCAAATAGCTACACGATAACCTTTACTAACGCCTGTCGGCAGTGTTGTTGTGGTTTGTATTTTATCCACCGGCAGTTTCCATCCAGCTTCCTCATCACTACCAACACCAGTATCACCTTTAGGTCCTGTATCTCCCTTTGCCCCGGTTTTACCTGTTGCACCCGTATCACCTTTTGCTCCTGTATCGCCTTTACTTCCCGTGTCTCCAGTATCTCCCTTATCGCCAGTTGCACCTTTAAGACTTGCTAACTGTTCTGGTGTGAAGTCTGAAAATTCAAATGCCTTACCGGTTGCGCCAGTATCTCCTTTAGCACCCGTATCGCCTTTACTACCTGTGGCTCCAGTGTCACCTTTTGGGCCTTTCAAACCGGCAAGCTGCTCTGGTGTGAAATCTTCGAATGTGAATGCATCACCGGGATCTCCTTTAACACCTGTGTCTCCTTTAGCACCCGTTTCACCAGTATCGCCTTTCTCTCCTTTTATGTTTCCTACGTTTTCCCAAGCGTTTCCGTTCCAGACATAAAGGGATCCGTTGACAAGATAGCTGTCCCCGTCATTACCAGTAGGATGATCATTAATCAGTTCCTCGTAAGAATCATACGAACCTTTAATAGTAAGACCAGCACCAGTAGCTCCAGTGTCCCCAATCGGCCCGGCCGGTCCAGTATCTCCAGCAGGTCCTGTGTCTCCAGTATCTCCCTTAAGTCCAGGTTCTCCTTGCGGTCCAGCTGGTCCAGTCTCGCCTTTGTCTCCTTTACTGCCTTTCGCACCAGTATCTCCTTTAACACCTTTATCACCAGTATCACCTTTATCTCCCTTGATTGAACCTGCATTTGCCCAGCCGGTTCCATCCCAATAATAATAGCTGCCGTTGACAATATATGCATCGCCTAAGCTGCCTGAAGGGTGAAGTTGAATGAACTCTTCATAAGTATTGTAATGTCCTTTTATCACTGTTCCGATGCCTATGTCTCCGGTATCTCCTTTAGGTCCGGCATCTCCAACTACACGACCTATCTCTATCCATTCTGTATCTGCCATCTTAACTACCGTCCCATGGTTCTATTAATATGTCTCTGAATATTCCTTTTCCTCCATAGTCATATACCATCAATACTGGATATACTCTGTTTGTTTGAAGGTATCTGTTGACTGAAGCTGGAGGAGATGTGTTAGTGTTTGAATATACTACTGTTCCGTTATTGGAAATTATTCCTTTCCATCCTACGCCTGAACGGTAATATAAGTCAAAATCATACCATACGCTGTCCAATGTCAACTGTCCGCTTGAACAATACTGGTCGTATATTGTATGGTCAACTCCTGAATATTTGATTCCTTTTTTACCGGGATAAGCACCTAATTCCAGAATTGCATTATCCCTATAGTGAGATAAGCTTTTTGATGTTAACAGCGCTATTCCAGATGCCCAACCACTGCTGCTGCTTTGTTGCGGTACGATTTGAGCGTGAAAATGGATTCCCTGATATCCGCTTTCATAGCTGGCGCCCAAATAAATTCCATCTGTCATTTCTGTTGGTATAACGTATCCTGCTTCAGCTGATCCGTATCCTTTTGAAATCTGCATTCCCCGTTCATTGTAATTTGGATCCCAAACATAATCCTTTAATGTTATTGATGTTGTGCTTGGATATTTCCATACTGTCATGATGTCTGAGAATGGATCTTCCTGACTATAATAGAAGGCATATACATTGAATGTTTTTGACATTAACTGTTTGTCTCCGGCATATATTTCCATTAACGCCTGATTGGTACCTGTTGGAATGTTTATCATTATTTTCTTATAGCCGTCAATTGACAAGGCCATATAATGAGTTGACACTCCGTTTATAGTAATTACAACATCCACAGGATATCCTATAAGGGCATCGTAATTGCCGTCATAGATGCTTATTTCAACTTCATTCTCTCCGTAATTAAGTACATCAGGATAACTGTAACCTCCACCGCCTTTATATGCTCCTGTTAGGTATTGAGCTCTTCTGACTAAAGTGAATATGTCATCATCGTTCCAGAAATAAATCCCGTATTGTGTTAATTTATTTCTTATCTCAGTTCGTGCAGTGGTTAGATTTGCATTTGTTGTTATCACATTATTTGCAATGCTCATAAGATTATCACCTAATAATTTATCAATATGTTCTTCATAGCTATCTGGGTTCCATATAATGGTGCTTCATAGGCATACCAGTCTGCATATGTTCCTACTCTTGCAGCATATCCTCCTTTATAAAATTTATCATCATAGAAACTATAAGATTGTGAGAGTACAACATTATCATTGGCGTCAGTAACATTAACGGTTAAACTTCCGTTATTACACTCAATATGGAAATGGTAGGTTTGTCCTGCCGTTAATGTGGATGCTGAATAGGTATATGTTGGTGTTAATGTATTTGACCATTTTCCAACGAAAGCATATAGCTGTCGTGAATTGATTGATATTCCTGCACAGAATCCGTAATATGTACTTGCATTAGGAACTGGAGAACTGTCATTAAATAAAACGCACATTCCACGATTGGTTTCATAATAACCTGCAGACGGAGCTATCATATCATAATCGACTGTCCAGTTATCATATCCTTCAAATGGAGATTTGTTATTTACTAAAGACGCTGCAGTTACCATTCCGCTACCGCCAGCGACCGGATTATAACTGAATGCAAAATTCGGTGCAGCGCTTGTTTGGAGAAATCCGATACTAGGTTCGCCACTTTCAGTCATTACTTTTCTTATAAGTACGTGTTCACCAAATATGGAAGAAACCGTATTTCTTGTTGCGTTGCCGTCTATTTCACAATAATAGGCTCTTTTCAATAGCCTTATCAAATCAATGACTGTATCTGAAGAGGTATATGAAACATCCAAGTCATCAAGTATTGATCGAAGCAATGTTCGAAGACTTGTTAATCTGGTATTCATTAACTGTTCGTTGGATAGAATCTCAGATAAATCCGGAGAAGTGTAACTCATAATTATCTAACTCCCTAATAATGTTAAATTGGCACTTTGTGCTGATGTTATTGTCCCAATATCCGTTTCAATACTTTCAAATTCATTAGCTATTGCACTGTTAGTTACTGCATTGCTTGTGTCAGTAGTGTCTAAAGTTGAAACAAGATTGACAGGACCGGCAGGACCAGTATCTCCTGTATCGCCTTTGGCACCTTTCAATGAAGATAATGAGATGGAATACTCATGATCATCATCACCGAAATAAATTACTCCATGTGCTGAGTCTAATGTTATGTATGCTGAACCACCTGTTGCTCCGGTTGCCCCAGTATTACCAGTTGCTCCTGTTGAGCCTGTATCTCCTTTTATTCTTCCTACATTTACCCATGACATCATTTATCACCTTTTTTTTATAAAAAAAGGAAGTGCCAACATTAACGGCCGGCACTTCCTTTAGGGAATTTATGGAATTAGTTTCTTATTGGTAAACGTAAAGTTCACCATCAACGAGGTATGCATCTCCGGTTGTACCAGTTGGATGTTCCCTTTCCAAGTCAGCAAAAGTTGCGTAACTTCCTTTGATAATGGTACTGTATCCTTGAGGACCTTGCGGGCCGGTAGCACCTGTATCTCCAGTGTCACCTTTAGCACCAGTGTCTCCTTTCTCTCCGGTTGCACCTTTTTCTCCTGTTCTTCCGGTATCGCCTTTGGCACCTGTATCACCAGTTGGTCCTGTGTCACCTTTTTCTCCAGTTACGCCTTGTGGGCCTTGATCTCCGGTTTCTCCTTTTGCACCGGTATCCCCGGTTGCGCCGGTTGCGCCGGTATCTCCTTTAGCCCCTGTGTCTCCTTTAAGACCTGTTGCACCGGACATGTCTGTGATGAAACTGAAGCTGTTAGCTCCTTTCAGGTATAATTTTGCATTGTCCGGATCTTCTACTGTTGACTGAATTGCTACAAACATTCCTTCAGGAACATTGGCTGCATCCGCATTCATGAGCTCAACAGATTCATAGGTTCTGTAAATTGAGAATGGATCTCCGGTATCACCGGTTGCACCGGTTGCTCCTGTGTCTCCTTTAGCACCAGTATTTCCGGTATCCCCTTTATCTCCTTTCTCACCGGTTTCACCTGTATCACCTTTAGCACCGGTAGCTCCGGTTGCACCTGTGTTTCCAGTGTCACCTTTTGCTCCGGTATCACCGGTGTCACCTTTTGCACCTGTTAGGCCTGCTAACTGTTCAGGTGTGAAGTCTGAGTATTCAAACGCTTTACCTGTATCTCCGGTGTCACCTTTCTCACCGGTATCTCCTTTTGGTCCTTTTATTGTACCAACACTTTCCCATGCCATGTATAAAACACCTCTTTTAATTTTTAATCATTATGCCAAACGAATAATTCTCCATCCACGAGGAAGGCATCACCCTCATTTGCAGTTGGATGTGCTGCTATCAGTTCTTCGAAAGTATCATAAGATCCGAGGATTACAGTAGCAGCACCTGTATCTCCGGTATCTCCTTTCTCTCCTTTGCCTCCAAAGCCTACCTGGAAGCAGTTCACATAGTTGTATTCATCAGAATCTAAAACAGGATGAAATGCCATGAATTCACCTGAATTATCAACAATAGCTCCAGTTGGAGACAACTTGATTCTGTCTCCCGCTTTGACATTGACAATGCCTGAAGCCAGTTTCAAACGGTAAAGTCCGCCCAATAGAAGTACGCTTCCTTTCCTATCTCCCCCAGTCATTACTATAGGTTCATTGACAAGAACACCAACTGGAACTTCTGTGGCATCACCTGTGTATTTCTTTAGGCTTTCACGTCCTATTGCAGATTTGTCTGAAATACAAAGAATATCATCAACCATACACTTATTGGAATATTCATAGCCGAGATTAGTGCCTGTTGGAGTGACTACATTATCAACCAATGTTTTTGTACCGTCATCCAGTATGAAGGTGGTAATCTCTTTTCTCTCTTCCAATAAAACAATTGTATCTGTCATGTTATCACATTAATATTTCAAATATATGATTTCCTTTGACACTTGGATTACATTTAATATCACAACCACTGCCGCTAGCTAAATTGCAGAAATATAAATCTTCAGACAATACCGAATCATTCGGATAGGTTACGAATTTGAAATATGGATATTGAAGTTTCTCAAAGACATTAACTTTGATTAATGCAATTCCCAGTCCTCCTCCTTTTACTTCAATCGGTCTTGGAATCTCATGAATCATTGTTTTGCCTTTGATGCAGTTGTCATCGTTGAAGTCTTTTCCGAAAGTGTAGATGATAGTTTGATCTGTTTTTGTTCTCTTGCGATAATACCATCCAAGAGCAATATCTGACTCACATTCCAGCAATCTGATTAAAGTGTCTTTTGGAAGCTGAATGTCTGAGTCAACCATCAGTACGTAATCATATTCTCCGGCCATTGCGTTTTTAGCTATTTGATTTCTGGCTTTAGCGCAATCATAGCCTGCCACATAATCAAAATAGAGGTCATAACCTTCAGGTCTTTTAAGTCCATATATGCTTTTGAAGCATTCGGGTTTGATGGACTCAAAGGTTGGAACTGCAATCAATATCTTCATTCATCTTCCTCCAGTTTTTTGATTCTTGACTCCAAGTCATCCAAATTAATCATGTCTTCACGCTCACATCTATACTCATACAAATCAATTATTGCCACAATAACAATGGCTAAAGCAAATGGTATTAGACCTTCCATTAAAGCATACTTTGTTGCATTAGTCATTATGATGTTGATAGCTACAGCCGTTAAAACGGCACTTGAAATTGTTTTGGTAAAGTTGCATATGACAATCTTTTTAATTAATTTGTTCATGATAACAATATCCTCCAAAGAAGCTTATCATTCTTCAGGATAACCCAAAACCCTTTTAGCTTTCTTTTTAGCGCTCTCAACATCTCCTTGACCTCTTATCCTACTTGCATAATGGCTGGCTATGCCTAACACTATCATAAGGATACAGTAGGGAACTGTATTTTCGGTAATGCCCAAAGACTCAGAGTATAACATGACGACCGGAATAGCTGTGACTAGAAATGAAGTTAAAATGTCAATGTCCTTTCTGTTTTTTTCCAACCATTCGTAAATCATTGTTTTTCCTCCTTTTCTGTGTAAGGTTTGTTTGTATGGCTTAGGATTATGCCATCAACGCAAATCTTTTCTTCGCTTCTGTATACTTCTTCAGCATTCTCTTCAATGTTTATCCAGGATTCGTACTCTTCTAAAGTTTCAAAGTATTTGATGTATTTCATTGTGCCTCCCAAGTAATTGAATAATATAGAATACCATCTTCGATTTTAAATGATATAATGGGTTTGACGGCATAAGGATAACCGGAGTCAACGTATTTGGTGCCGTTCCAGTAAAACCAGTGGCCTGTTGACTGGTCTATGTATGGTCCTTTGTTTTCAAGTGTTCCCACCAGTTTCCTTATTGTCATCTTAAACCTCACTATAATATTATATTTTTTATTATATAATTTATTATATATTTTATTATTTCTTTTATATAAAATATACTTTTTCATCTTCACTGCAGCCTTCCCATTCCATGTACAGCTTGTTGTCTTCCCATACAAATCTGACATTATTGACAATGGCTACATCCGGAAGCTCACAATATGTAACGCCATCATTATCCTTGACATAATTGGCCTGTGCCATGATATTGGATTCCGTTGGTACGATCATGTTGACGACGTGAGTTATTTCGTCCTGTTCAAAACTGCAGTCTGCAAGATCAATGCAGTTCTGGGATTCAGGATACATTTCAATTTCCGACATCTGGCGATAGACCCTGATGTATTCCACATCCTCATTTTCCGTCAGATTAACTATTGATAATAACCTCAAGTCATGTCCTTCAACCGGATTGCACTCGCCGTCCTTGTCAATGTAGATTCTGGTGTTCGGCAATATGTCTGCAGGAGCTGGTCTTTTCAGTTTCAATCTGAAGACATCACCCAATACCGCCACAGTAACCAAGGTATGACCTGAAGACCTGACCTGAACTTTAGCCAGAAGATAGCCAAATGCCAAATCGCCTTCATTAGCTTTTCTGACTATTGTATGCTCCATTGTTGATGATTCATCCAGCGTTACCATTTCACCGACACGGCATTGGTTGGCTGAAATCCATGCAGTATGTTCCTCATTAACATACCTCTTTTCGCCCTCATCCAGAAGACATGCAATAACATCCATTTTCTCCTCATGGTTCAATCCTGTCGGATATCCACGGCCATGGCCAACGGTTTCATCATAATCGATAATCATCTAAAACACCCAATCCCAATCATGGTTGATTATTTTATCCGGTATGTAAAGACCTGTATTTTCCAATGACTCGTCATTGGCATCCCACAATAACGTGGCTCCTTTGTAGGCCTTAGGATACTCATGACTTCCTTTATATAATCTGATCCCGGTTTTTGTCTGCCTTTGCGTTACTGTTATCAGTGGAATTCCATTAGCTGCAAACAATGGAGATGGAAATATCAATAGCCATTTCAAATCAACATAATTGAACTGGTCAAATTCATCGGTTAAATACCATTCCGGAGAAATGGAAACCTCATTATAATCATTCTGATAAATCTTGGTCGGATTGTTTCTCATGAATCCTTCCAGATAATCAGCATTAACAGACGTGCCCGTTCCTGCACGGCCGTGAATATGATACTGCCTCCAGTTTCCCTCATCGTCACTACCTGATGAATATGCATCAAAGGAACTTGCCATGACTAATGTCTCACTTCCGTTAAACATGCAATATGATTTATTTCCGCCAAAGTTCAGGCTTGTTGATTTTAAATCCTCCTGATACATTGTGAGATTAAAGTCAGATTGCATCATGACACATCCCGTGGTTGTTCCATGAAATGTTGCATTATCATTAACACTAACATTACCGGCAATCCTTTTGAAACGTGCAACGGTAACTCTATTATTAGATAAAGACTGACCTGAGGCAACGGTTGTGATTAATCCAGTTGGAGAGCTACCGTCAAGGCTTGGAACATATCTAGCTCGAAGATATTTACCTCCATCTGTTGAATCATTGTTTGTGCTTAAACCTGAGTAATTCATGAAAAAGTTTGAGTATGTATCAGAGTTTGCATCAAACATTAACACCTCATTACCTGTGGCTAATGTGCTTGAAAAGGCAGTTGATCTGTCATGAACATCTAAGAGTAGCTTTGTAGTTTCAGAGATCTTACCTGTTGGAACTCTCACTAGGATGGCTGAGCCTTGAGATCCGTAACTTGGAATGTATAAAACCTTACATTCCGTTTTGTCTTTGGTTTTGATTTTAAGGTTTTTCAAATCATCTCTGAAAAGATTGGAATAGGAACTGTTGGCCAGATTATCCAAGAACAGATAATCATAGTTTCCTGAATAGCTGCCGATCCTTTCATTGTAATTACTCATGACAATATTGATTTGTAATTCTTCTTGCAATGTCATATACAATAATTTATTATTTATTTTATATAAATAATATAATAAAAAAAGTAATAAAAAAAAGAATTTGCATTACCATCAACAATTTGGCGATAGAAACTTACATGTGAAAATTAGATGATTTTAGTCAATAATGTTGTCACCAATTAGGACGACAAATAGTAATTTACCATCCTAAGTAAATTTTATGAAAAAGTTTCACAATTCTTAAAAAAATGAGCATTAACAATATTGGAATAAGAAATGAATCTCATTCATTAAAAAAAATATATTATGAGTAATGCCAAAAACAAGACAGATCACGCATACTTCATGATAAACCCTGAAGACTTGAAATACCAGTATATCGAACACCTTCAGGCAGTGACCATTAACACGGAAGTCAAAAAGCTGCATGTGAAATCACCGGAATTTGTAAAAATAGAAAATGAGAAAAATTAACTTATGCTGGAATTGGAAAGGCTTAAATTGATATTGACAGTCTTAAAAGCATGATTGGGAAATAATAATATTTTACCAATTCATATTTCTTATTCAATGATATTTAAACCATTTATTTTTTTAAATCCTGAATCGAATGTTGCAATCCGGTTGGTTTGGAAGTTTTGCATTGTTTTTAAAATCATGCAGTCCTGATAGTTAAGTGCATAATTGTAATACTTAAACATTTTTTCTGCAACTATGTATTCCTCTTCGGTTAGGAAATGTACCTCGCCTACATTTAACAGTATATTGAGTATTTTGGTACTGTCGAGTTGATGGTGAGGTTTGATGCTGTTTAATATTTCCATCAGTATGGTGTTGTTGATTATTTTTGTTTCATTAGCAATTAACTTATAGATTTCTTTGGCACGTTCGTTCTTTTTTTTATCATCAAATATTAATGCTAGAATGAATGTAGAGTCAAGGAAAATCCTGCTTAAAACCTGCGACTATCTTTTTTTAGTTGCTCTACATCATCGGCATATCCTGCTTGGGCAATACCAATAAGACTTCCAAGTCCGTCATCATGATTCATGGAATCAAAATCAACAAATGGGGAAACATTTTCCTCGGAAGCTGAATCATCCAAACCTGTTGACAAATAGTTTTCAACCAGTTCAGATATGTTTAATCCGGTTTTTTCACTTTTTAATTTTAATTTTCTCATTAGATCATCATTAATACGAATAGATGTTGCCATAAAATACCAACTCCTTATTTTTATTGATTTCACTAATAAAAAACATTTAATATTAGTTACTAATTACTATGTGCTGAAATAATAATAAAAACTTTTGAAAGTGCGACCATGCAGGAAAACACAAATGTGATTTAATGAAAAATAGTTGTACTATCCCACATCAACCATCTGAAAAAGTCATGCATTGGAATGATGTGAAAAATAATTGCAGGAATGCTTGATTAAAAATGATGTTTGATGAGTAGATATGTGTTTAATTGACTGGTTGGTTTAAAATAGTAGGTGTTGAGATTTGCCTAAAAAAAGAAAAATGTGAAGATAATAATCTTCACTTATTTTAAAATAATTTTAACTTTTTTGCTTGTTGCTTTATAGTATTTGTTTCCTTTAAACTTAACAACTGCATTGTATTTAGCTTTCTTAACTAATTTGGTAATCTTAAAGGTTGCCTTACCTTTTTTGTTGGTAGTTGCCTTAAAGGTTTTCTTACCAATTTTAATAGTAACTTTCACTTTACTGATTGCTTTTTTACCGGCTTTTAAAGTAATAGTATACTTTTTGGTTTTCTTTTTAGCTTTGAAAGTGGCTTTTTTAGCAGTTATTTTAGATGCAGCCTTGTTGACTGTTACTTTTGCTGTGTTTGTGGATTTGATATAATTACCGTCCCCTGCAAAAGTAATGGTGGCAGTGTAGGTTTTAGGAACCAAATTAGCAGGAACTTTAATAGTTGCCTGACCTTTAGCATCTGTTTTAACAGGATATTTCACATTATTCAATACAACAACAACATCTTTTCCAGCTAAAACCTGATTATTCTTATCTTTTAAAGTAATAACCATGTTCTTGGAATCACCATAAGTAAATGTTACCTTAGTGCCTGAAACACTGGTAGCCAACATGTTAACAGTAATATTAGCATTTGCAGTTACCGGATTGTGGTTAGCATCAGGGATTGTGGTTGCCTGTAAAACATAAGATCCTGCAGCCAAACCGGAAACAGTAATAGTATTGTTAACAATCTTAACCACAGCTTCCGGATGGTTTAAAACACTTACATTTATGCCTGTTGCACCAACAAGAACTACATTAGCACTTCCAGTTGCACCATAATCAAATACAATGTTTGGAATGGTGATTTGTGAGTCAACCTTACTGACAGTCACATTAACACTTGAAGTAACAGACAAATGATTTTTATCCGGATTAGTAGTAACTTCTAAAACATATTTACCAACATCCAATCCTGAAACATTAACTATACCATTTGGGCTGATGGTGATTATTGCTTCTGTGTGATTGACAATCCTTGCAGTGAAATTAACAGCACCTTTAGTGTAAACATCACACTGGCCAATGCCGCCATAGTCATAGGAAATCTCATTTCTAATATCTATATATGAGTTTACCTTATTGACAGTGATATTAACAGTAGCGCTAACTTCTGTGTGGTTTTCATCCGGATTGGTAGTTACTTTTAAAGTGTAGTTTCCTGCGTTTAAATCGGAAACGGTAATGACATTACCATCAACAATCACATTGGCATTACTGTCCTCTACAACAACAGCAGTAATGTTTAAAGCACCAGCAAATGTTGCAGTAGTTGTATTGGATGAACCATAATCGAAAACAAGGTCATTTGACAATGAAAGTTCTGAAGCCACCTTGTTTACTGTTACTGTTGTGTTTTTCTCATCTGCGTTAAAGACACCGGTTTCGTTTAACTTAGCAGTTACAGTATAGGTTTTTGCTGCAAGATTGGTGAATGTTGCTTCACCAGAACCGTTAACCACATGAGCGATTTCAGTTTTATCACCAATACTTACTTCAACATCCCCACTGAACCTTTCATCAGTTGTTACACTAACTACAACAGGATTTGACCAGTCAACATTTACTGTGGAAACGTTGAGGTTGCTTTCAAGTCTTTCAACAGTGAATAATGTACTGGCCACATTTTCAAAGTATTTTTCATTACCTTTGAAGTTTACAGTAACATTATAATCTCCCAAAGCAATGTTTTCAATAGTATATGTTAAAGTACCGTTGGTTAGTTTTTCAGATACTGGTTCACCATTGTTGACAGTGATTGTGACATTGTCGTTAATGTCTTTGTTAAGAGTGATTATGATATCGACATTATCACCAGGAACAATGCTTGTGTGTTCAACACCTAAAGTAGAATTAACCTTAACCACATTGAAAGTAGCATTATATTCAATGCTAGGGTTGTAGTTGTCATCTCCATTGTAAATTGCAAATACAGTGTAGTTGCCTTCACCAAGACCATCAAATATTGCCTCAGCAACACCTCCAGCAATTGTAATAGTCTGATTTTCACCTTTGATTTTAAATGTCACATTACCCCCAGCAGTAGCCGGTAAAATAACTGCCTGAACAGTAATGTTATCAAAGACAGGAATCTCCGGATTTATCTTTAACTGGAGAGTAGCATTAGCCTTGTTTATAGTAAAAGTCTTTGTTATAGTTGTGGCACCGAAATTCTGATCTTCAAGATATTTGATGTTAACTGTATAATCACCAGCAGACAAATCATTAATGTTTACAGTAGAAACATTATTTGCAAATGAATTCACTAGTGTTTTGACAACCTCATTATTCTTTATGAATTCATATGTGAGACTGCCGGATTCCATATTGGAAATGTTCACACAAATAGTGATATTTTCACCATAATCAGCATCTGAAATGTCAGAAGCATTCATTTTCAAAGCAGGTTTGACAAATAAAAATGCAAATGGAGAATTAACAGTTAAATCACTAAGATATTGAGAAGTAATTTGACTATCAAAAACTATTTCTTCAGGACTATCTACATCAGGAACAGTATACTCAACAGAATAAACACCATTGTTATAAGTGGCATCATACTCTTTTCCTTCAATACTGAAAGTAATTTTAGGAATATTAATATAATTGCCCATATCATCTACTAAAACTGCAGTAATATTAACAACATCACCACCAGTAGAAGTTAATTGAGTGTTATTTAGAACAGTTAAATTAGTGGAAGAAGTGACTATACCTCCCTCATAAATTGATGCAATATATTTAGAGTCCACATAGTTATTTTCAAAATTTATATTATTCGAATAAACACATGGAAAATTTAAATTTACATTATTATTTATAAAAATACATCCACTTATATTTCCATCAACACCTAATAATGCACCATTAGGACAACTACAGTTTTCAAAAGTACAATCTTTAATTAAACATGGATCAGAAAGAATTATAGATCCACTTGTGCTAGAATTAATAAATGAACAATTGATAATTGAAATATTAATATTTGAAGAAGACGCTGATAATATAAAACTATATTTTTTACTTGTTTTAGTGTAATTAACAAACTGACAATTCTCAAAAAAGATGTTTTCTGATGATTTAAATAAAAATACTGATTTTGCAAATGGACTTGAATGAAATATTATATTTTTAAAAGTAATGTTTGTCACAGTATTTAAATCATATTCTGGTTTTTGGGATTTTTGAGAAGTAGAATATGTGGAATTTAAAAAAACTTTCCCCGGATGCTCAGCAATGATAAGAATATTATTTTTATTGGATATTTTAATATAATCTGATGTTCCAGTACTTTTCCATGTATAATTCCCATCAAGCATGTGAACAACAGTATTGTCATTAATTACAGTTAAAGTTTGTTTAAAATCTGCAGGATAAGATTCGGATGAACCGTTACCTGTCCCATTAGGAGAAACATAAATATGGTTCCAATCATCAGCACCTAATTCATTTGAG
>JAEIGA010010840.1_pt1 | contig 13819 bp, 15 predicted proteins | sample 9270691 | NCBI WGS metagenome assembly JAEIGA01 (sample SAMN17057246, study PRJNA624740) | gut metagenome | biome: biome; isolation source: fecal sample | host: Bos grunniens | place: China: Xizang | collected 2019 | reverse complement strand
TATATTTCTCAGCATCATTATCTGCCACATTCAACCAGAATTGGTAGAATTTGTATGACGATGTATAGCGTTTATCCAACCAGATATTACCACTTTCTGTTTTACCGAATTTACCGCCATCTGCTTTTGTAATCAACGGACATGTCAATGCAAACGCATCTCCTCCGCCCATGCGACGAATCAATTCTGTACCCGTAGTGATATTACCCCATTGATCCGAACCACCCATTTGCAATTTACAATTCTTATTCTTGTTCAAATAGACATAATCGTAGCCTTGCAACAATTGATAAGTAAACTCTGTGAACGACATACCTGCATTGAATTCGCCATTCAAACGTTTTTTCACCGAGTCTTTCGCCATCATATAGTTCACTGTAATCAATTTACCTACGTTACGTGCAAAATCCAAAAACGTAAACTCTTTCATCCAATCGTAGTTGTTCACCAATTCAGCAGCATTTTCTGCATCTGAATGAAAATCCAAGAATTTCTCCAACTGCGCTTTGATAGCCTCTTGGTTATGACGCAAAGTAGCCTCATCCAACAAGTTACGCTCTGCCGATTTGCCCGATGGGTCGCCAATCATACCCGTAGCACCACCCACCAACGCAATTGGTTTGTGACCACAACGTTGAAAATGGCGCAACATCATCACACCACACAAGTGTCCAATATGCAACGAGTCTGCTGTTGGGTCAATACCCAAATAAGCAGTTGTCATCTCTTTATTCAATTGTTCTTCGGTGCCAGGCATCATGTCTTGCACCATACCTCTCCATTTAAGTTCTTCTACAAAGTTCATTTTATTATTCTTTATTTTAACATTACTATTCAAAATATATAATCTGCAAAGATACTAAAAAAACATTATTCACGCAAACGTTTTTACAAAATTCAGAACAACCACATCAAATTTTACAATTCTTTATTATTTATATCTAAGCAGAATCAAATTATTTTTCAAATATACAATGCATATATCAATAATTTTTCATAATTTTGCATTACAAAAAAATTATGAAATTTTAGCACATAACACACCTCATATTTTTTAGATATTGTGCAAAACATTCTGTACATTCCGCAAAAACAACATAATAAAACACAATAACTATGACGAACAAACTAAAAACAATTCTACTCCTACTTTTAACTTTAGTAATTCACTCTACCGTAATTGCTAATGACACAACCAAAGTTACCACCAAAAATGATCCTTATGAGTTCGAAATATATGGTTTCATCCGCAATGATTTCACCTACGACTCACGTAAAACATTAGCATCAGTAGGAGAATTGTTCAATTTTATCCCTATGGATGAAAATATCAACTTACTCGGAGAAGACCTCAATGCTGTACCTTCGACTCGTTTGCTTGCTGTGGTTTCACGCATCGGATTCAACTTTAATTCACCATCATTCAATGGTGTACGCTTTAATGCTAAAATCGAGACTGATTTTGCAGGTGCTAGTACATCATACTTTCTTTTCCGTATCCGCCAAGCCTTTGTTGGAATACGTTGGCAACAACACCAAATCATTGCTGGTCAAACTTGGCATCCTATGTCTGGTGACCTATTACCATCAATAGTATCACTCAACACTGGTGCACCATTCAATGCATTCTCACGCACGCCACTCATTCGTTATAATGCCTTCATTGGCCCAGTAACCCTATCAGCTGCAGCTATATACCAAATGCAATACACATCACCAGGACCTAATGGTAGTTCAACTCAATACCAAGTATTCGGTGGTCTACCAGAACTCTATCTCGGTATAACTTATGCCAACAACGGACTCAAAATCGGATTCGGAGGAGAATTCATATCTCTACGTCCTCGTACTACTGAAACAATTGAATATGAACCAGAACCACAATATTGTCCTTCTCCTTTAGAAAAAAGAATAAAAAAAATAACAGATATTAAAACAGAAACGATTAAAGTAAACGAAATAGTCAACTCATTCGCAACCCAACTTTTTGCTCAATACAGCAACAAAAACTTTACTATCGCAGCTAAATCTATATACGGACAAAATACAGGTCATCTACTCATGATGTCTGGCTACGGCTACTATGGAACAAAAGAAGATGGTTATTCACGTTATTATTCACCACTTACTCAGTCATCCACATGGCTCACACTAGCCTACCACACCTCTCGTCCTTCACATAACATACGTGCCACAGTGCTCGGCGGATACATGAAAAACTTCGGTGCCAATCACAACCTTGATGGCGTATATGTGCGTGGCTACAACAACATAGACCAAATGTTCCGCATCGCCCCATCGATTCAATATACATTCAAAGGTCTTATAGTAGGTATTGAATACGAATACACAGGAGTACTCTATGGCACACCACAAGCCAACTTCTCAGTTGCCGAACCACACCTTATAGACAACCATCGCACCTACGTAATGCTAGTTTACAACTTTTCACATAAATTCTTTAAATAATTAAAAAACAATGAACGATTGGAAATCACGCTTAAATATTGTTTATTCGACAAACCCAAACTATCAATACGAAACGGACAATGAGCCTGAAATAGAGACTCTTGAACCTCAGAAACAAAATCTACGCATCGAACTGGACCGTCGCAATCGTGGTGGCAAAGCCGTTACACTTATAACCGGCTTCGTTGGATCGGACGACGACCTCAAAGCACTTGGCAAAATCCTAAAAACCAAATGTGGCGTTGGAGGCTCAGCTAAAGACGGAGAAATAATCATACAAGGCGACTTTCGCGAAACAATACTTAATCTCCTAACGACTTTAGGTTACACTAAAACCAAACGTAAAAATTAAATATTATCAAATAAGGTAATCAAAAAAATTTTGATTACCTTATTTATTTTACTCCAAATTTATCCTATTCAAATGCCTGTTTTGCCAAATTAAATATACGCTCAAGGCGTAACATATTATACGCCATAAACTGATAAAACTTTTGCCAATCATCTCGACGATGAAAATCCATATCATCATTAAGCCTTATGTATATGCGACAAACTTCCTTTCCTGTCTCCAACTTATAAAACGGATCATAAATCACCTCAAATTCTTTAAACGCATCGTCAAACAACATTCGACACGATTTGAAATGCTCAAACAATTCTATACGACGCTCATAATCAACATGATTAACCTCTAATACCACGGATACTTCATGTCGCTGTACATCAAACTTCAATTCAGTTCCCTTCAATCTTGTATTATAAAGCATAAACTTCTGTTTACGCTGAGCTAATCTTGGAACAATATTACAATAATCAGCAAAACCATTCCAAAAATCAGTTTTTAATTGCTTAAGTTCATCACGTTTATACATATTTTTTCAAAATTTTGTGCAAAGTTAGTTATTTTTTGTGACTTCAACTACATAAAACAAAACTAAATTAAAAACAAAAAATAAAAAAAATAAGATTTTATAATCTAACAACACAAAAATAATATTTTTTAACATCAAATTATAACACTAAAAAACAATCAATTAAATAAAAAATAAAGAAAAATAAAATGATTTTCTTTTAATTTAATACATGTTGTAAAACATAAAAAAAATCAATTAATTATTGATACAACAAAAACAATTTTACACTACTTTTGTACCGAAAAAAATTGGAATTGAAAATACAAAAATACGCACAAAATTTCTAAATTCTAATTATACAAAATCTTAACCTCTAAACTCAAAAAGCTATGATTATCGGTATTCCAAAAGAAATCAAAAACAACGAAAATCGCGTGGGTGCTAACCCTGCTGGTGTTCAAGAATTAGTTAAACATGGTCATACTGTGTATGTACAGTCAACCGCTGGTCTTGGAAGTGGTTACTCAGATGACGATTATCGTGCTGCAGGTGCTACAATTCTACCAACAATGGAAGAAGTGTATGCCATTGCTGAAATGATTTATAAGGTAAAGGAACCTATTGCTTACGAATACCCTCTTATACGTAAAAATCAGCTAGTATTCACCTACTTCCACTTCGCATGTGAACGCGAATTAACAGAAGCTATGATTCGTCAAGGAGCTACTTGTTTAGCCTACGAAACTGTTGTAAAAGACGGAGTACTACCTCTACTACAACCTATGTCAGAAGTAGCAGGGCGTATGGCAGCCCAAGAAGGTGCTCGTTTTCTCGAAAAACCACAAGGCGGTAAAGGTATGTTAATGGGTGGCGTACCAGGTGTACGTGCTGCTCGCGTTCTCGTACTAGGTGGTGGTATCGTAGGTTACAATGCAGCCCTTATTGCTGCTGGTATGGGTGCTAACGTAATGATTGCCGACATATCTATTCCTCGCCTTCGCCAATTAGAATATATGTTGCCAAAAAACGTAAGAACTCTTTATTCTTCACAATACAACATTGAACTTGAATTACCAAATGTTGACCTTGTCATCGGTGCTGTTCTTATTCCAGGTGCAAAAGCTCCTCATATCATTACTCGTGATATGCTCAAAATGATGCAACCTGGTACCGTAATGGTTGACGTGGCTATTGACCAAGGTGGTTGTTTCGAAACATCGCATCCTACAACACACTCTGATCCTACTTACGTAGTTGATGGAATTGTTCACTATTGTGTTGCCAACATTCCAGGTGCAGTACCTATCACATCTACTCGTGCCCTCACAAATGCCACTCTCCCTTATGCAATTCGCATAGCAAATATGGGTTGGAAAGAGGCTTGTCGCGCCGATGCTGGTCTTGCAAAAGGTCTTAACGTTGTAGATGGCAAAATATGTTTCAAAGCAGTAAGCGAAGCATTCAACATGCCTTACACCCCTGTTGAAGAAATATTGAAATAAAAACAATACAAATGAAAATAGGCTGACTCAAAAAAGTCAGCCTATTTTTATTTTAAAAAACTATAAAATTATTGTTAAATGAATATTTTATTGTAACTTTGTAGTTTAATAAAAATATATCGTACCTAACATCTAAATATATGGAAATATGGAAACCTATTTCAAACACGAATCTGCATACGTTGATGAAGGTTGCACAATTGGCGCGGGAACAAAAATTTGGCATTTCTCACATATTATGCCAAATTGCGTAATTGGTGAAAATTGCAATATTGGACAAAACGTTGTAATATCCCCTAATGTAAAATTAGGTCGTAATGTAAAAATACAAAACAACGTAAGTATTTATACAGGTATTACATGCGAAGATGATGTATTTCTTGGTCCTTCTATGGTGTTCACCAATGTAATAAACCCTCGTAGTGCTGTAGCTCGAAAAAATGAATACAAACCAACAATACTTCGCCGTGGTGCTTCAGTTGGTGCCAATGCCACTATTGTTTGTGGCAATGAAATTGGTGAATACGCACTAATTGGAGCTGGTGCAGTAATAACCAAACCTGTACTCCCTTACGCTTTAGTTGTTGGTAACCCAGCCCGCCAAATTGGTTGGGTAAGTGAATATGGACACAGATTAAATTTCGACGAAAAAGGATTAGCCTCTTGCCCCGAAACTGGACAAAAATATAAATTAGAAAACGAACGAGTAATTAAAATTAATTCCTAATAATATAAATATGTTTACAATTGCTTTTGATGCAGATGACACTTTATGGGATAATGAAATATTCTTCAGACAAAGCGAACACGAATTTTGTAAATTGATAAATGAATTTTCACCTAGTCTAACAAAACGTGAAATTATGCCTATTTTATTTGATACTGAAGTTGGCAATTTGTCGATTTACGGATTTGGAGTTAAAAGTTATATACTAAGCGCAATAGAAACAGCTGGAAAATTATTAGATAACAATGTACCCTACTCAATTATCAAAAAAATTACAGAAATAGGTAGGGAGCAATTGATGAAACCCGTTACACTATTAACCGACGTTGAGGCTACGTTGTCGCAATTGAAAACTGAAGGTAAATATCGCCTCGTGCTTGCCACTAAAGGTGATTTACTCGACCAAGAGAGTAAAATCAAACGTTCAGGATTAGCAAAATATTTCGACCGCACCATCGTGATGAGCGATAAACAAGAGGAAGATTATATAAAAATGATGAAAGATTTGAATTGTAGACCAGAAAAACTAATTATGGTGGGAAATTCATTTAAATCTGACATTCTACCTGTTGTAAAATTAGGCGGCTATGGTATATATATCCCTTATCACACAACTTGGGCCCATGAAATAACTGATACTATCGAACATCCTCATATTGTAGAAATTGAAAGAATGGAAGAATTAAAAAATGCACTAAAATTTTTAAAAGTTGAAATATGAAACATTTTATCTTTATAATATTTATTACCACAATATTCACAACATGCGGGAATAATAAAAAATCAAACGAGTTCACTGGTAGTTACTCAAACGACACTATTACATTTATTTTCAAAAACAAACGTGTATGCGATGTTATTACAGCCGAACAAACTATGCAAAACTGTGATTATTCATTAGACGTAGATATGAAAAACATTTGCGTAGTAGATGCCAACCAAAACATCTATCTACTTGAAATAAAAGAAGATTCTCTAACAACACCCACTGGTTCTATCTTCAAAAAAATTAAATAAAATGAATATAAAAAAGATACGTATTGAAGATTTTGACTATATGCTACCAGATGAGCGTATAGCAAAATATCCATTGACCGAACGCGACCACTCTAATCTATTACATTGGAATGACGGCAAGATTGAGCAATTACATTTTTATGATATACCCGATCTATTAGCTCACAATGATTTACTAGTATATAACAATACAAAAGTAATTCAAGCTCGTTTACATTTTCAAAAAGAGACTGGTGCCACTATCGAAATATTCTGTCTCGAACCACACTATCCTTCTGACTACAACCTTGTATTTCAAGAAAATAAAAGTTGTATATGGAAATGTCTCGTAGGCAATTCAAAAAAATGGAAAGAAGGTGCATTGAAACAGATGCTATCAATTAATGGCAAATTAGTTGAATTGCAAGCTCTAAGAGTTGAATCAGCAAACGAAGGCATGTCGCATCTCATTCATTTTGAATGGGATAACGAAGAAATTTTATTCTCTGACATATTATCTCATTTTGGCGAATTACCTATACCTCCATACCTCAATCGTGCGACTGAAGACAAAGACAAGGAAACATATCAAACCATATATTCTAAAATAGATGGTTCCGTAGCTGCTCCTACGGCTGGATTACATTTCACAATGGACGTGCTACGTAAATTGGCTTTAAATGGCGTTCGCGAAGATGAAGTAACTCTCCATGTCGGAGCTGGCACATTCCAACCTGTTAAGTCCGAGGAAATTGGCGACCACCCTATGCACCGAGAAATTATATCTGTTACCAAATCTACTATCGAAGATCTTATTGCTTCAGCTGGACATATCGTTGCTGTAGGAACTACATCGGTACGCACATTAGAAAGTCTCTACTATCTCGGTTGTCGCATTGCTCACAATCCTGAAAATCCTGATTTAATGGTAGAGCAATGGGAACCATACGAAAATGATTATACTCTTACAACGCAAGAAGCACTACAAACTATTGTAGAATATTTAAATAACAATCATTTATCTACCCTTAATGCAGCTACAAGAATTATGATTGTACCCTCATTCCAATTCCGAGTAGTTAACAAAATAATCACCAATTTCCACCAACCTAAAAGTACCTTACTATTACTTATTTCTGCTTTTGTTGGCATTGATCGTTGGCGTAAAATTTACGATTTCGCAATGGAAAATGGATTTAGATTTTTGTCGTATGGAGATAGTTCTTTGTTAGTAAGGAGTAGGGAAATAGGAAGTAATTGTGAATTGTGAATTGAATTAACGGCATACTTTTTGATTTTTTAGATTATAAAATCAAAAAATATCTCAAAATAATGCATTAAAACTCAAATTGTGCGTTATTCTCCCCCTGTTTTAGGAGGAGTCCCTGCAAGGGGGAGGGGGTACAAAAACATCTAAAAAATCAAAAAGCCATGAAAACAAAATCTCTTATTATTACTCTACTCATCTCTGCACCTATATTTGCGGCAGAAGATTATGAAAAAACAACCCAAAATCGATGGTCTGTTGCATTTGGTGGAATAGAATTTACCGACCCAGTATTCGAAGGTTATAAATTCGAGGGTGTATCTTTCGGATTATCAGGTAGCCACACCGGATACTATAAAGGTACAAACCAAAAATTATCATGGGAAGTGTATGACAATTGGGCTTACAATATTGCATCTAACAAAACATTAGGTGAAACAAATATTACCTATTGGACTGGAAATATCGGATTTGGTACATATAACCACTGGCGAGCTGCAAAAAATTTCATACTTAATTCAGGTCTTATAATTGAATGTTTCGGAGGTATAAAAAGTTTAACCACAAATGACAAAGCTACCCTCGATTTTCAAACTCAATTGCTCCTCTACTCCGATTTCAGATATGTGTGGTGGTGGGAACAATGGGGACTTGGAATAAGTTACAAATCTTACCTTAATGTATTAGGTATGATGATTGAACCTAATCATCCACAAAACCTTTATGCACTACAAAAAGGTATAACAAACGATGACATCTATTTCACATCATTCCACAATCGCCAAGGAGTAAAAACCGATCTGGCAATCATATTTTTATTGAAAGATATAACTCTTCAAGCCTCTTTTATCTACGATAGCCATTGGTGGCAACTAAGTGAACAACAAAAATCATACACCAGAAAACTGACTTGCGAAATTGGTATAAGCGTCAACTTAACACCAGTACAAAGAATAGATGTAAAAATGTTGTATTATTAAACTATGAAACTTAAACTACTAATTATATGCATAATTGTTTCTGTCGAACTTCTTGCGACAGAAGCAATTTGTCGTTCTAACAACCGCTTTGCCATAAATATCGGCAAAATGGCAATAACCGACCACTACCTTAGCAATCAAGAATATAAAGGCTTATCATTGGGTTTAAACATCAATCATACCAACTATTATAACAACACAGACAATCGCATTTCTTGGCAAATATATGACCATTGGCGATATGGTAGATTGATAAATCCATCATACACAGCCATGATTCAATACATTGGCGGTAATGTAGGATTTGCATCTCACTACAATTGGTATCCAGCAAAAGGTTTACGCTTAATGGCAGGTGGTGCAATAGATATTTACGGTGCACTAAAAACTCAATCACGCAATATTAATAATCCTTATTCTGGAGATATTCAACTACATTTATTAGCATCAATAGGTGCTCAATACCAATTAACTTGGAATAAATGGGCTTTATCATTCGATTATTTAGCCACTACACCATTAGTTGGAGGTATATTTATTCCTGAAATGGGACAATCATACTATGAAATTTATCTCAACTTACCATCATCGTTAAATAATGTATCTCATTTCTCATCATTTCACAATCAACAAGGCATAAAAGGCAACCTATCTATCAACTTCATATTACCCACTGTTACGCTATTCATTGGTATGACCCACAATCATCAATGGTGGCTAGCCAACAATATGAACTTTTATATCAAAGAATTATCAGGACAAATTGGCATTGCTCTTAATCTTGGAATAATAAAATAATTCGCAATTCATAATTTATAATTTATAATTCAATTATGAAAAAAATCTTATTCACAATCCTTATTACTACTCTTTTTATTAGTTGCGATAAAAACGAAACTATAAAAGAATATAATAGCGATCCTCATAATAACTTCAACGCATTATGGGAAATATTAGATGAACGCTATTGCTATTTCTCATACAAAAATGTTGATTGGAAAGAAGTATATAACAACTTCTCACCTCGAGTAAATCAAATAAAAGATGTATTCCAACTATTTGATTTAATGGCTAAAATGATTGACATTCTACAAGACGGACATGTCAATCTATATGCACCATTCGACATATCATCATGCACAGGATGGTTCGATTCGTATCCAGCTGATTATAATGCCGATTTTCTACACAAACACTTTGATTCAGAACCTCGCTCAGCAGGAGGGTTTGCATATACTACTATCGAAAACGGCAAAATAGGTTATATACGCTATAGCAGTTTTTCAAATGGCTTTACTGCTACAAATCTTGCATACATTGATGCTTATTTTCACCAACTCAACAAAGTAGAAGGTATCATCATTGACGTACGCAACAATGGAGGTGGATCTTTAGAATATAGCGAACATTTAGCTTCTTGCTTTTTCAAAGAAAAAACTATAACTGGCTATATGCGTCACAAAACAGACAAGTGCCACGATTGCTTTTCTGACCCTACTCCAATAATAACCGATCCTACAGATGCTCCTATTGATTGGAGCAACAAACATGTGATAGTACTCTCAAATCGTCTATGCTATTCTGCCACTAACGATTTTATTGTACGCATGAAACAAGCCCCTAATGTCACTGTAATAGGTGGTATTACTGGTGGTGGAGGCGGTATGCCTCTCTCTCAAGAACTACCTAATGGATGGATGATACGATTCTCTGCCGTACCTATGTATGATACCAACATGCAACACACCGAATTCGGCGTTATGCCTAACATCGAAGTACATATTTTACCCGATGACACCGATGATTCCATCCTACTAGCTGCTATTGACAGAATTATATAAAAAATCATACTCATCTGTCTCCTGTATATAAAATAAGATAAACTATGCAATTCTCCACTCCAGTAAATATAAAACCAAAGAAAACTATTGACCACAATTCACGAATAATGATGCTTGGTTCATGCTTTGCAGAAAATATAGGTAAAAAACTAATTGAATGCGGATTCAACGTAGTGATAAACCCTATGGGCATATTATACAATCCACTTTCAATACATATAGCATTAACAAGAATCATCGAAGGACGTGAATTTACAGAAGACGAACTCTTCTATCACAATGGTTTATGGGCTTCTTTCATGCACCATGGCTCATTCTCACACGCCGATAAAAATAAGGCACTTAAAATGATGAACGAACGACTACACGAAAGCCATGAACAACTAAAAAATGCTACACATCTGATTATCACCTTCGGGTCAGCTGAAGTATATGAATATAACAATCAAATAGTGAGCAATTGTCACAAACTCCCATCTCGCCAATTTACCCACCGCCTACTATCAATCAACGAAATCACCACTCCTTATTATTCCCTATTCCCTACTACTTATTCCCTACTTCCTATTTTCACCATTTCCCCCGTACGTTACCTCGGAGAAGGTGCTCATCACGGACAAATCAACAAATCTACTCTATTACTTGCAACCGACGAAATCTGCAAAAAAACAGGAGCAGACTATTTCCCATCATACGAAATAATGATGGACGAACTTCGCGATTACAGATATTATGCCGCTGATATGATTCACCCTTCAGATATAGCAGTTGAATATATATTCGAACGATTTACAGAGACATATTTAACTAACGAAGCCATTCGCACAACCGAAGAGATAAAAAAGATAAAAAAATCGCTTGCACATAGACCTCTCCACCCCGACTCAGAAGAATACGACAAATTCAAAAAAAAGCTATCGCAACAAATTGCTACGATAGCCAGAAAATATCCTAATATAAAAATTAATAAATTATAAAACTTTCTCAAACGAAAATTCTTTACCAAAATCATCTTGAAAAACTAAACGATTCAAATCTAAATATTTTATTTTATACACTTTAGGCACAAGCACACCATTTTGCATTTCATGATAATGTATAAATTTAGAATTATTTAATTCCCACTTCATAGGTGAAGCTTCTTCTTCTATCACATCATCTCTTGTATCCCATGTAACACCCATACCATCTTCATCAAAACGATAAAACATTGTAGCTGATTTCCATTTTCCTATCAATAAATCTACATCATATTCAACATCTTCATATACCTCTGGTTCAATATATTCCAACTCATAAATATGACTTTTATAATAAATATAATAAGCCCCAGCACAAACCAATGTCACTATAAAAATAATTACAAATATCAATAATCCTCGATGTTTCATAATTTACATTTTTTTAAGTTTAATAACTTTAGGTGTTATATTTTTAAATTGAGGCATCTCTTGACCTACCTTTGCATTTATATATGTAGGATCACAAACATAATATTTTTTACCTCCGTAATTATAAGCTGTTGCATCATCAATAGTTATATCATCACCAAAACAAACTGCAGTAGCAAGATGACCAGGATACTGCAAACCTATTACAGATAAATTCAAATACCTACGCACTAACCATCCAAACAAAGCAGAACGATCTTCACAATCACAATATGGATAAGCAATAACTTCTTCTGGATAAAAATATTTTTCTCGACCAAATTGGTCATCATCAGTCTTATAATCAAATGCAGTTTGTACAAAATTAAGAATTACTTCTACTGCTTTCGGCACTGAATACAACTCATTTAATCCTCCAAATTTTTCATTCAACATATTTTGCGACTCTTGGGACATAGCCGATACAAAATATATAGGAAACACTGTTTGTGGTACATCATCAAGAAATGCAATATTCTTACTATTAAATGGCAAATTAATAGTTGTATTCAAACCATTTATTTTCAATTCGCGTATTTTATCGCAATAACCAATAGAAAGCGGTGTATCAAAATCAAGTTTTATTTGCGCTAAATTCAAATCTTGATTATTCAAATTATATGTGTAAATTTTATTTGAATCATCACCATAAACGAGGTAATATTTCACATTCTTATCATTCTCTTTAAATTGAAAAAAACCATAATTATAAACCTCTTTGGTATTATCAATAGCAAGAAGCAAAACAAGATTTCCACTAACAACACTACGCCCAACTTTCGCTTTATATCCCCCCATATTACGTAGCATATAAAAAGAAAACGCTACTATATCATCTTTATTTACAAACAAACTCTCTGCTATTGATTTAGTAATCAAATACTTTCCCCATTCGTTAAGACCAAATTTATTTGCTGTTACAAAAATATCACTCCACAAATTAGATGTTTCTGCTGAATATTTTGATATATTCCGCAAATAATTTGCCACATTACTTTCAGAAGCCCCACCAACACTCAATCGTAAATTATCATTAACAGAAAATGACAGGTTTTCACCGTAAAAATCCACAGTTATATTAGTAAGATTTTTTTGAGGTACAGCATTATTTTGTTTATCAGGCATAGAAATTGATTTAACGATAAATTCTATTACATCGTCAAAATCAAATGACAAAGATGAATTTGTTTTAGATGCTACTGGTGCATTTTGTAACTTAGGCTCTAAAAAAGGGGTTGATGCCCTACGAAAATCATCAAACAACTGCCATTGTTGCTCAACAAATGAAGCAAATTCAGCATTTTGTTGTGCAGTAAAACGTTCAAAAGCTTCATTCCGTTTGTGTAAAAAATTATTTAATGCCTCATCTGACGATTTCTTAAAATCATCAAATAATTGTTGTGACACACAAAAATTTGATACAACCAAAAAACAAATCAATATATACGACTTTTTTTTCATGTTATATATTATTTTAATTGAAAATTTTTAAAAAAAAATTATATTTTTGAATATACAACTACAACTTAATAATGAACGAGTACATTTTTAACTACTCTTTTTATTATCATAGAATCTTATTACTAAATCGTATTTACATGTTTATAATGAACATTCTCTAAAAATCATTGCAAATATACCACAAAATAATGATATATACAACACTTTATAAAACTATCTACTCAATAAATTTTAATATATCTTGCAAAATAATATTTTCCACATATTCAATTCAAGATAACTACAAGTT
>JAEIGA010010839.1_pt1 | contig 13820 bp, 13 predicted proteins | sample 9270691 | NCBI WGS metagenome assembly JAEIGA01 (sample SAMN17057246, study PRJNA624740) | gut metagenome | biome: biome; isolation source: fecal sample | host: Bos grunniens | place: China: Xizang | collected 2019 | reverse complement strand
TAGGTTTCGGACATATTGAATAGCGTTTATTGCGCTTTGCGTTTGATGAGTCGAAAACTTCGCAACTTTTCAAGCCAAATCAAAACCAAAGTAACAGTAAATGCCTATGGGTATGACTATATCCATACTGCACTTGTATTCAAGGCGTAGTATGTTGTCATATCAGCGTAGGTTTCCTGTTGTTTATTTGATTTGGTGGGCAATGCGAAGGCCTCGACTTGTAAGTAAGCAACTCGAGGTCTGCGCTTTTTGTGTCTATAGGCAAATAGTAAATAAATAACAACAATATCAACTCTAAAAACTCAAACAATTATGAGAAAACTTTTATCAGTTTTATTCTCCACCCTTCAGGGGGGAGTTAGAGGAGGGCTTCTTTTCGTGACACTTCTCGCCACCACCACCCTTTGGGCACAACGCTTCCAAGTAGATAATTTGTATTACAAAGTAGTCAATAACAACGATGAAATGAAAATTCCTTATGTGTCTAATCCTGGCTATGGTTACACCACTGTTGTCCTTTATGTGCCAGAAAACACCCCAGCAGGGTGCTATGCGGTGGGTTCAGTTAATGGTTGGTCTGAACAAAATACTGAGTTGATGTTTACTCCTATTGAGGGTGCTACTAGTGAGCGTTGGGTCGCTTGCACATTTGAGTATGCTTATGATATGCAGTTCAAGGTGTTAGCAATACCTTCTGACCCTGCTATTGCTTTAAGTTGGTATTATCAATGGGGTAAAAATATGGATCCAGAGAACGACCTTGTAGAGGACAATGTAGTTATTCTTGAGGGTAGTACGGGCGGTTATTTAAAACTAGAGAACCAAGGTGAACCATGTCTTTTGGGACTTGAAGATAATGGTGTAGTGTATATTGAAATAAAAGACTGGGCTACCAATCCTATTATAGTGAAAGGAAGTAATAATAATCCTTTGTATGTATCAAGCAAGAAATCTCCAACTACCCAACAAAAGCGTTCGAACACCGATACCCCTCGCCAAGTGGTAGTGACTTATCAAAATGAATGGCCATCTGAAAACTATCACTACCTCACGAAAGCCAATATTCCTGCAACAATCGAATATAGAGGTCAAACTTACGAAGTTATTGGTATTAGCGAAAAAGCTTTTGCTAACTCGCCTATAACCTCCGTTACCATTCCTAACAGCATAAAGAGTATTGAACGAAATTCTTTCGAAGATTGCAAACTTTTAACTACCGTAAAAATCCCTGAAAGTGTTACGAGTATAGGAATAGAAACTTTCTTTGGTTGCTTATCTCTTTTGTCTATTACTATTCCAAATAGTGTAACGCACATTGGTGGTCGGGCTTTCTATAATACAGGCATTTATAATAATGATGCAAAATGGGATAATAGGGCATTATATATTAGTAATTGTCTAATTGCTGCGAAGGAAGAAATGGCTGGCGATTATGTAGTAAAAGAGGGTACTCGCCTCATTGCACAAGATGCTTTTCATGACTGTAATTCCCTAATTTCTGTTACTTTGCCTAATAGCGTAACCCACATTGTAGATGGTGCTTTCTATTCATGCGACTCTCTAACTTCTGTTACTATTGGCAGTGGTATGGTAAGTATTGGTTTTTGTGCTTTTGACCGTTGCTATGCTTTGGATCAAATTTATTGTTATTCCATTATTCCACCAACTGTGAATGATTGGACATTTAGAGATGACGAACAATACACATATCGTTACTATGCAACTCTTTATGTTCCAAAAGAAGCATTGTTGGATTACAAAGTACATGACATATGGGGATTATTTGCAAATATTGTACCCATAGCAACAGCATCAGTAGAAAACACCCATAGCCAATCGCCAATGACCAATTGCCCAAAGATTCTCCGCAATGGTCAACTCATCATCCTTCGTGACGGTGTAGAGTACAACGCCATAGGACAAGAATTGTGATCTGTGTTTAGAGTTTAGAGAACGGCGCGTTGCGCCTACTGTTTAGAGAACACGTGCGGGTAGCAATGTCCGTACGTGTTTTCTAGTATCGTGCAATATCTCTTCGACTTCACGAAGAGGTATTTGCACGAAATCTCGCTCACATATTCTCGGATGTGGCAACGTAAGCGTTTCAGTATTGCATACCACCTCTTCGCCTTCCAAAAAGTTCTCCCCTCTGAAGGGGGAGTTAGAGGGGGTCAAAGCTTGCAACAAGTCGATATCAATCACCCGATCGTGATAAATACCATCTACTGATTTCCGTGTACGTCCCATCTCACGTTCGATCTGCTGTGTGATAAGTAGTACATCTTCGGGCAAATATTCGGTTTTGAACACCGCAACTATGTTCGCAAACTCATTTTCGGAAACAAATCCCTGTGGTGCACTTCTAAAAATGGAGGAGCATGCTAGACACTCCCCCACTCGCTCGTGCAGCAGTTCGATGGCTCTGCGCAGATTCTCCTCACGATTGCCTAGATTGGTTCCTATGCCGAAATAGATGAACATCGTTACAACGTCATTGGATTATAGCTTGATGGGTAGATTAACAAACTCATAAGAAATACCATCCCCCATAGTTGCTACCAAATACGCTGGTTTCTTATCCTCATCGGTCATGGAATCCACAATGATACAAGTCAGTTCGTCAAAAAGTGTTACTTCGCGCGAATGGCTATGACCCGTCAAAAGCATATCTACTCCGTGAGATTGGAACAAACGAAGCAATGTATAAGTCTCTTCAATGGAGTAATTCGTAGCTATGCCTTGCGAGTTATCCCGCATAAAGAAATGAGTATGACTACCCGCTACAATATGACGGAAGTTTTGTTTGCTGGCCCACTCTAAGGTGTTTTGCAACCATTTCAGTTGCTTATTACCCAACGTACCATCTGCACTATCGTACATGATGTAGAGGTCCTTTTGCCCGAGAGGAGTCTCCACAATAAAGTAATAAACACTCGTCTTAAAGGTCTCTAAATAGGTGTCCCACTGCTTGAAACAGATGTCGTGATTGCCTGCAACGAGCATCATAGTATCTGATTTAAGCGAGTTATGAGGTATCTCATTAAAACTCTTCACAACATCAGGATAGTGGTTGGATGCATCCACTATATCGCCCAAGTGCAATGCCACTGGACAGTGTAAATCAGCGCGATAAGCACGGATAAAGTTCTGCCAGTTGTAGAAATCGGTAGTGATATGAGTATCGGTACATACATACACGCGATAATTCTCCACAGGTGCTTTGAGCGTAACAAAAGGATGCGATGCATTGTACTTCTCCGAATCCGCAAAGCGCACATCAGTACGAGGAGACGAACCTATGATATTACCAACCAGATCCAAACGAGCATCTGGTCCGCAAGCGGTGAAGATGGAACCAAGAACAAGGAACAAGGAGCCAAGATAAATGTATATATTCTTCATAATTCTTAATTCATAATTCAAAATTAAAACCTATACTCCGCTCCCACACGTACTTCGGCTGCGTAGTAGTGGGCATTCATATGGAACATACCTGCATTCTTGTACTTACCAGAGAGGCGAACGCGCCAATGTTCATCCACATCATACCATCCCCCCAGATAGAGCATTGGCGTCCATGGTCGCTCAATCATATAATTATCTGCATTGGATATAGCGATAGCAATATTCCATCGAGAAGTCACTGGACGCACAAAACCTTCTACTCGGTAGAGCAACTGAAATGGCTCAACGATATATTTGTCAAGAGTGTTTCTTTCGTATGGCAAAGGCATCATCACACGGTTAATCAGTCCAAATTGCACATTGATATACTGCATGCGGTATCCTAAAGAAATAGCATGTAGAAACTCATTGACTTGGTCACGTGCCACGAAGCGAGCCATCAGCCTATCTTCGATATACATTTCGCCCACAGGTAAGGCAAACTTGGGTCGCAGTTGTACTCCCATCGTATGCACATTAGCGGTACTGGTGCGGATATTCACTTGCATCTCAAAATGCGGATTGATAGGCATCAACGCATCAATATCGAAGTTCGCCATCGAACCATAGGTCAGGTTATGCCCATAACCCGCATGCAGCGACACGCTGTATGTCGTATCCCCTGGCTGTACTTGTGCAACCGCAGATAACGTCATCAAAAAAGAACTGAAAATGAGAGTAATTGCTTTCTTCATAGTATCAATTATATTTTTCTCTTTTTTTTATATCTATTCTTTCAATGGGAAAACACCTGTAGGACGCAGAATCGTGTATTGCGTCAACGATTGATTGGATCGGAAACCTACACCTTTAACAATAGAGGCTTCACGTGTGATGACAATCGCAGAGTCAGAGTAGATAGATTCTGTTTGCTGATCCCAATATAGCAAAGGAGTTTCAAAATGTTCCCCATCCAAATTCATTGCATGCACATTACCACGTAACATCCAACGCTGAGCTGGCTCGTTATAATACGCATAATCAGCCTCTACAGTAGCATCCGCTTCTAAATCTAAATTAAATTTCTCAAGATAGATGCCATCAGGAAACTCCCAGTAAGGTGTATCAGCCTTGTCAAAAATCTTCCATTTATCGGCCTTGATACGATATCGTACCACACCAGAATCGGAAATGATAGTAGCTACATCGTTCGCTTCAAGCACAGGTATAGCAGCCCTATCGCTTACAGCTTCGGTGCGCAAACGCATGTCACGTCGACGACAACCCACCAACATACAAAATAACACCAAGAGAATCACATATATGATCCTCTTGATGTTAACTTGCTGATCTATTGTTAGATAACTCACGCTATACAATTATTCTTTTCTAGCGCGGCACTTGGTTGTCTTACCAATCCATCCACCAACAGTGTATGGTTTGTCCAATGCACTAGAACCTAACTTTTGGTGCATGAAGATATCCTCCTTGCTTGGGAAATATTGGCTATAGGTTTTGATAAAACCATTAGCTGCATCTTGGCAAGAAGCATCAACGCTCTTCGCTTTAGCAAACATATCGCATGCAATCCAATATTTAGCGCGATCGAGTATAGCATCGTCAGACACTTTGTCACCGTTAGCGTAGCTCAATCCAATCAACAAGTAGCAACGTCCATTCTCAGAATCAACATCCAATGCTTGTTGTGCATATACTACACACTCTTTGTAGTTCTCTTGTTGGAGATATACATTAGCGAGACGATACAAGTAGTCTGATTTATCCTCGCTAGATTCTACCAAAGTCAATGCTTGTTTGTAGTAATCTACTGCACCTGCTAAATCACCTTTCTTCAGACACATTTGTGCACAACCTGCTGCAGACTCTGCTGAAGGTTGCAATTTGTGTGCACTCTCTACTGCTGCAAAGTAAATATCGCTCTCTGTGCAGTCCATACGACGATATAGCTTCATGATTGACATCAATGTCTCCAGATCGTTGGCACTTTCTGCTACTTTGGGTCCAAACTTCTCATCCATGGTACTGCAATCTGCTGCACCAGAAGCAGCATACATACGATCTGCATAAGCTTTTTCGTTACTAGCTTGAGATGCATTCTTCCCTCCCGCTGCTGCTATTTGGTCCAATACTGATGTAACCAACTCATAATCAGCCAAGAATTGACTACCATTTTGCTCTGGATTTGACTTATAAATCTTGTAACTCAATTCCATCAATTTGCGAGCCACGTCCACCTGAGTTTTAGCTCCCAAAGTGGTTATAGATTCTTTGAGCCAGCCATAAGCTGGAGCAGCTAACTCATCTTCAGGGAAATATGTCAAATAATCTTTTGCCTTTAGACCCAATACGTATGCATCTGGAAATCTAGCATCATCAAAATATTTGATACGATCATCGTGCAGTTTCATGATAGAATCACGCAAAGCATTACGTGTAGCATCATCTTGTGCTTGTGAGTAACGATACTCCATAATCTTCGCACCGTTGGTGTAAAGTTGGTTAGTAATACCCTTAGCTTCATTTCGGAAATCAGGACGACTTTGATAAACTGGCAACCAATTTTCATAAGCAGCAGTCCAATCACCCATCTTCACAAACTGTTGGAATAGAGAAATCTTTTCGATGCATTCTGCAGAATCTAATTTCTCTTCTACAGGTGCTATTACCTCAGGCTCTGCACCTTTCTTTTTCTTCTTTTGTGCAAAGCCTACCATTGGAATAGCAAAGCACAACACAATTAATAATACTTTTTTCATTTTGATTGTTTTATTTTTATGTTTATAACTTATCATTCTACAACTTTCTCTTGAAGAACCAATGTTCTGCTATGGCTGCATTCACCACAAAACGCAGATAGTTCTCATTTAAAGGAGTCTCACCAAAGCCTCGCCTACCATATTCAAAAGTAGTATTAACCACTGTACCTATTGTACGCAAAGGAAATCCAAAACCCATAGTAATGGCTATATTGGGTTGATTATACTGATTCGTATAGGAAGTTGTATAGTTAGCACCCATACGCCAATACATTCGATCTACAAATTTACGGCTTGTTGGATCATTGCGATATTCGACTCCCACTGCCCAACGATGGCGACTACTCAACTCGTCTTGACTATTGAAATACAATACTTTAGACCAATCTTGACATTGGTAATCCAAAGCTATAGTCAATCGATTATCGTAACTATAACTCAATCCTGCACCATATACCATAGGCATTTCAAAACCTGTATCCATTGACAATACTGTATCATTAGTATTTTTTTCTATCTGCTTGTATTCACATTTAGAAAATCGCTGCTTAGCCTCAAACATACCTCCTAATACCACATTGTGTTTGCCAAAGGTATGGAATAACTGCGCACCATAACGCAAACGCAGACTATTCACACGCAGATAATCACCTTGCTCCACGGATTTTATATTTGCATCATCAAAGTTCAAAGCACGCTTTTGGGTCGTTTCACCAAACATGTAATAGACATTTGCACCCAGAGCAACCCAATCGCAGATATTCACACTCAAACCACCATATACTTGGGTGAAACCACCTTCACCACTATAATTTTTAGTGTGATGATAAGCAGAATCTATTGAACTAGATAGCGCAAAGTTATATCCTACAGCAGAATAAGGATTCACGCCTACTGACATCGCCACATACCTACGCCACAATGGAAATTGCATCGTGATATACTCCAAGTTGCCATTCACCTTATTGCATTGACCATTTATGTCACCATAATTGGTGTACAAAAACGAACCTGCAATGTCAAACATAAAGGTCAAACTATCGCATGCCGTATATGATGCTGGTTGAGCTGGGTTGATGGCTTTATTCGAACGCATACCCGTACCTACTCCACCCATCGCACGATAAGCACCTGGCAGATTATCATTCAACTCTCCATATCCAAATCTCGAAGATGGCGAAGATGTCGCATTTTGCGCCCACACTCCCACAACCATCATCGTTGCTACTGCTATTACTATATATCTTTTTATATTCATGATTCGTTCGTTCAAACTATAAACTTTAAACCTTAAACTCTAAACTACTCAAAATACAATTCAGTCCTATCAACACCAAGTGTGGCTCTCCCACCACCTCTTTCTGCTTCATCGCATTTAATATATAAGGTGCATGGCCGCCTGTCACATAGGTCTTGAATGCTATCTTCTGATCTTTCAGTTGACGCATATACCCTTTCACCTCAAACACCAATCCACGCACCACGCCAGCTGCCATGGCCTCTTTCGTGTTCTTGCCAAACAGGGGCGTCAACGCATCCGGCTCCACTTCTACCTTAGGCAGTCGCTTAGTCATCTGGTTCAATGCCGTTAGTCGCATCTTGATACCAGGAGCGATATTACCGCCTAAATAGCCTTGCTCTGCCGAGACAAAGTCATAGGTCACTGCCGAACCTGCATCCACTATCAGCAAGTTCTGCCCTGGACACAAATGTGCCGCGCCTACGGCTGCTGCTATGCGATCGTGCCCCAAGGTCTCTGGAGTCTGATAGCAGTTCTTGATGGGCAACGGAGTTAAGTGATCAAACAGCACGAATCGCTTCGACAAACGGTTGAGCGCATTGATCACAGCAGGCTCCATGTTCGCTACCGATGACACGATACTCTGTGTAATGGGATACAAGGAGAACAATCGTTCCACATCCACACTCGTAAATGAGCGGTACAAAAGGTTCTTCACGATCACGCCGTCCTTAAACAGCGCCACCTTCGTTCTCGAATTACCCTGATCAATACACAAATTCATGCCTCTAACCTCTAAATTCTAAACAGTAGCGAAGCGTCCTCTAAACTCAAGCGAGGACCGCGCTTAAGCTTCATACAGGAAGCGCTTAATACTCTTCTTTGGTGTCTTTTCAAACTCGTGGGTGTAGAGCTTCACGATGCTAATCTGCTCATAAGCCGCTAACTCAGCATTCACCAACTTGCGGTTATCTTCCATCACAGCCTCCAACTGCTCTTGCGTCAACTTATCCGCATCTACCGCCTCAAAGTCAGGGCAAACCAACGCCACCAATCGTGTATCCTCTTTCTGCAATACCAACGACTCCAACACATATGGCATATTATTAATCTTCGCCTCTATCTCCTCTGGGTAGATATTCTGTCCACTAGGTCCCAATAGCATCGTCTTGCAACGACCCTTGATATAGATAAAACCATCCTCGTCTATCGTTCCCAAGTCACCAGTTTTGAGCCAACCATCCTCCGTAAACGACTGAGCAGTAGCCTCTTCGTTCTTGTAGTAGCCTGTCATCACATGCTCGCCACGAACTTGAATCTCACCCACTCCCTCGGCATTGGCATCCGCAATACGAGCCTCCATATAGCCTTTCAGCACTTGGCCGCAAGACTGGCTACGAAACTCTGTCCATGGGGTAAAACTGATGAGTGGAGCTGTCTCCGTCATACCATAACCTATCGTCAATGGGAACTTGATTCGGCACAAGAAAGCCTCTACCTCTGCGTTCAATGGCGCACCACCAATGATGATCTGTGAGAACTCGCCACCAAATGCCGTCATCAATTTCTCGCGAATCTTACCCAACACCACTTGATCCAGCAATGGCACTTTCAACACCCAACTAACAGGCGTCTTCGAAATCTGTGGCTGAATCATCTTCTTGTAAATCTTCTCCAAGATCAATGGCACACTCAATATCACGGTTGGTTTTACTTCTGCAAAGGCCTTCAATAGGATTTTTGCAGATGGGGTACGACCTATTAGATAGGTATGTCCACCTGCAGCCAAACATGCCAAGAAGTCAAATGCACATCCATACGCATGCGCCAATGGCAAGAATGCCACATGGCGACAACCAGGGTATACCAATTTTGATTCCAATCCAAACAACACATTGCCCGCCAACGCATTCGCTGGAGTCATCACGCCCTTGCTAAAGCCTGTGGTACCTGAAGTGTAGTTGATCGATGCCAACTCCGCATTGCTGCGTTCAGCATACTCAATATCATCTTTGCTAAAACCCCTAGGATACTTCTCTGCAAACAGCTCCTCGATGGTCATCTTATCCACGGCCTGCTCCATTGGCAAACGGCTGATGATCATATCCATATTGTTGAGCGAGAGTACTGCTTTCAACTCTGGCACTTGCTCTGGGTCGATATTCTCCCAAATCAGGTCGGTAATAAACAGCAGCTTACTCTCCGAGTGGTTCACAATATGAATGGCATCATTGGCCTTAAAGTCTTGTAGTATAGGCACAATGATTGCACCATAAGTCACAGTTGCCAAGAAAGTGGTCACCCAATTCGCATTATTCTTGCCCATCACAGCCACCTTGTCGCCTTGCCCAATGCCCGCTTGCTCAAATAGCAAATGCACCTTAGCGATATTCTCCGCCAATTGTGCATAGGTCAGGGTATTGGTGGTTCCATAATCGGTCACGGCCTCCAATGCCCAATTCTCACGAAACGACTTCTCGTAAATCTTAATCAGATTTTGTTCTGGTTTAGTTAACATATCGTTGTACTATTATTTTCGTTTTACTTCATTGCCTATAGCCCTAAGGCAACGGTATCTCCAGTAATCCGTCCTCCACCTGTGGTAAGGTATTCATGGGCTGTACATACACTACAGAATCCACTACATACTGGCTATTTCCACGCCATGGCAACACGCCCAAATAGCGCTTCCAATGCAGCTTAATCTGACGACTAGAGCTACTCTCTATTTGACGTGCAACTTGCTCATCCTCAACCGAAAACTTAAACTCATTCGATTGGATCGTCGCACTCGTATTACGCGAGTTGTATCCCGTCTGAATCATCTTACCCTCGTAGGTCTTGAAGATAAAGCCCTCGTTCTGGAAATAATTAATATCCCCCTCATTCACGCCTTGACTATATACAAAGAAGAACTTCACATATACAAACACCACTAAGCCCACTAATACTAATGTACTCAAAACCACAATTATTTTACCTCCTATTTTCATATCCTTACCTTTTTTTACACTCAAACTGCACATTAAGCGCCTTCAAGCCATAATCGCTGCAAAATTACTAAAAATAATCGAAATACGCAAATCATTTATCATAAAACTATTATTTTTAATAATAATTTAACTTTTTGGCATGATTTTTGCATAAGGTTAAGTAGAAATATTAACCTATAAAAATTACAATAATATGAAAAAGTACGTATGTGATGTATGTGGTTGGGAGTATGATCCAGCCGTTGGTGCCGAAGGCGTAGCTCCTGGCACACCATGGGAGCAAGTTCCAGAAGATTTTGTTTGCCCACTTTGTGGCGTAGGCAAAGACGAGTTCTCCCCTGCAGAGTAACCAATAGTCCCACTAGCAAAAAAATAACGAGATCATTCTCGTTATTTTTTTATCCCTCGCCTATATCTATAGGCGCTTTGCGCCGTCCTATAGCGAAGCGTCCTATACCCTCGCAGAGGCGTCCTACAGCCACTTTACGGCTACCAATCTATCATACCTCGCTCCAAACGGTCTATAATACACCCACACGGCATATTCATTCTCTGTCTGCCAATGCGAACCTTCCAACGGTAAACTGCTCACGCCATTTTTACCCCAAACATAGTACATATAGTCGTAGCCGCCTTGCTTCAAATAGGCATACAAGTAGTAGCATTTATTGTCGGCATCATACTCCATCCTATTCTTCGTACTCATATGATTACCAAATACTTCTCCACCGACAAACACATGCCCATCCATCACATATTGCTCTACAGGCAACACAAAATGCACCCAGATATATTCCGCTTCTATATCCACATAATCCGTCTTCTCGCAGTTCACTAGCCATTGCCCATTGGCATCCCTTTCCGTTACATAGGGCAAGCCCTCACGACCAGCATTTCTGTTCTTGGTGCCGCGAACCTCATCTATATCCAATAACGCATGATATTCGCCTTGGGCGTAATCCACTACATCTACATGATAACCTGCATAATACGATGAATATATATCAAAATGCCTGTACTCATTTCCGCCTTCGAAGATCAGACTTTTTTGGTTCACATAGCGCAGTCTATTGGGTTCCACGAAGGTCGGTTTCACCAGCACAACCTGATTATCTCGTCGGCCGTTCTGCTCTACCACTACTGTCACATCCCCTGCATCGCGCATGTTCAGCGCTTTGGTCTGTACATCCACATCCAACTGTTGATACCTGCCATTGAGTTCTATATCCGTGTTCGCTCGCATATTCACATCGATTCCCACGATGGGCTCCACTACCCTAAAACAAACCTCTGCCACTACCCTATCTTGGTCGCCATCCTCGTATATCTGCACCACGTAGTTGCCGCTGGCTTTCAGCTGCATATCTTCGTTGGGAAACGCAAACGAATAGTGCGTATATGCTTGTTGGGTATTCATCGAATGCTCATAATCCACCACATCTGCGGTCGTAAAGCCGTCCACATATTCATAGCTACTGATATCGCTCTCGGTCCAATCCCTGTTGCAATGCACCACGCGATACGAGTATTGATGCACATCGTGGCTCATCTCGTCGAACGAGATCTCCAAAGTATTCTCCGCTTCGCTACCATCTATCACACTGCTCTCTGGCAGTACAAGATAGGGTCTGCTGACTGTTCCCGATGGCTCTAAAGCCTCTATCATATACCGCATGCGTAGCGTGCTTATGTCGCTGTCCAGCACCTGTGTCCTATGCTGCGCCTGAGTCCCCATCGCCACGACCAACAATATGACTATCCATATTCTCCTCATATACATGTATCTTACTATCCAAAGATTGCAGTCTATTATTTTTGTAGTGTTCTCACCTCATCACCACGAGCCAATTCGTCGGATAATCATGCCCCTTCGGATGCAATATATGCACCTTGCCTTCCTCGTCTCTATAATACGAATGATTCCATCCCGCCCCCATATCCATGTATAGCGCCTGCTCTACGCCTGCGTCTAATAGCGCTTGCAAGTAGTCCTGATAAGCCATCTCCTCACGGTTGGCCATCACATAGAATCGTCCATTCTTATGACATAGCGAACGGTAGTGCTCCACCCTGTCCAGCGGCTGGATCTTGTGCGCATAAATCGCCCCATTTTGGATCACCCAATGTTGTGTAAAAGCCATGCCGCCATGCTCCACGGCACGATCTAGCACCTCATCGCATGGAAAACTGCATATTCTCTTAGCTAACATCTTGCCATCCAATCCCTTACCTTCCCATACGAATAGCGCATATCGCTCTGCGAATGGGACACATTCCTTATCTTCCAAATATCCTTCGTGCAATATTCCGCCCGAAATATGTGGTCCTAGGATATTGCTATGTTCGAAGTGATCGAGGCATTGACCTGTGAAGGCAGCAGCGGCGCAAAGTAGGACATTTTCTTGTGCCGTGTCGGGCATTTGTCCGCAGGCCAGGTCGAGTGGGCAGTCAGTAATATCGTAGATGGTGAGCAGCTCAGTGCTATCTACGTGCATGGGGTATGTGGGTTGATTGGGCATATTCGTATTATCATTATTGCACGCGCGTCCGAGTGCTGCTATCATAGCCGCTCCTGCGATACATGCTATTGTACGAATGAGTGTCTTTTTCATTGGTTCTCCGTATCAAAGATAATCTCTAGACCATCTATCTGCAGTCGCACTTTGAGCCACTCGTATAGTCGTGTTTTCTCCTCCTCGCTTGGCATTTCGCTGCAATGTGCCACCACTACCACTTGCTCCTCGCTCGTCACCACATTCTGCTCCAACGCCGTACCTTTAGCCAGTGTCAGGCGTGTGATACTGGGCAGTTGCACTTGCAGTTCCTCTGCCAACTGCTTGGCGGGCAACTCTTGCTGCTTATAGGCGGCAATCTGTGCATTCAGCACTTTGATCGAATCATCGCGTACCTGAATATTGCTTGCATTGGTCGCTATCAAGTTCTTGACGATCTCCGTCTCATTGAAGCGGTCCACCTGTACTGTCGCATCCTCGTGTATCACGATTTGGGAACGCATGATGCCGTAGTTCTCCGCATCGCGCAGGAGCATCTCCTTGGTGTCTTCGTTGAGTGTCTCACCTGCCAAACGCAATTCCAGCATATATGGCTTGGCATCGATATTCACTTGGGAATCATAGATATAGGTCTTACCAATGTTTTGGTTTTTCTTCACAAATCGATTAGCAAGCTTCGTAAAATCATTCTCACGAATCACATGATATCCCGTAAAGATACTGGTTGCCGCTAGCAGGATAACCAACGCATACGATAGGATGAAATATCTGGTGCGATGTTGCTCCACGGTCTTCATAGGGAACTTCAGGAACTTCGCCATCAAATATGCCGCCATGGCGATAAAAATACAGTTGATGCTGAATAGGAACAGCGCTCCTACGGTATATTGCCAACTCAGATTGGCTATTCCGT
>JAEIGA010010838.1_pt1 | contig 13821 bp, 10 predicted proteins | sample 9270691 | NCBI WGS metagenome assembly JAEIGA01 (sample SAMN17057246, study PRJNA624740) | gut metagenome | biome: biome; isolation source: fecal sample | host: Bos grunniens | place: China: Xizang | collected 2019 | reverse complement strand
CTCCCGATTTTAATTTACCCCATCCGTTTTGAGTCTGAACAATCGTGTAAGATTCACCTCTACCTAATTCACCAGCGAGACCATAAGATGCTCCTGGACCTTTACGTATGTTTAATTTATCGGTGTTAACTCGCACCACATAATTTGTTGTGTTAGTCGTAGGTTTAGGTGTTGATGTAGAACCACCATTAATGTATTTCTTAACTAATGGAATAAAGTTATTTTGAATTGCAGCTTTAGTGTTACCAAATCCCATGAAGTTTGTACCTGGACAAGTTTTAGCCGAACGACCTGGTGTATAATCTCCTAAATATAATCCACCAGAAGTAAACCAAGCATGACATCTTAAAGTTGAAACAGAAGGTGTAATGTTGAACTTTTTACATAATTCACCATACACGGCGATGACTGCTTGTTTTTGTTCTTCGGTCATGACATCTCCACCTTTATCGAAATTACCATAAATCTCGATACAGATTTTGTTGGTATTCCAACCTCTAATACCGATAGCTGTTGTGTTTGATAGACTGCGTCCTGTTACAACAACTCCGTTTGGGAAAATAGTAAAATGCTGAGCAATATCATCCCAACCGTTTGTATTAACGTGATACGATTTCATATTTCGTTGACGAACTAATTCATCTTCGTGTGTACCATTATCTTTGTAGAAATGTTTATAGCTTGGAGAATATGTGTGGTGGATTTGAATCCCGTTGTACTTATAATTTCCTTGTTTCCCAATCCAAGTTTTAAACTCACTCACTGACATTTTAGTAAAGCCATAACGCGTTTCACTCATTTTGATTTCCCCTTCCGTAGTTATATAATCTTCCGACAACTCATAATTTTCAGCTGATTCGAAAACATCTTCACTTTGTTGCTCTTCAAATATAAATTCACCCATATCGCATACAAACACGATAATCTCCTCCTATATGATTTTGACATCTATAGTTTGAGAATATCCAAGTTTTTCCATAAGTAATTTTACCTGACGAATTGTAAGTTGGTCTACTTTTTCTTTAACGCTTTCTCGAACCATATACTTCTCAACATATTCAACACCTTTAGTGTCAAAAGAATCTTCCCATTGTCTTGTTGCTTTTTCGGCATCGGATTTGTTTGCTAGTATATTGGTACTACATTCTTCATTGATACGTACAAAAGAATTTGCTACTCGATGATAAGCTCCTTCGTCGATTTGTGCTCGAGGTACTTCGATTGTAATCTTTTTATCCGTAGCTTTTGTAATGTGAGATTGACTTAGGTCAACGGTTAAAGCGTAATAAAAGTCCGCCGTACCAACAAGCTTATACTCACTTTTAAAACCTAAAATACTATCTCGTTTGTATACATATGTGTGTCTAATATTAATAGAGCCGTCTAATACTTTGAAATTACATTCATCGTTCAGTTTTTCCTGGATTGATGAAGTATCAATTAGTGTTTCGGTATAGTTGTATTTTTGGTCTGTGATGTTTTGCTGAATTTGTAGGTCCCTCTCTAGTTGGTTGATTTCATATTGTTGGTTAAGAACAACGCCTGAAACTATTACCCCTGTTAAACCAACAGCGATAATCTTCTTATTAACATTTTTCATATCCATTATAAAACCCCCTTCCAAAAATAAAAAGAAGAGGATGAGTACGGAATCGAACCGTAATCGTCACCCATAATTCGTGACCTCGCCCTCTCATAAAGGACCGTGTTATTTTCGCGTATTTTATTCTTCTTTATTTGTCTTTTTTATTTTGAAAGTATCTAAACCGCGTGTTGAGTTATCGTTCCAGATACCAAGGAATGCTGTAATAATAGCAACTATACTTACTGGGTTCTCTAAAATATCAACCAATGCTTGGAAGAATAGACCCCAGCTAGTTAGTTGGTCGAATTCGATTCCCGCAGCTGTAAATATCAACGCTAATAATGATAGCCAGAAATAAGGATTTTTTAGTTTTTCCATATTATCACCCCTTTATTAAATTAAGAAACCTATAATTACAGATACGATTGCACTAAATACAGCCATACCCATAGATATAAATACTCCAGTTTGTTGTTTTTTAGTCTCTTGCATAGACCCTCGTACAAACTCTTCCATTGTGCTATTTCTTCTCTCCAGAGACTTGATTATTCTATCGTGTTCTCTATTTTGAGCTTCAAGAGAATCGATTCTAGCCGCTAATTTTTGCTCCTCAATATTAGATAGTTTTGCCTTCACAAAGGACATATCTTGAACTAATTGAAGTAAAAGTTCTTGAATTTTGTCGTCCCCCATCTTCTCACCCCTTTATATAATATTATTCTACTGTTTTCCATCCAGCCGGATAATCAGCCGGCGACCATACATTGTTATCTATGGTACTTTCGTAAATGATACCGTTGTAATAAACTTTATCACCAGTCATATAAGCGTTTGTGCTATCTGGTTGTTCCCATTCTTTTATCGTTTCTCCGCTTGGGTCAACTAATACTTTGGCGTATAAACTAGCTGTAACGTCTGGTGTCCATGTATCTTGGCTAGTATGAGTTTGAAGTGTTTTATACAACACGGATTTGTATTGTAGGTAACGACCAACCTCATATTTTCGATTTGGTTCCCAAACATCATAGAATTCGCTGATGCTCAATGCTACCGCATCGTCATTAACCTGATTCGCAACAAGTTTACCTATTTTATTTAAAGATTCTTCTTTAGCTTTCATTGTACTTAAATATATGAATAAAGATTCATCTATACTCCAATCTCGTATTTCTTCGTAAATATCAATGGTTGCGTCATCAGCTAAATAAATTTCACCAGCGTGAATATTACCGTTTTCGGTATTCTTGAGTAAATATCCATAATCTGGGTATAATACTCGTAGACCGTCTCTTTCTTCGAGTTTCATCTAATCACCTCCTTATTTTGACGTAAATTACGGCTATTTTCATATAAGGTCATTACATGACTCAAAAAGTTAAAAATATAAGAAAGAATACGGGCGGATAACCCATATTCTTTTGTAAAATTTATTATGGTTCTACAATCTCTTCTTCAGGAAGTTCTTCTTCGATTACTTCTCCACCTTCTTCTGGATCAATTATCTCTTCTTCGGTAACTTCTCCACCCTCAGGAGTAGTTTCTTCTGGAAGTTCAGGTTTAAAAGTATAGAGAGTAGAATCTCCACAAATCATCCATAATTCTGTATCTTCGATAAACTCATATGTTTCATCTAAGAATACTGATTCACCTTGTGATGCTTGGATGGAATATTCATTGTCGATCATTAACTCAATAGTCCAATTTTTACCAAAGTCATCTTCTCCATTATCGGATACTCCCATTGTTTCATCCGATGTAATAACTTCAGCCGTATCATAATTCCCTAGAGGGTCGTAATAGTGTAATGTTAAAGTACTCGTATCCATCATATCGCCCGATTGTTCACCGCTCGTGTTTGTAATGTTAATTGTTACAGGGAGAACTTCCTCTTCTGTTGTTTCATTCCATGGGAATACACCATCAAACCCTGTATCTTCCTCTGTTAATGTCCAATTTTGATAGTTAGAACCATCATAACACCAGTCTATATCAGCAGGGATACTACTAAGCATTTCAGTAGTCTTCGTGACTTTAGTGGTGTTAAACGAAGAAAGATCCAAAGAACTCAATCCATCGGATAGATCAGCACAATATCTAAACATAAATGACATATCAGTCACATTCCCGGTATCAAACGATGTTATATTTAATGAAGTCAAATGTCTACAGTCATAGAACATACCACGCATATTAGTTACATTACCGGTGTCAAACGATGATAAATCTAATGATGGTAGATATAGACAACCAGTAAACATATATGACATGTCGGTTACTTTACTAGTATCGAATAATGATGAATCTATTGGTTGTAGGCTCCAGCAGCTAGTAAATAATCTACGCGTAGAGGTAAAGTTTGATGTATTGATATATTCTAGTTTTTTAATAACATGCCCATTAGTTGCAGTTGAGATAAACATTATGTGATTAGTTGTGGAAGGATAATATACCCTTATTCTTTGTACTTCGGATTCAGACCAACTTCCCAATGTGGTGTTTATATCAGTCGTAGTAATCACTTTTTCCGTATTTGTAAGAAACTCTATTTTTTCCCATAATTGTTCAGAAGAACCTTTTTCGCCATCATATCCAAATGTTGGAAGAATATAATAGAAATTATTTACATCTTTAGTAGACAGTCTATTATCATATTCCGACGGTTCGATAGTATATTGTACATAGAATTCCGATGTAGGCATCGGTAAACCATCTTCACCTATTACTTCAGATTCAGGTTTTTCTTCTACAATAGTTGCATCTACTCGTTTTTCACATCCCGAATTACCTTCTCTAATTACCAATGTAGCCGTACCAATATGGGATTCTGTAAGACTCCAAATAACACACTGTATACAATTCCCACCGCCTTCATAATCATACTGATTACACATAATTGATGGTTGGTGGAAATTTTCATTCGAAGTATTCTCAAATTGTGCTGTGAAGTTAACCGGTTTATTTAATTCCCACGGATATATATTGATAACTGTATCTCTACCGACAGTCATTTCTACACTAGATGGATCAACATCGAATCCAGTAATATAATCTCCGGCACTACCACCTGAGCCCCCGTTAGGATTTTCCGCATAGATGGTTCCTTCTTCGTGTACACACCACATTTCATGAGTTCCATGATCGCCAAATGCAACTAATGTGCTCGCAACGGTTTCCCCTCGGAATGAAACTGTAATGTTGTATGTAACACCAACTTCAACCGGCATATTAACTGTAAATCCACCGAATTCATCCCCGTAAGGGAAGTCTGAACCCGTTACATATGTTCCGTCTTCCAACGCAACAGTTACATAACCTCCATCAGAGAAGTCACCTTCCACTTTAGAATAATGCATCACGACATTATTGAAATCGACTTCTTCTCCGCCACCTTCGTCACCAGAAGATTGTTCTATGATAGTAACAGGGATTCTTTGTTCGCATCCGGAATTATCTTCTCTAATCACTAATGTGGCCGAACCAGTTTGTCCTGAGATTTGGTATGAAACACTACAATAAACTACGTTATTATACCCATTCTCGTATTCATATGTATCGATACTAGGCCATAATGTATCAGATTCAGCATACGTATATTCTTCAAACCATGCTGAGAATGATACTTCTCTTCCTGTTTCCCATGGGTAAATGTATAATGTAGCGGAACCATTTTGAGGAACTTCTAGGTTAAATGTACCTAAATCGAATCCCGTAATATAATTATTCTCTGATCCGCTTCCACCACCATGAGGATTCGTATAATGCACTTGGTCTGAACCTTCTAACACATAGATGTCTGCGAAATAAACCCCGCTCATATCAGTAAGGATAACTTGATTAATGTCTACAAATTTATCCCCACCATCTTTATTTTCCCACCATTCGGAGTTTTCAACTTCTTTATATACATCGAAACCAAAGTTTGAAATCTCATATTGAGAATTGAATGAGGCAACGGCAATTTTACCAAAACCATCTTCGCTAGTGAATTCTATACGACCATCTTCATCTGTAGAACCCCAGCTATATAGTTTATAACCGTCATAGTCTCCATTTATACGGTTATAATGAATATTTAGTATAGTGAGTTGACCATCAGATTCATCTGGATAGACTTCGTCTAGATTAGGACGTTCTGTATGGTGACCATTTTGACCTTGTGTGACCCAAATTTCTGTATCGCCATAAACCGTAATCTCTTGGTCACTATCACAGTTTTTATCGGACCAATCATTCATTCTAATGATATAACCTAGTCGACATTCAGATGTTACTTGAATATATGCAATTTTACCAAAATCATCTTCGCTAACAAATTGTGCTGCTTGACCATCATTTGAATGGCCTCCGTCTTGACACCAATTCCAGATATCCCAATTTACATAATCGCCATTTTTACGGTTGTAATGTATTGTCAACATATAAGTTTCAGATTCACCCGGTTGTTCTGGTTCAGTAGGTCCAGTATTAGGTTTTTCATATAAGATCTCATCACTATCTTCTGAAATCCAAATTTCAGTATCATTACTTAAGTTAATTTGTCCTAGTTCTCTTACACCGCTACTTGCTTCAAGTCGTACCGTATATGATTGATATGCGTTCAATGAATATCCACTAATGAATACACCATAATCATCAGTTCCGCTTCCCTCACCAAGGTTATCAAAGTTGCAAATAATATTATCACCTATATAAAGAGTATCATATAGGTTACCATCAGTATCTTTATAGTGTACAGTCATATTAACCCTAGGATTTACATAAATACGAATATCTTTAGTGATACCTGAATTTGTTTCTCTAATAGTAACAATACCATCAAAGGCTTGACAATTACTCATTAGGTTGAAACCAATTACTACTGGAACTTCTCCATCTGGATTGATATTAACATCATAATTTACTACAGACCAGCTAGAGTTAGGGAAAATAACTTCAAAATTCATAGGTCTATCTAATTGATCTGGAATAACAGATAAGTAATAGCCAGTATTGGCTCTAAAAATATCTAGTCTTTCATCACATGTAAATCCTGTAATATATTCTACTTCTGGTTCACTAGGCTCTTCTGGTTTTTCGAAATAAATTATGTTCTCGTAATCATTAATCCAGATTTCAGTAGATGAAGTTATTTCATGGGTTCCATAGTGTACTACATTGAAGTCGGGTTGACCGTAGTTATCTTCTAAGAATATATCATATTCGCCCGAACTTACTAATATCATGCTAACCAATCCATACGAATCTCTTACCCCATCGTTTAGATTTACTCTATATTGTTCACCACCAGTATTACTATTAATATTTAATAAGTCATCTATAGTGCTATCGTCCGTATATTTATAATGTATAGTTAAAGTATACGATACTTCTGGTTCTGGTTGTTCTGGTTCTGGTTCCGGTACTGGATCCATCGTTAAAGGATTTTTAATGCGTAAAATATCATAGCAAGGCGGTAAAGTTGCTCTGGCTACTTTGTCGGGTCCGAATAATCGTATCTGAATAACATAAGATTCTAATTCAGAGAGTTCATCTATCATTTCGCTAGTAATTGTGAATCTAACTTTATTTTGATTTATTTCACGTAATTCCGAGAAGACAGATTTAGCATAAGGACGAAGTAGTATTAATTGAGCCTCGACGCATTCGGATAACACATAATCTACACTTTTCAATGTAAATTCTATATCCACATTTCCATCGCCTCTATATAGTATCACTTTTCTATCCGATGTTGTTTCGTCCTGTTTAATTGATAAAACAACTTTTGCGTAAAGCATTCATTACACCCCCTTTTCTGTTTCAATTGGTTCTCTCACTACAATCCCATTTTTAACTTTAGGGATTGTAATACGTGAGTCTTGTGCATAATCATATAATCGAATTTGGAATGAGTATTTACCAACCTCGTGTAACTCGTCTAATAATTCACGAGAGATGATAAACTCGGCAACACCTTCTTCACATCTAATAACTTCTGAAACTATTACTTCTGAAGATGGTGTTAAAATCACTAATTGAGCATGAGGAGTGTTCTCATACTTAATAGTGTTAAATTCGCTTCCGAATCTTAAATTTTCACTAACTATAGTGAAACGAATACAAACTTGATAGTCACCCCTATATAATACAATAGGTTTATCCATGCAACTACGTCCCTCATGTACCCTAACGGTTCTATCGATATAAATCATTTATTCTTCACTTCCTTCGTCTTCAGGAATTAATTCATCATGCATAAATCCTTGTTGGCTGTCATTTTGAAGTTGTCTAAGTTGTGCTTTTAATAAGACATTTTCGTTCGCTAATCTGGCGATTTCATCTTTATAAGTATCAATCACCAATTGAATTTTAACCTCCATAATATACCTCCTTAACCAGTATAAGTAAATTTAACTTTCATTGTTGCACTAAGTACCACGTAGTTAGTGCTATTTTGACTTGTTGGTACTGTACAGATTCCTTTTGCGGATTTAATTTTATTAATTGTAGTGGCGTTAGTTATCGTTATAGTGTAAGTCGTATTTGTTGCTACGCTAGCTGATCCAATTTTAGTTGTATCATATGTCGGCGATGTACTGCTTGGTTGGGATTCGTAATTATGAACGTAGAAGTTACAATTCGTCGCCGCAGAGTTACCACCTTTATTCCTTGTAAATGTAATTTCAATTTTAGATACACTTTTGCTAGCCATCTCTTCGAAATCATCTCCAAAGAACCACCATCCGGTGTGAGCACCATAACCCCAGTTCCCCGCTCTCGCTACACCGGTTTTATTCCACATAGCGTCGGATGTTCCATAAAATTGTATTGAGTCAGCCCAGCTTGCTGTAAATGTTTTAGAGGTTGTTGTTGTGGTTGTTGAGGCGGAACCACTACCTGACGTTGATGCACCAGATAGGAATGTACATGTATGTTTAAGGATTTGACCTCCAGATGTGGTATATGTTGCAGCAGTTGTACCTCCACTTTGGCTAGTATTCGCTAAGGAGATTCGTCCGCCTGTTACAGCCTCGAATCCGTATTTAGTAGCGATACCTGTACTACTATTCATATGTATCTGAGCCCCACTGAAACTTCTAAAACCAACATTACAGTTAATTATATTAATATTACTACAATAAAGAAAGCAGCCACCTTGTGTTGATACTCCGACTTTATCCCCCGTTAATGTGCCATTTTGATTATCAGAAGCCCACACATTTAAATAATAAATGCCAACATACCTTGAGACGTTTGCGTATATCGAACAAGTCCTACCACCAGCATCAACGCCGGTGCTAGGATGGACGGTTCCCTTTGTTGTGTCGCTCGTATCGGCTCCACCATATACAAATATGGCTGCTGAACAATGGTAGAAGTTCAAAGAGCCATATACCGTACACCCATGTAAATATACAAAAATTCTACCACCAACAAAGTAATTAAATGAGACATTACCCGTCATATTATCCCACACGTGTATATTCACCACTTTACCGTTTAAAAAACGAGGTATAGAGTTAATAGCTCCTTGTAACGTTCTAAATTTTGCCCCATTAAAACATTCACTACTATCATCGGCAACACTTGCTCCAACGTCCATCTTTACGGTTGAAGTAAGCGTTTTAGGGTATGCTTTATTCGATATAGTTTTACAAATTATAGTATCAGATGAAACATTCCCTTCAACCGATAAACCCGAAGCAGTTATGATTCCATTCTCATCGATACTGAAATTATCACCTTTGCTTGATTTAAACGACGCTCCGGTAATATTACCAGACTTATCTATTTTGAATGTTCCATCACTAGACATAATATCAGACGCTGTGATCGTTCCCGTATACTTCAACCCGTCAGCAGTACACTGAAGAACTTTACTTCCAGCACCATTTGTTAAGTAGAATCCACTATAAGTCATTTCGGTGTATCCACCATAACCAGTGTGCGATACCCTTATACCATCTTTATTAACTCGTGTTATCCCAACATTATAACCATCGTTAAACGTTAACACTAAGTTAGCCATTTCATTTTGGAATTTTAGTTCCAATTCCTCGATATCTTTCCCGAATTCGATTTTAATTTTATCTTCCGTTTGAGTTAATTCGACTCCACTGACTGATGGGTTTGAAATGTTTCCGCTCGCTACCGCGCTATGTTCGTTGATATCAACAACAACTCTATCCCCTTTGTGTAATATATTCGTAGTGTCGACCGGTGTTATTAATTCGGAACCATCTAGCTGTACATACATAACTCCGCCTGATTCCACAACGGTACCATAGGTTGTTGTTTTTTCATTCTTTTTGCCCGTGTTATCATTTGTAACTTTAATAAATTGTGAAATTAAATCATTAGATAAACCCAACTGTTATCACCTCCATAATTCGGCCGTGAATGTGGCTTTTTCGGTCACCGGACATCCAGGAACACAGTCTATAGTTTGGCTTATCACTTTAGCTTTTACCCATTTGATACCCGCTCGTTCGTAATTTAATCGAACGCAATCACCGATTCGAACGGGACAATAACCATGTTTATACGATATAGTATACTCTATAGTAGACAATTCCCTTAGAGTCTGCTCCGCATAATCTTGTATTGCTTGCTCCGATGGTATACCCGGAATACTAGGGTTGGTTATTCTATGAGTTATTCGACGCCCTCTATTGATGGTTGACGTTGGGCTATTAGAATCATCGTTGATGGCTACTCCATAGTAATATTCACTTCCGTTAGAATATAAAACCTCTACAACATTTGGTATCCCATATAAATCATGACTAATATCTAAGTCCGGATACAGTATCGAGCTATTATTATCGGTATAAGTCCATATAGGTTGTAGTGAACGAGTATCCTGATTTGGTTTTAGAATGATTCGCCCCAATTCATCGAGACCCATCGTAAAACCTTTAGTCCCCGCATTACCGAGTAAATCTCTCAAGAATATAATCCACGTATCATTCATGTTTGCTACGAAGTTGGAATTTAAATAAAAACTTGACGACGGTTTAATTATCGGGGCTCTTGCTTGTTCTCTTACTATCTGATATACTCGAGATAGTATTTCTTCACCTTTCAACATTGAATATCCAAGCGGTGGGTGGTTTTCTTTAAGTTCTAAAAGTGGAGTATATGCATCCAATGAAATATTTCTAGATTTACCATCAAACTTGAATGTTGGTGTTTGTACTAAAAAAGTGCCTAGTGGGTGTTTCTCTCTAATTCCATTTTGAATTGTTATGAGGTAAATACGAATGTAACATTCCCCTATAACATCACTAACATTTATAGATGCGGACCCGAGCGTTTCTGCACCCAGGTCCCAATTTATACTACTACTTATAACATCTTCCAACTTTGAGACATCTTTCCACGTTGAAGGGTCAACCGTATAATACTCAAATGTCTGCTGCATTGTTGATGTCCAATCTGGCATATTATACGCCTCCTTCTACTCTTGTTATTGTTAGTGTTACCGGTATTACCATTTCTTTGTGTTTTTGGTCGAATGATACAGAAATATTAGCCCAGTATCCACTTCCCGATGGTTCTCTGACATACACATCTCCGGTATAAATAGCTAATCGTCTTAAACCATATAACGTGTCTTTATCGGACTTAATTATGTCAACATTCCATGTAGATTTAACACCTAATTGTGTTCCATAATAACTAACCGGATGCGAGCGACCAACGTATTCGACCAATGAAACATCCATTGTGTTAGCGTCGGATACATCTATATTGTATGGTAGTTTCAACATAGAACCCGCCCAACTAACTTCTTGTAAAGCTTCTTCGCTGGTTGTTTGGAAACTACCCCATGTTTCATCCCATTGAATGATAACACTTCTAATACCGATTGGATAGCCTGGAATATCAGTGTAACTTATCGCTCCGGTTGAATCGTCTACTGCTACTATTCTGTAACGGGCAAAATCTAAAGATGGATGTGGATCGGTTACATATGTGTTGTCGGTGTTGACTATATCGGTACCAATTTCAACAAATCGTCCATCGTATTCTCTTCTATAAACAGATAGAGTTATACCCTCTATTAGTTCTACTTCATCTTTTTCTATTACCGTAAACGTTAAACCTTTACCGCCATCTTCGACAAATATCATATTACCCTCGATTGTTAACTCGTCTTCTATCGATGTACCAGTCATTGGACCCAACTCCGTACTCATATCTGTGAAATAATACGCGAATTGAGTATCCCATACAACAGGATAGAAACCGAAAGGATAATCCTCACAATAAGGTCTTATATGTGTACATAGTGTTTCTTCATCAAATATAATTTCAGCAGTAGGATAATATCTAACATCTTCCCACGCTACATTAAATTTAACAGATTCTTCGGCCGTTAAACCGGTATCCATTGTTACAACACATGTCACGATATATTCACAGTTGTTTTCTAAGTCTAATACTCCTGGTGTCATTCTCAAACGTATCATTTTGTTATTTTTATCATAGAATTTCGAATATATCTCTTGTCCTTCAACTATAGTTTTCACATTACCCATCTCATCCAAAGTATCGTATGAATTACAAGATGTTATCGTGAAATGATAACCAATAGGAGTTTGTGAGCTAGGACCCGCATTTGCTATTATGTAAAATGGAAAATTCTCAACCGTACTAAGCACGTTTCCGTTTGTCGCGGCGTCTGTTATCTCAAGCGTTAATGTCGGAGGGGCATAAATATCAATTGTTCTATCTACAGACATATCCCCGTATTCCCCGGTTATACCTGCTGTTTGTACGGCCCATGTTAATGTGGCCCCTTCTGTAATCCCAGCTGTCGAGAAATCGTAATATCTATTTTCATTATCATCAACATTTGGGTCATTTAAAGTTAAATCCTCCTCATAAGGCGGTGTTGTGCTAACCATATACCATAGATGTGCTTTTGTTTCGTTAGAACCGTCCTCTGAGTTATGCATCCAATATAATCGAACTTTCTCACCAACTACAGCGGTTGATGTCGACGACCAAGTCGTTGGAGCTGCTGGTGGTTTACCTAAAATAGTCGACACCGAGCTAGTCCATCCAGATTCACCTTGAGAATTCACCGCTCTTAATCTTAGAAAATATGTTTCACCACTCGATAACCCCGTTATAATATAAGATGTGGTTGTGATACCAGTTAATGTGGATGACGAGTTTGATGAGCCTAAATATTCTTTTTTAGTTGCATATTCTATATTATAAGATTCCGCAGCGTTAACTCTATCCCATGTTAGTTGGATTGAAGTTGCACTCACCGCTTTACAAGATTTTATTCCTGAAGGTGCATCTGGTTTCGTCTGAACATTACTCGAGTAATCAGTCCAATCACTATACTGTTTATCTTTTTTAGCTCTACATCTAACTTTGTAATCATTACCCGATGATATAGTACAAGAAAAGGAAACCACTCCAGTCTTAGGAGTGGCTGTACCAGTCTTGAACACTTTAGAATCATTTTGAACTACTTGAAACTCTATTTGTTTCGCATCGGATGCAACACCATAACATTTGGCTGTTAGGGTGTAATCTTTTATCGAAACTTCCGGTTTCGGTGGTGTTACCGGTGGATTACTAGAAAATGAATATGCTTTTTCGGTAGACCACGTAGCCGTCCAATAACTAACGTCTTTATTATTTACTTTTTTAGTGGTTGATATAGGCTTAACGTAGAAAGTAACTCTGGTCGCATTTGCTGGAGGGGTGTATATACTTTGTTTGAATTTTTCTGTTTTCTCTTCACCGATAAACGCTACACCATCGCCTGTTCCGTAATACCAACGAACTAAATATTCTTTAGTATTTGATTGGTCCCACTTCCATGTTGCGAATATGGTTCTATCGGTGTTCGATTGTAGACCGAAAGCAGTTATGGTAGCTTGTGTTTTCGCCGGTGAGGTGTTCGTTTTCTTTTTGGGTGCCGGTTCACTAGGACTAGTTGTAGAACCGTCCGGTTTAACAACGACTTTTTCTTTAATTTTTAACACTTGTCCGACGTATATCAAGTTAACATTCGCAATATTATTCAACTTCGCTAGATAACTAACCGTGGTGTTATATCTAGCAGCGATTTCACTTAAAGTATCACCTCTAACAACCGTATATGTTTCATATGAAGCCATTACCTATATCCTCCTTTCTATTCTAGCTGCTCTAACTAACGTTTCGACAGCATTTGTTATGTTACTTCCATCATCATATGTTATTCCGTTAATATTATATGACGTGTT
>JAEIGA010010837.1_pt1 | contig 13822 bp, 15 predicted proteins | sample 9270691 | NCBI WGS metagenome assembly JAEIGA01 (sample SAMN17057246, study PRJNA624740) | gut metagenome | biome: biome; isolation source: fecal sample | host: Bos grunniens | place: China: Xizang | collected 2019 | reverse complement strand
TTGTGGATGACAAGGGAAATGACTTCTTCAAATCGTTGGGTTTGTAATCCTACTTCCGGACAAAAAGAATCGATAATTCGTATAGCAGATAGAGCGGGGTGAACACCACCAATAGGGTGATGGGATCCCCGCTCGGCGTTATGATGGCCGAGAGAATCAGCATGGCGGCAATGGCGTGGCGGCGGTATTTTTTCAGGCCGTTTTTGTTTACAAGCCCCATGCGCCCCAAAATCCAGATGAGTACGGGTAGTTCGAAGCAGATGCCGAAGCAGAAGACAACGGCGTTGAATAATTGGATGTAGGAGTTGAGGTTGATTTGGTTCTCGATCAACGAGGAAAGCTCATAGTTGGCAAGAAAATGAAAGGTGAGGGGGAAAATAATCCCTATGCCGATGGCGCAACCGATGTAAAACAAAATGCCGCCGGATAAAAAGGCAAAGCAGGTCGTCTTTTTTTCGTTGGGATAGAGGGCGGGGCGTACAAAGCGCCAGATTTCATACAGTATGTAGGGTGCTGCCGCCAGTAATGCGAGGTAAACGGCCAGGCGGATATGGGTGGTGAATTGGGAGGCTATCTGAATGTTAATCAGTTGCAGAGATTCCTCCTGGGCGGCTGCCAGAATGAGATTTTCAAAAATCCAGGGTAGAAAAATGAAGGCGGGAATCAGGCAAAACAAAAAGGCGGCCAGCATACGAAAGATGCTCCACCGCGCTTCTTCTAAATGTTCCCAAAAGGTCATTCTTTCTCGCTCGTCTCGCTGTCGCTTGCCTTCTCGCAAGTTTTACTGTCGCTTGTGTTCTTGTTTTCGTCTTTCTCGTTGAGGCCGTCTTTGAAACTTTTTACGCCTTTACCGAGTCCTTTCATGAGTTCGGGAATTTTCTTTCCGCCGAAAAGGAGTAAGATAACCAAAGCAATGATGACGATTTCGCCGATTCCGATGTTCATGAACAAAAGATTTCTCATAATATTGAAATGTTTGTTTCGCAAATGTAGTTAAATTTTCCTATATTTGTGAGTTATGACAGGAATTTTCGATTCAGGTGTGGGTGGGCTATCCGTTCTGCGGGAATTGCTCAAGCTTCTTCCCGGGGAGTCGTATCTCTATTTCTCTGATAATGCGCATAGTCCTTATGGGGATAAGACGGGGGATTTTGTCCTCCAGCGGAGTCGTGCCATCGTGTCTGATTTGATCGAACAAGGTTGTAAAATCATCGTAGTGGCATGTAATACTGCGACCTCTGCCGCTATTTCTCAACTTCGTCAAGAATTTGATGTTCCTTTTGTGGGGATGGAACCTGCCATCAAACCTGCGGTGTTGAAGACGCGCAGTGGAGTGGTAGGGGTTTTAGCGACGGCCGGTACACTTAAAGGGGAAAAATACCACACGACGCGTGATCGTTATGCCGAAGGTGTTGCTATTGTGGAGCATGTGGGACGTGGTTTTGTGGAATTGGTTGAGCAAGGACGCCTGTCAGGACCGGAGGTGGAAAAAGTGGTGGCGGAAAGTGTTGCGCCGTTGGTGGAGGCCGGTGCAGATGCGCTGGTGATGGGTTGTACTCATTATCCTTTCCTGTCAGATGTGATTCAAAAAGTGGCTTCTTCTTTATCTCCGACTACCGAATTTTCCATTATTGATCCGGCGTCCGCAGTGGCCCGTCGTTTCTTGTCCCTGCGTCAGAAGCAGGAGGATTACAACCCTCAATGGGAGCAAAAATCCGGCGATTATCAGGTACAGTTTCAGGCTAGCGGTTCGGATGAAAATCTCCGTAGATTGTATGAATTATATGTGTTAAATCAATAACCCTATGAAAACATTTTTTCGTTTTATTTTCTTTGCGCTTGTCGCATTGTGTTTTGCGAGTTTTTTAGTATCACCCAAAAAATCTGACCATAAGGAGGCTATTGTAGAGAGAATACGCGAGGTGGCTCCCGAGGATAACGAGTGGGTGCAGTTTGGCAGTGCAATCGGAGGAGCCTTTTACGAACTTTCTTTGGATAGTCGTTTGACTATCGAGGATTATGGTGTTGTGAATTTCGGCGTGATTGATGAAGAAGAAAAGGTTTCTATCGGTGTGTTGGGCCGTGTGTTTGTGCTCAAAAAAGCCGAGTTGCTAGAGGCTTTGAAATAGATAGGATTTGCAATTCGTAAAAAAGTATAAAAACGCAAAAACTTTTTTTGACTTTTTAGAATTTCTGGTGGAGTGACCTTTATCTTTGCATCGGTCCGTTTTTCCGCCGCGATATTGTTTTTTTATTGAAATAACCGTATCTTCGTGGGATTTTGGACCGTTTGAGGTCTCATGATAAATTTGACAATTCAAACTTTAAAAACTATTAAAAATGAGTAACAAAAAAAGCAACGTTTTCGCCATTGCGATTATGTTTTTCCTGTTTGCGATGATTGCTTTCGTAACAGGTCTTCAGAACCCTATGGGTCTTATTGCCAAAGCACAGTTCGGTGCTAATAACTTGATGTCCCAGTTGGGTAATGCGGCTAACTTCATCGCTTACGCTTTCTTGGGTTTGCCTGCTGGTTTCCTTCTTAAAAGAAAGGGATACAAATTTACCGCTTTGGCGGCTGTAACCATCGGTTTTGTAGGTGTAGGTATCTCTTATTTGTCCGGTGTTTTGGGAAGTTTCCCTGTTTATTTGTTGGGTGCTTTTGTTTCCGGTTTCTCTATGTGTATGTTGAATACCGTTGTGAACCCTATGTTGAACACCCTCGGTGGTGGTGGAAACAAAGGTAATCAGTTGATTCAGTTGGGTGGTTCTTGCAACTCTATTGCTGCCACCATCGCTCCTGTGTTGGCCGGTTATTTGATCGGTGAGGTGACTGAACAGACCAAGGTGGCTGACGTAAACCCTGCTCTCTTCATTGCAATGGCCATCTTCGCACTTGCTTTCGTTATCATTTTCTTCTCACAGATTCCTGAGCCCGAGTTGGAGGCAGCTGCCCAGAGCGAGAGCGTAGAGGAGGAGAATACCATCGCAAGCATCAAAGGTGCTATCTCTCACAAGAACCTTGTATTCGGTATTATCGCCATTTTCTTGTATGTAGGTATTGAGGTGGGTATTCCTAACGTAGCCAACCTTTATATGACCTCTGCGGACGGTTTGGGTATGGCAACGGGTGTTGCCGGTACCATCGTAGGTGCTTATTGGTTCTTGATGCTTTGCGGCCGTTTGATCGGTGGTGCCATCGGAGCGAAGGTTTCCAGCCGTACAATGATGACTGTGGTAAGCAGTGTTGCTATTTTGTTTATTTTGGCCGGTATGTTCTTGCCCAGCTCAATGACTATGTCTCTTTTGGGTGCCAATGTTCCCGTGGCTATGTTGTTCTTTGTTCTTTGCGGTCTTTGTACTTCCGTTATGTGGGGTGCTATCTTTAACTTGGCCGTTGAGGGATTGGGTAAATATACTTCCATTGCATCCGGTCTTTTCATGGTAATGGTATGTGGTGGCGGTATCGTTCCCCTTGTTCAGGGTGCCGTAGCTGACTTCGCTGGATATATCAATAGCTACTGGGTATTGATTGCAGCCTTGCTTTATATTTTGTGGTTTGCCCTTGCTGGTTCAAAAGTAAAAGAAGCGTAAGGAGATGGAAAAGAACTATGTAGTAGGTGTCGATGTGGGTGGACAGACCACCAAAATCGGCGTAGTGGATGCAGAGGGACAGGTTTTGACCCAGACTGTCATTCGTTCTGATATTTTTGGTTCTGACGATATCCTTTATCTGAAGACCTTGGCTGAGGCTATTAAAAAAGTGGTGGCCGAGTCTGGTAAGGATGGTCAGATTCGCGGTGTCGGAGTCGGTGCTCCCAATGGTAATTATTACAACGGTACGATTCAGAATGCTGTGAATTTGGCTTGGGCTTCCGGTAAGACGGTGGAGTTTTCCAAAGTACTTTCAGAATTTTTGGATGGCATTCCTGTTGCGCTTACCAATGATGCCAATGCGGCTGCTGTTGGCGAGATGATTTATGGTGCAGCCAAAGGAATGAAGAACTTCATTATGATTACTTTGGGTACCGGTGTTGGTAGCGGAATTATTATCGATGGCAAATTGGTCTATGGTCACGACGGTTTTGCCGGTGAACTTGGACATACTTGTGCCGTTCGTGGTGGCCGTGCTTGTGCTTGTGGACAGAAAGGTTGTTTGGAAACCTACTGCTCAGCCATGGGTGTGGCTCGTACTGCCAAAGAATGGTTGGAGACGCGCAGCGAGCCTTCTTTGTTGCGTAATGTAGAAAATATCACCTCCAAGGACGTGTATGATGCTGCCAAGTTGGGCGATAAATTGGCGTTGGAGATTTTTGACTATACAGGTACCATCCTCGGTCAGAGTCTTGCTAATTTTATTGCTTTTAGCGCACCTGAGGCCATTGTTCTCTTCGGAGGCTTGGCTCGTTCCAAAGAATTCTTGACAGAGCCTATCCTGAAAGCCATGAACGAAAATGTCGTTCACATGTGGAAAAACAAAGTTAAATTGGTTTATTCTTCCTTGAAAGAATCTGATGCGGCTATTTTGGGTGCGTCAGCTCTTGCTTGGGATTTTTAATCTTGAAGGTATGAAGATAGCGATTTGCAACGACCACGCCGGGGTTGAATTTAAGCAAAATATTGTGGCCTACCTGGTTGCCAAAGGCTATGAAGTAGTGAATTTCGGCACCGATACGACGGATAGCATGGATTATCCGGATGTTGCTCATCCCCTGGCGGAAGCGGTGGTTGCCGGTGAGGTGGATTTGGGTATAGCGCTTTGTGGAACCGGTAACGGTATGGCCATGACGCTGAATCATCATTCCGGTATTCGAGCCGGACTTGCTTGGAGTGAAGAGATAGGACGTCTGGTAAAGGCGCATAACAATGCGAATGTACTGGTGCTTCCTGCCCGTTTCATCCCTTATGAAGAGGCGGAGAAAATTGTTGAGAAATGGTTGTCAGAGCCTTACGAGGGCGGACGCCATCAAAATCGCGTAAACAAGATTGAAAAATAATCAGGAAATAGAGAGAAAGTTTCTTGTGCGGGGGGACTACAAGGCCTACGCAAGTAGTTCCTCCCGTATCAAGCAAGCGTATATCTGTGCTTCCCGCGGGAATACAACCCGTGTCCGTATTCGAGACGATAAAGCGTATTTGACGATTAAAGGCCCCTCGTTGGGGATCAGTCGTTTCGAGTGGGAAAAAGAAATCAGCCTTGAAGATGCCCAAAGTTTGATGAGCTTATGTGCAGGCGCCTATATTGATAAGACGCGTTATCTGGTTCCTTTCGGAGGGCATATTTTCGAGGTCGATGAATTTTACGGGGACAATGAAGGACTGACTTTGGCAGAGGTGGAATTATCCTCTGAAAATGAAGTTTTCGAGCGTCCCGAATGGTTGGGAGAGGAGGTTTCCTCCGATCCTCGCTACAGAAATTCGCAATTATTGTCGAACCCTTACAGAAAATGGTAAGTATGGAAGACTCTATACAGGTCATTGAGCACCGCAAAAAAAGACGTACTTTGCTTTTTCTCCTGCAAGTGGCAGCGAGAATGGTTTTCCCTGATTTTACATTGAGGGTTAGGTACGACTTGCCGCGAGGGTATTATTGCGAGTTCTGTCAGCATACTTTGGATGCACGTGCGAAACCCAAAGTAAAGTTGATTAAAATGTCCGACATCTTGCGCCTGAAACAAAAGATGAAGGAATTAAAAGAGGGGGATTACCCCATCAATCTGGAACTGGTGTCAAAGGAAGAGGCGATGAAAATTTTTATGTCGCAATTCCAACCTGACAAAGCAGAATTGATTCGCACGCTCTCGGTTGATTTCTGTCGCATATACTCCTTGTGCGGTGTGAGAGATACCCAACATATAGAATTGCTCCCTTCAACAGGCGGGGTGGGCGATTTTGATATCAATTCTTTCGCGGACGGCTTCTGTTTGCGCTATGAAGCTTACGGAGATGGCGGTCTTTTGCCGAATTATTCTCAAACGAAAATTGCGGAAGCCTTGCGTGGACATTCCCGTTGGAGTGAGTCTTTGGGGGTCAATGATGTGGGAACGCTCAATCGACTCATTCAACTGGATAAGACTTCGATTCTTATCAATCTTTGTGAGGCGCGGCACGAAAGAATGTACGCGGCCATCGCGGATGAGATTTATGCCCATAGGGATTCTGCCAAAGTAATTTTTATAGCAGGACCTTCTTCCAGCGGAAAGACGTCCAGTTCCCTTCGCATCGCGCAACAGTGCCGCATTTTGGGCTTGAATCCCAAAGTGATAGAGCTGGATAATTATTTTGTGGACCGCGAATTTACCCCGCGGGACGAAAATGGGGAGTACGATTTTGAATCTCTTGGCGCCATGCAGATAGATTTGCTGAACCAGCAATTGGAAAGTCTGCTTGCCGGAGAAGAAGTTGAAATTCCCCGCTACGATTTTGCTACAGGCAAATCACTCTTCGAGGGCAATAAAATGCGTCTTGAAGAAAACGATATCCTGATTATGGAGGGAATTCACGCCTTGAACCCCCAGATGGTTCCCGGCATAGATTCTTCCAAAATTTTCAGGGTGTATGTATCGGCATTGACTTCGTTGAATATCGACGAAAACGTGAATGTATCCACCAGCGATATGCGACTTTTGCGTCGTATCGTCCGTGATAATCGCGTGCGTTCAGTCAGTCCGGAAGGTACGTTGTCGCGATGGGGCAGCGTGCGAAGAGGGGAGAATCGCAATATCTTCCCTTTCCAGGAGAACGCCGATGCCTATTTTAATTCGGCCTTGCTGTATGAGCTTCCTTTGTTGAAGTATTATGCAGAGCCTTTGTTGCAGAAGATTGAGCCGTCTTCTCCGGTCTATGCCGAGGCGCAGCGATTGCTCAACTTCTTGTCTTATGTGGTTGCCATCGACCCGAAAGACATTGATACAATCCCTCCTATGAGCATTATCAGAGAGTTTATTGGAGGCCAATGTTTGATAAGATTTTGAAAATAATATAAGATTAAAATACTATGGCAAAAGAAAAAGATAATGCCGAAATCAATGCGGCGAAACTCAAAGCCTTGCAGGCGACGATAGATAAAATTGAAAAAGATTACGGTAAGGGTACCATTATGAAATTGGGTGATCAGCCCAAATGGGATGCCGCTGTTATTCCGAGTGGCTCCATTGCCTTGGATTATGCCTTGGGTATCGGTGGATATCCCCGTGGTAGAATCATTGAAATTTATGGTCCCGAATCCAGTGGTAAGACAACTCTTGCCATTCACGCAGTAGCACAGGCACAGAAAGCCGGCGGTATTGCAGCCATTATTGATGCAGAGCACGCTTTTGACCGCGCTTATGCAAAGAATTTGGGTGTCAATCTGGATACTTTGTTGATTTCACAGCCCGACAATGGTGAGCAGGCGCTTGAAATTGCGGATAACTTGATCCGTTCCGGCGCCATTGATATCATCGTGGTGGACTCTGTTGCCGCTTTGACCCCGAAAGCCGAGATTGAGGGTGAGATGGGCGATAACAAAGTGGGTTTGCACGCCCGTTTGATGAGCCAGGCGTTGAGAAAATTGACGGCCAATATCAGCAAGACCAATACCTGCTGTATTTTTATCAATCAGTTGCGTGAAAAAATCGGCATTATGTTCGGCAATCCCGAGACGACTACCGGTGGTAATGCCTTGAAATTCTATGCTTCCGTTCGTCTGGATGTACGCAAGACTACCCAGCTCAAAGATGGAGATGAGGCGCTTGGTAACCGCACCCGTGTGAAGATTGTGAAGAATAAGATGGCTCCTCCTTTCAAGAAAGCCGAGTTTGATATCGTATATGGTGAAGGTATCAGCAGACCCGGTGAAATTTTGGATTTGGCTGTGGAGATGGATATCATTCACAAGAGCGGAAGCTGGTTTAGCTACAATGACAGCAAGTTAGCACAAGGTCGTGAGGCGGTAAAACAATTACTCGCAGACAACGATGAACTTTGTGCAGAATTGGAAGAAAAGATCAGAGTGAAATTACAGGAATCTCATGAGTAAAATTATATTGACAGGAGACCGCCCTACCGGACGTTTGCATATTGGACATTATGTAGGCTCATTGCGACGTCGTGTAGAATTGCAGGAGAGTGGAGAGTTTGACAAAATTTTTGTCATGATTGCGGACGCGCAGGCGCTTACCGACAATGCAGATAATCCTGAAAAAGTGCGCCAGAACATTGTAGAGGTGGCTTTGGATTATCTGTCTTGTGGCTTGGATCCCGAAAAGACTACCTTGTTTATCCAGTCGCAAATCAGCGAACTTACCGAATTGACCTTTTTCTATATGAATTTGGTGACGGTGCAGCGCTTGCAGCGAAATCCAACCGTAAAACAGGAAATTGTTTTGCGTGGTTTTAGCGAGAATGAGGGGGATGAAAATGCCAATAAAAGAGGTATCCCGACCGGATTTTTCACCTATCCTATCAGTCAGGCCGCTGATATTACGGCATTCCGTGCGACCACGGTTCCTGTCGGTGAGGACCAGGAACCTATGATTGAGCAGACGCGTGAGATTGTGCGTAAATTCAACTCTACCTATGGTGAGACTTTGGTGGAGCCCGAAATTATGTTGCCGGACAATGCGGCTTGTTTGCGTCTTCCCGGAACGGATGGTAAGGCCAAAATGAGCAAATCTTTGGGCAACTGTATCTATTTGTCTGACCCCAGCGAGGTGGTGCGTAAAAAAGTGATGGGTATGTATACAGACCCTACCCACCTTCGTGTAGAGGATCCCGGACATGTGGAGGGTAATACTGTATTTACTTATTTGGATGCTTTCTGCAAGCCGGAACATTTTGCTATGTTCTGGCCGGAATACAATAGTCTTGATGAGGTCAAAGCGCACTATCAGCGTGGTGGTTTGGGCGATGTCAAGATTAAGAAATTCTTGTTTAATGTCTTGGATTCCACCCTGGAGCCTATTCGTCAGCGTCGTGCCGAGTTGGAAAAAAACATTTCCTATGTGTTTGACGTGTTGAAAAAAGGAAGCGACGAGGCCCGTGAGGTGGCAGCCCAGACTTTGATAGATGTCAAAAAGGCTATGCGTATCAACTATTTTGATGCGGATGTGTTGGCCGATTTGATTCAGCAATTCAACAATAAAGCCGAATAATTCTTTGCCAATTCCTTGGTAATTAAATGAATAGGGAGATGGGAGAAAAGAAGAAACTCTTGGGGCTTTCTTTGGAACAACTCAAAGAACTTGTTTTGCAAGAAGGCCTTCCTGCATTTACAGCCAAACAATTAGCGTCTTGGCTTTATACGCACAAGGTTTCTTCTTTTGATGAAATGACCAACCTCTCCAAACAAGCCCGACAAAAACTGTCGGAGCGTTATGAGGTGGGCTTGACTAAGTATTCCGCCTGCTTTACTTCGAAGGATGGTACGAAAAAGTATCTTTTCCCTGTTCGTGAAGGCGAGGTGGTGGAGGCAGTCATGATTCCCGACGGGGATAGGGCGACGCTTTGTGTAAGCAGTCAGGCCGGTTGTAAAATGGGTTGCCGTTTTTGCATGACAGGTCGCGGCGGCTGGCATGGGAATTTGTCTGCGGCTGATATTTTGTCTCAATTTTTTGCCATTGACGAGGCGGCTGTGCTGACCAATGCCGTGTTTATGGGCATGGGTGAGCCTTTTGATAATTATGAGGTAGTTTCGTCCGTCTTGACAGTATTGACAGCAGATTGGGGGCTGGCTTGGAGTCCCAAACGTATTACCGTTTCGACCATCGGTGTCTTGCCTGTGCTTAAGCGCTTTTTGGATGAGCACAAATGTCATCTGGCAGTCAGTCTTCATAATCCCTTTCCGCAGGAGCGTGCCGAGATGATGCCCGTTCAAAAAGCGTGGGATATCAAGGAAATTTTATCATTGATTCGAACTTATGATTTTACGGGGCAGCGTCGTGTCAGTTTTGAATATACGATGTTTGCTTCGTGGAATGATGATAAACGCCATGCGGACGCGCTGGCCCGTCTGCTTCGTGGATTGGAATGTCGTGTCAATCTGATTCGTTTCCATAAAATCCCGGATTTTCCTTATTCTACTACTCCGGATGTGGTTATGGAGGCATTTAAAAATCGCTTGATTGCCAATGGTATTACCACTACGATTCGCAGTTCAAGAGGGGAGGATATCTTTGCTGCCTGTGGCTTGTTGGCCGGCGAGCACAAGGATAAGACTTTGTCTTCAAAGTAGTTGCAGATGGATACTAAAATTTTATCTCGTATGCAGGCGCTTTGTTCTCGTCGAGAGTACTGTAGTGCTGATATTGTCCGTAAATTAACAACGTCTTCCCGTGCTTGTGCCTCTCGTACCGCTGCCGCTGGATCTTCCGCTGCAGTGCCCCCTCCTTTGACTTCCGATCAAATTCAAGAGATACTCTCCGCACTGAAAAAAGACAAATTTTTGGATGATGCGCGTTATGCCCGTGCTTTTGTTCGGGATAAGTCCGTTTTGTCGGGGTGGGGTGCTCGAAAAATCCGTTGTGCCTTAATGGCAAAAGGACTCGATGAGCAAGTAATAAACCAGGCTTTATCCTCTTTGGACGAAGAGCAAGTGCAGGAGCGTATGGAGAAAGTCTTGTCGGTGAAGCACAAAAGCCTGAAAAATGATCCCAAAGTCCGAGAGAAACTCATCCGTTTCGGGCTGTCGCGCGGCTATGCTTATGATGAGCTTGCAGATTGTGTTTCTCGCTTGTTATCCTATTGTGAATCAGAGGGTTGATGCGTAACGCGGTAGCGGAATTTCAGACTGCTGTTCCCATCCGGAAAAAGCTTTCTGTCTTCTTGTATGAATCCAAGTTGGGCGTAGGTCTCGCCTGTAAAATATTTTTCCGGGGCGTAGGCCATTACATCATCGGGCTTGTGTTCAGCAATAAAATGTTTCAGCAGTTTACTCATCCCTCCAACGACCCTCGTACCTTCTAGTGAAGCGTAGCGTACCCATTCGTAGGATCGGTATTCCCGTCCTTCCTTTTCCCATTTTCGCGCCGAAGAAAAAGTGGCTACAGCGACCAATGGTTCTGTCGCATCCGGTATGTTTGTTTCATACAGACACTTTTTCCCGCGTACCTGATAAAGTCCATAACGATAGCGGCAGGCTGCATCACCGTAGAGATGATGACGGCGAAGAAATTCAGCGGCCTCTTCTTTAGAAATCGCTTTTACTTCGCAGTTGCGGGCAAATATGCTTATAAAATGTTCGGGGGTACTCATATTGACCCGCAAATTTAAGATTTTTTTATATCTTTGTTAGATGTAAATGTCTAATACAAAATGAAAAAAGTCTTTATTTCTACTTTGTTAGCCTGGATGGTTCTGATGAGCCCCTTGAGTGCGATAGCACAAAACGAGGCTACGACTACTTCGAACGAGAATTTTCCTAAATTATCAGCAGATAATATCAAGGAAATCATTTCTTTAATGACCATTGAAGAAAAGGCATCTCTGATTATAGGTACCCGTTCCAAGACCTTTGACGGTGTGGGATATACCAAATTGTATGTGCCCGGAGCTGCTGGAACAACCCTTCCGATTCCACGTTTGGGAATTCCCGCGGTGGTTTTGGCGGATGGCCCTGCCGGCGTGCGAATTTTGGACAGACCTTGTACCAAATTCCCCATTGGAACCTCATTGTCTTCTTCTTGGAATCCCGAGTTGGTAAAACAGGTGGGAGCGGCTATGGGAAATGAGGTGAAAGAATACGGTGTGGATGTTCTTTTGGCACCCGGTGCCAACATTCATCGTAACCCTCTCTGTGGACGTAATTTCGAATACTATTCAGAAGATCCTGTATTGACCGGTGAAATTGCGGCAGCCTATATCAATGGCGTGCAGAGTCAAGGTGTCGGAACCTCATTGAAGCATTTTGCTGTCAACAGTCAGGAATTGAACCGTCTTTATCTTGATGCCCGTGTGGGAAAACGCGCCTTGCGTGAAATTTATCTTAAAAACTTTGAGATTGCGGTGAAAAAGTCCTCTCCTTGGACGATTATGACCTCATATAATTATATAAATGGTGTGTACGCCGCAGAAAATCATGAACTCGCAACCCGTTTGTTGCGCGAGGAGTGGGGCTATGACGGAGCTGTTATGACAGACTGGGGAGCCGGATATGATGCAAGTGCCATTGTGGCGAGTGGAAATGATATGATTCAGCCCGGTTCTGATACCCACTATAAGCGTATTGTTGCTTCCGTGAAGGATGGTTCTTTGAGTATGGAGGCTGTGGATAAAGCGGTAGAAAACATTTTGAAACTGGTGGTGAAATCACCCCGTTTTTCTTCGTATGCTTATTCCAACAAACCGGATTTGGAGAACAATGCCAAAGTGGCCCGCCAGGCAGCTGCTGAAGGTATGGTGTTGTTGAAAAACGATAAAAATACCCTGCCTCTTGGCGCTCAGGAAGTGGTTTCCCTCTTTGGTGTGGCTTCCTATTCTTTCTTGACCGGTGGTACAGGCTCCGGTGATGTGAATGGCTCCTATACCGTGGATTTGAAACAGGGCTTGAGCAATCGTGGCTACAGTTTGGATGCCAACGTGGACGCTTATTATAAGGATTATATGGATTATGAGAATCAGCGTTGTGCCATGATTGATGCAAATAAATCCAAATGGTATATCGATGCGGAGCGTCCCATTGAATCCGTTCCTTATCAAGTGATTGAAAAAGCGGCCCAGACCTCCGATAAAGCCATTATCACGATTGGCCGCGTATTTGGTGAAGGAAAGGATCGTAGTTATACCTTCAGTTATTGTCTTTCTGATTTTGAACAGAAATTGATTGATGCCTGTTCAAAGGCTTTCCATAAGCAAGGGAAGAAATTGATTGTCGTGCTGGATGTCGGCGGTATTGTGGAAATGACTTCTTGGCGCGATAAAGTGGACGCCGTGTTGGTAAGTTGGTTGCCCGGTTGCGAGGGTGGTAATGCAATTGCTGATGTGCTTTCCGGCGACCAGAACCCTTCAGGAAGACTTCCTATGACGATTCCTTATAACTATTATGACGATCCGACCGCGGAAAGTATTCCTCAGATTTATGCGGATAAACCTTATAATTACTCCCACTATCGTCGCAATTTGGGAGCAGATTTCAAGAAACGCTATGAAATTCCCAATGTGGATTATGTGAATTATAAAGAGGGCGTTTTTGTGGGCTATCGTTATTATGTAAGCAAAAAGGTGAAGACGGCTTATCCTTTCGGATTCGGTTTGAGTTATACGGATTTCAAATATTCGGATATGAAAGTTGAGCAGGTTGAAAACAATTGCGTGGTGCGCCTGACGGTTAAGAATGAAGGAAAATATGCAGGTAAAGAGGTGGTGCAGCTCTATGTAAAAGCTCCTGGAAAGGATATGGAGAAGCCCGAGAGAGAATTGAAATCCTTTGCAAAAACTACTTGTTTGCAGCCTGGTGAGAGTCAGCAAGTCGAACTGGTGGTGCCGATATCTGATTTGGCTTCTTATGATGCGTCCCGCAATGGTTGGGCCACGGAAAAAGGAAGTTATCAGTTTATCGTGGCTAAAAATGCAGAAACCCCTGTTTGCAAGTGCGCCGTGAAGATTCAGGAGGCGGCTTTCGTGCCGACACAGGACCTTTTCTCTGTAGAATCCCTTTTTATTGAATAGAAGTAAGAGATTTTTAACATTTGACTGCAAAAAAACCTTAAAAAGTTTTGCAGAATTAAAAAAGGTTTGTATCTTTGCAGCCCGTTTGAGAAAGACGGGATATAAAATTGAAAGTTCATTGATAAGACTGTTAAGCATCATATATGAAATATGATGTGACAAGTACAAGCAAGTACCG